>Ga0114944_1000242_pt1 | contig 13665 bp, 11 predicted proteins | sample OV2TP2_FD_89582 | JGI IMG/M metagenome (GOLD analysis project Ga0114944, IMG submission 89582) | Hot spring microbial communities from Beatty, Nevada to study Microbial Dark Matter (Phase II) - OV2 TP2 | ecosystem: Environmental > Aquatic > Thermal springs > Hot (42-90C) | place: USA: Beatty... | reverse complement strand
TAATAGAATTAATCAAAAGGTAAATAAATAGTATCTGGTGAAAAATGATTTTTTTGAATGACTTTTTATTTTTTCCTTTTGTTCCTTAATGAATAATTTCAAATAAATAGAGCAAAAGAAAAAATAACGGAAGTGAAAAAAATATCATTTTTCACCGCACACTAAATAGGAGGAATGTATGAATCAACCGGAAAAAAAGGATGAAGTAAAGGCGTTTTTAGGCGAGGGGACGGAGTTTAAGGGGTTGCTGAGCTTTGAAGGGACTGTAAGGATAGATGGAAAATTTGAAGGAGAAGTGGTTAGTAAGGATACCCTGATTGTCGGGGAGAATGCTGTTCTGAGCGCGGAGGTTTCTGTCGGAACGATTGTGGTAAGGGGCAAGGTAACGGGCAATATAGCAACAACAAAAAAAATAGAGGTTCGCTCAAAAGGAGAAATTATAGGAAATATCAAAACCCCTCTCCTCTTTATAGAAGAAGGAGCAATATTGGATGGACGGTGTGAGATGATTAGACGGGATAAAAAGGTAACAGTCCTTCCAACAAAGGATAGCGTCGGCTTAGAGCCAAAGCTGCCGGCAGTAGCATCCTAACCCGAATAAATCAAAACAGGTTGTAAAATAGCGAGGAAAGTTTCCTCGCTTATTAATTTCTTGCTATTTTGCGCAAAATTTCATTCATAAGTTACTAAATAAAAAATGGGGTTGCATTAATATTAATTTTTAAAAGTTTTTCCTTGACTTATATAGTGTGGTTTTAGATAATGCGGTTTAAGAAAAAACTTATATAATCCACCGGAAAAAATTTTTTAGGAGGAGATTAAATGATAAAAGAGTGTCTCGGATTTTTTGCCGTGCTGTTTTTTTCTTTCTGCCTCTTCCTGCCCGCTGCATTTCCTGCCGAATCTAATGACGAGTTCGAAGAGGTAGATTCAATTTCCGTATCGGGAGAAAAAAAACTGGCAATTCTGGAGCTTAGTCTTACCTCCACTACAGGGAATTCGGAGGCATTGTCTTTGTTTACAGGCACAGAGCTTTTTTACGAATCATCCGGCAACAGTATAGGATTCGAGGGAAATCTGTATTATGGAGAAAAATCACAGGTGCTTAATACCAAAGTTTCGGAGGGAAGGCTTACAGGCGCGCACGATTTTAATTTTAACAACTATGCCTATCTACTCGGCACGCTGAAACACGATGACTTTGAAAAACTAAATCTCCGCTCTACAGCAGGAATAGGCTATGGATACAGATTAATTAAAAACCCTTATGAAGAATTATCTCTCGAGGGAGGACTCGGACTGCAGGCCGAGGACTTCAATGTAGCAGGAAAGGATGACTACTACCACGAAGGTAGAATAGGGATAAATTATACATACAGGCTTTCAAAAACAGCCCGTTTCGTAACAAAGGACGAATACCTCCCCGCCCTTTCGGGGTCGGGCAACTATCGTATAAGGGGAGAATTTAAGCTCATCGAAAGTATATATAAAAATCTGGCTATAATTCTGCATTTGATATTGGATTATGACAGCACGCCGGTTGAAAGGAATATTAAAGAACTGGATACGAGGATGTTTGCCGGCGTTGGTTATAATTTCTTCTAAAATGATTATAAGCCGAAGAGATGGGCGAAGCCGAGGAATGCGAGAGACATTATGCCTGCCGTAATGAATATAATCGGAGAGCCCTTTAAAATAGCAGGTATCGGCGCTATCTCGAGCCTCTCCCTTATCCCTGCAAAAAGAATAATCGAAAGCGTATAGCCTGCCGCAACGCTTATAGAATAAATAATAGAATTGAAAAATCCGAGCCTGTAATCTATGAGAAGTATTGCCACGCCAAGGACAGCGCAATTGGTTGTTATCAACGGTAAATATATGCCAAGTGCATTATAAAGCGCAGGCGCCGTCTTTTTTATATACATCTCTACCAGTTGAACAAGCGTTGCAATAACAAGTATAAAAGATGCGGTTCTTAAAAATTCTATTTTTAAAGGAAGGAGGAAGAAATACCATATAATCCACGACGCTGCAGATGCCAGCGTCATAACAAATACAACTGCCATCCCCATACTCAAAGAAATCTCAATCCTGTTCGATACGCCGAAAAAGGAGCATAAGGCAAGGAATCTTATCAGCACTATATTGTTCACCAATAAAGCGCTCAAAACTATCATATACCATGTCATCTGATTATCTATCATAGTAGTAATGAGTATTGAGTTTTGAGTATGGAGGGTAAAATACCTCTAAACTCATAACTCATAACTCTAAACTTTTTTCAATATCCATCTTACCCCTGCTATCATAAAACCTATTACAATAAATGCGCCGGGCGGCATTATAAAGACAAGGGCAGGCTGAAAATTCAGGGAAGTGGAGATATTGAATAACTCTCTGTTAAAAAATGTCAGTGTCCCGTTTCCTATTAATTCTCTAATAGCGCCGAGCATGGTTATTGCGAGGGTAAATCCTGCGCCCATGCCGATTCCATCTATTAAAGAAGATGTAACGGAGTTCTTATATGCAAAGGCCTCTGCCCTGCCAAGAATAATACAGTTCACCACAATAAGCGGGATAAATATTCCGAGCGACGCATAAAGCTCGACCATATAAGCGTGCATTACATAATCCACAATCGTTACGAATGTGGAGATTATGACTATAAACACAGGGAGTCTTATGGAATTGGGAATATAGTTTCTCAAGAGCGAGATTAGAAGGTTAGACGATACGAGGACAAAAGTCGTAGCAACACCCATCCCGAAGCCATCGTTCATAGAGCTTCCCGTAGCAAGAACAGGGCATAGCCCTATTATGAGCACAAGGACAGGGTTCTCCCTCAACAAGCCGTTTGTAAATATCTTCCAGTTATCCATTTTTAGTCCGAAAATATTTTTTGCCACAGAACACAGAGAAAAAAACTAATCTTTTTTGACACAGATGGACACTGATTATTTATGATTTTTATGGTTATTTATTTCTGTGTTAATCATAATTTATCTGTGTCTTTCGGTGTCTTTTTTTGTCTTTCTCTGTGATCTGTGTTCTGATTTATTCCATTCTGCATATCTTCTCAAACCGTTTCCTTCTTAAAAAACGCCCTATATTCAATTCGAGGGATTGAACGAATCTTTTATTGTCCGTCCTCATGATCCTTTTAAATATCGAAGGCATTGAATAAAAATAATTATAAGCATATATAAGCCCTTCTATAAGCCCGTCGGATGTCATTTTAGGGGGCTTATAAACTACATGATTTGCGTCGTATTTGTTCCAATCTGTATGCAGCAGCCTTCCTGCATCTTTTATTTCCTGAAATAACTTTGTGCCGGGCAAAGGCGTAAGTATATAAAAATTGGCGGCATCCAGCTTTACATCTATTGCAAAATCTACAGTATCTTTAAATACATTATCGTCATCCTCGTCGAGTCCGAAGATAAACGACCCGAATATACTGATACCTGCATCGTGTATCTTTTTAAAAGACTCCTTGTATTGACGGACTTTGTTAAACGATTTTCTCATATTTGCAAGATTTTTTTCGGAAATCGATTCTATGCCTATAAATATCCACTGGCACCCGCTTTCTGCAGCAAGGCTTAAAAGTTCCTTATCATTTGCAATAAGGCTGTCCCCCTGACACGACCACTTTTTCCCGAGAGGTATCATCTCCCTGAACAGTTTTTTCGCATATATCTTATTTCCGTATAAATTGTCATCCGCAAAAAATACTATCCTGTCTTTCAGAGATTTTAGTTCCTCTATAACCTCCGGTATTGGACGATACCTGAAACTCTTGCCCCAGAATGTAGTTACGGAACAGTAATGGCAGTCATGAGGGCATCCGCGTGATGCCATAATCAGGCTTGTAGAAAAATATCTATCTCTTTTTAGCAGATCCAGACGAGGACGAGGGAGATTTACAAGTGTGTGGCTGCCGGTTCCTTTGTATATCTTTTTTAATCTGCCCTGTATAAAATCCTCTAAAACCGCCGGCCAGATGTCTTCTGCCTCGCCTAAAACAATAGAATCCGCATAATTCGACGCCTCTTCCGGCAGCATCGAGACATGTATCCCGCCAAGTATTACAGGGACATCCCTTTTTCTAAACTCATCGGATATTTCATAAGCACGGGGGGCAAGCGCTGTCATGGCGGTTATTCCAACAAGGTCGGTTTTAACATTGAAATCTATCTCCTCTATATTGTCATCCAATATATTGACATCGAATCTGTCATCCGTAAGTCCTGCAATGGTAGGAAGGCTCAACTGCGGAATAGGATATTTCCCTTTCTTTTTATTGCTCCCAAGATTTTTCTTGTGCGCCGGATATATTAGCGTGAGTTTATATTTCATAAAATTATAAATAATTTGCCACGGACGGACACGGACGAATTAGCCGTCAGCCGTCAGCCTTCAGCCAAAGCTGATTGCCGAATGCTTATTTTTATCCATATTAAGTCTGTGGCTAATCAGGTTTTTGTTCCTTACTCCCGACTCCTAACTCCCAACTCCCAACTTTGTTTTTCATATACCACTCCCAGCCCTCTTTAACGCCATTTGCCACTGCCCTCGAGGATATGGTTGCAGCAGTTATGGCATCTATTGTGCCGCCGTCTTTTTTAAGTTTAAGTTCTTCTCCCTTTTTATTTTTAAACTGTCCCTTAAATGTATCCTGAGTTATCTTAACGCCGAGTCCCGGTGTCTCGGTCTGGTCAAGTTTTGTAATTGCAATAGAGGAGATAGTATCATCGTCATTTATGCCGATTGTTGTATGAATAGGACCGGCGTAGCCGCGGGGCGATGTTTTAATTACAACACCGATTTGTTTTCCATCTTTATCTGCTCCAACCCACAATTTTTTGCCCTCAACCTCTTTCTCGATGAAATTTACAGCGGATGAAAACGCCTCCTGCCTCTTTTTTATATCCGATACCCTGCTATTTTCATCTATCTTGACTTTTGTAATATTATAGACCGATGACAATGCGCCGGCAGATATAATACACACTATCATAAGAACTATGCCCATTTTAAAAATATCACGCATAGGAAATCAAAGTATCAAAGTGTCAGAGTATCAAAGTGTCAGAGAAGTTTGACACTTTGACTCTTTGACTCTATGACACTATTTTTTAGCCTCCAAATTTTCTCGGTTTAAGATATTTGTCAAGCAAAGGCACGGTCATATTCATTAACAGGATGGCAAACGAAACCCCTTCCGGGTAAGAGCCGTATTGCCTTATCAGCGCCGTAAGAAATCCGCAGCCTGCGCCGAATATAAGCATCCCTTTCTTTGTTATAGGGGATGTTACATAATCGGTAGCCATGAAAAAGGCGCCTAAAAAAAGCCCGCCGTTTAATAAGTGAAATACAGGGTTTGCAGCCATCTTCGGATTAATTAAATAAAAGAACGTGCTGAAAATCGCTGTAGTAAATATAAAGGATACTGGCGTATGCCACGAGATAGTTTTTCTATAGATAAGATAAACCCCGCCTATAAGGAGGGCAACGGCAGATACCTCGCCAATCGAGCCGCCCCTGTTTCCTATAAGCAAATCGAGCCAGTTTATTTCAGTAACGCTTTCTACTGATTTGGTTAAATCGTGCGTAAGCTGGAGCGTCTTGATGGCAGTAAGAGGAGTTGCCGCCGTTACCGCATCCACACCGCCGAATACCGAAGCAGGCTTTGGAAATGTGCTCATCTGAAGGGGCCAGGAGATAAGGAGAAAAACCCTTGCCGCAAGGGCGGGATTGAATACATTGAACCCAAGCCCGCCAAATAGATGCTTAACAAGTATTATTGCTATAAACGAGCCTGATATAGTCCCCCACCATGGAAAACCTGACGGCAGATTCAAACCGAGCAGAAGCCCCGTCAATGCAGCGCTTCCATCGGATACTGTATTCTTTCGCCCTGTCATTTTCTGGTAAGCAAATTCAAAAAGCACTGACGATAATGCAGCTATAAATAGAGTTAAGACGGCTTGCAGTCCAAAAAAATACGCACCGGCAAAGGTAGTGGGAATCAGGGCAATAACAACAGAAAACATCAAACCCCCGACAGACTCCTCTGCCTTTATATGAGGCGCAGGGGTTAAGAGAAACTGTAATTCGGGTCCCTGCTTAAAACCTGCAGGGACAAGTTTTTTATCTTTTTCCATAGAAAACGATTTTGCCACAGACTTTCACAAACTGAACAGAAAGGTAAAGGCACAGGTAAAGGCAAAGATTTTTTCTCTGCCTGCACCTTTATCTCTACCTGCCTTATAAAAGCCTGTGTGAGTCTGTGGCTAACTTATTTTTTTATTCTTTTTCCTTATTTCTGCCTTGAGATATTTTATAAACTGCATTAGAGGTCTCTTTGAAGGGCATACATAGGAGCATGCCCCGCACTCTATGCAATACATTACATCCAGATTATAAGCTTCGTCAATCATACTCCGTTCGGCTTGCAATCCGTAGAGGTTTGGGCTTAAACCCATCGGACAGTTATAAACACACCTCCCGCATCTGATACAGGGCTGATATTCGTCTTCGATTACGGTTGAATCCTTTGAGAATACCAGTATCCCCGAAGTTCCTTTTATTACAGGAACTTTTAACGTATATTGGGTTATACCCATCATAGGCCCGCCCATTATCACCTTCTCGGGATCTTCGGAAAATCCGCCGCAGTTTTGGATTAAAAATTCGAAGGATGTCCCGATTCTCACAAGTAAGTTTTGCGGTTCTTTTATGCAGTCACCCGTTACGGTAACAACCCTTTCGATAAGCGGTATGCCATATCTGACGGCATTATAAACGGCATAAGCCGTTCCAACATTATTTACCACTACTCCCGCTTCTATTGGAAATACGGAGGGAGGTATCTCTTTTTTTAAAATCGTCTTTATAAGTTGTTTCTCCGCCCCCTGAGGGTATTTAACATTTAAGCCTACAACTTCTATTTCGGATTTTTTACCATTTCGCAATCCGCATTCTGCAATCCACATTTTTTCTATGGCGTCGGGTTTATTTTTTTCGATACCGATGAACCCTTTCCTGGCGGATAGCACATGCATAATGATTTTTAGCCCCTCGATTATCTCCGAAGTCCTTTCCAACATTAGCCTGTGGTCGGAGGTAATATAAGGTTCGCATTCCGCTCCATTAAGTATTACATAATCAATTTTCTTATTACCGGCCGGCGATAGTTTTATGTATGTCGGAAATTGCGCTCCGCCAAGTCCCACTATGCCTGCATCCCTTATAATTCCCCTGATCTTTTCAGGCTCTATGGATAGATAATCTTCATTTTCCTTCAAATCTCCTGTCCATTCATCTTTTCCGTCGGATTCAATTATAATTGATAGGATGTCGCTGCCCAACGGATGAGGGTGCGGCAATATATCGCCCACCTTGCCGGATATGGAAGAATGGACAGTTGAAGTTATAAGGCCTTCCCCTTCTCCTATTTTTTGTCCTCTTTTTACTAAATCGCCAACCTTGACAATAGGCTTGCATATTGTGCCTGCATGCTGACTTAATGGTATCACTACTTTATCGGGTAGAGGAATGTTCTGGATAGGAAGCCCTTTTGTCTTATCCTTTTCTTCTGGGGGGTGAATCCCGCCCCTGAAAGTCATCTTACGAAATGTATCAATCATACAAAGTGTCAGAGAGTCAAAGTGTCAGAGAGTCAAAGTATTATTACAGTATGTCAATGACACTATGACACTTTGATACTATATTCAGGCAGGCATATAAGACGGATCTGCGGCAGAAAACCAAATAACATCGCACATTTCCCCTGCATCTATTTTATCAACGGCTATCGGAATCAATAATAAGCCATTTGCCTTTGTCAATGCCATCATATCTGCCGAGCCATGAAAATCCACCGGCACCGCCCTTATCTCCCCACCGGAGCGGTTTATTGCAGCAGGTATATATTCCTGTCTCTCAGCCCTCTTTCTCTTAAAATCCTTATCAAGTATTGCCTTCCCCTTAAAACTATAATTTGCCGTATCTCCCGACATCTTTTTCAATGCAGGTTTTACGAACAATTCGAATATTATCATTGTAGATACAGGGTTCCCCGGCATTCCGAATATAAGGGTCTTCCCCTTTGTCCCGAACAAGACAGGCTTGCCGGGTTTTATGGCAACCTTTTCAAAAGCAATATCAACATCCGCCTCTTTTAATATGGAAGGGACAAAATCGTAATCGCCCATCGAAACGCCGCCCGATATTAAAAGCATATCGGAATCGAGGCCTTTTTTTATCTTTCCTCTCAAATTCGTCTCTTCATCGACCGATATTCCAAGATATTCCGGATTTGCGCCTGCGCTTTGGCATTGGGCAAAGAGCGAATAACTGTTGCTGTTCCTTATCTGCCCGAAAGATGGAAATCTATCGGGCTCGACAAGCTCCGTTCCCGTTGCCAATATGGAGACCTTCGGACGGCTTAAAACCTTTACCTTATGATAGCCGGTAGTGGCGAGCATCGAGATTTCCTGACATCTCAACTTTACCCCTCTTGAAAGAATCTTTTCGCCCTTCTTAACATCCTCGCCTCTTATTGATATGTTGTCGCCCTTTTTAACTTTATAAAGTATCTTTACCTTACCGTTACCGCAGTCTTCGGTATTTTCCACCATAACCACTGCATCGGCGCCTTCTGACACAGGCGCGCCTGTCATAATCTTTGAAGCGGTCCCCTTTGCCACCTTTTTTGTGGGAAAATATCCGGCAGGTATCTCCTCTATAACCTCAAGCCCGGCAGGCAGGCTAATGAGGTCTTCGGATATAACTGCATAGCCGTCCATCGAGGATTTATTAAAGGGGGGTATGTCTATATCCGAAAAAATATCTTCAGCCAATATTCTTTCATTGGCGCTGTCGAGCCCTACACTGTCGGTTCTCTCTATAACATCGGCCTTTTCGATTACAATCTGCAATGCCATGTCAACGGTTATCATAAATTATTTAGTTCACACTGAAAAATGACCTTTTTTAGATATAGCATTTGTCTGCCGGTCAAGTCAAGCTTTCGGGCATCAAAACTTCAATTTCTTTGACTTATATAAAAGCATATATGCTACAATATCCTAACCCGAACAAATCGGAAAAGATTATAATAGCGAAGAAACTTTCCTCGAACGACTTTTTCCGGTGGATTATAAAACTTTTCCTTACACCGCAATTTTCTTTTGTTCCGCAACATTCTAAAAATAGAGCAAAAGAAAATTTAACGGAAGCGAGAGGAAAGTTTCTTCGCTTGTAAAATTTTCTTGCCATTTTGCGCAAAATTTTATTCATAAGTTAATAATGCTTCATAAACTTCGTAAGAAATGCATCATTGTCGGCGCAGGGTTCGGCGGTCTTAATACTGCCCTGCATCTTAAAAACGCAGACTATGATGTTGTGGTGATTGACCGCACCAACCACCATCTGTTCCAGCCGCTTTTATACCAGGTTGCCACTGCAGCCCTGTCGCCCGAGGACATCGCTTCCCCTATCCGTAAGGTGCTGCGCAATCATGAGAACTGTCTCGTGCTGATGAGCGAGGTAACGCGCATAGATAAGGAAAATCGGGTCGTTCATCTGCACAACCATACCCCCATCCAGTATGATGTGCTGGTGCTTGCTCCCGGGTCGCGCCACTCGTACTTCGGCCATGCCGAATGGGAAAAGCTTGCCCCGGGGCTGAAAACGCTAAACGATGCGCTGACGCTGCGAGAGAATATCCTTATAAGTTTTGAGCATGCCGAACTATGCAACAGCCACACGGCAGCACAGACATTTATGAACTTCGTCATCATCGGAGGGGGACCAACCGGCGTAGAAATGGCGGGGGCAATCGCCGAAATCGCCGGCCAAACCATGCTGAAAAATTTTAAAAGAATAGACCCGCGCAGCACAAAAGTTTATCTCGTCGAGGCGGCTCCCAAGCTTCTTCCTGCTATGTCCGAGAAACTTAGCCGCCGCGCACAAGCAGACCTTGAAGGACTTGGAGTGCAGTGCATAATCGGCAAACCCGTGGCCAATATAACCGCCGAGGGGGTGCAGGTCGGAGATCAGTTCATCCGTTCGCACAATATTATTTGGGCTGCCGGGAACGAAGCTGCGCCGATGCTAAAAACATTGGAGTGCGCCATTGACCGCTCCGGACGAGTAATTGTCGAGCCGGATCTTACGGTGCCCGGACACCCCGAGATTTTCGTAATCGGCGATGCGGCACACTACAAAACAGCGTCGGGACAGCCGCTGCCCGGAGTGGCGCCTGTGGCAATCCAGGAAGCGCTGTATGTCTCCAAAATCATCAGAGGAAACAAGGTCGGCAGCAAAAACATGCCGTTCCAATACCGCGATAAGGGGACAATGTCCACCATAGGCAAAAGCAGGGCTGTGGCACAACTCTTCGGTATAGAGTTCGGCGGCTTTTTGGCGTGGCTAAGCTGGTCGCTGATACATCTCATGTATCTGACACTATATAGGAACCGGTTAAGGGTGCTTATTGAATGGGTATATGGATACTTCACCGGCCAGCGCGGGGCGAGGCTCATAAGCAAACCGTAACGAGAAGAAAATACCGCTCTTTCCATTCATAAGAGATAAAAATAAGTTTGCAAGAGCAGTCAATTTATTTTTATTCAGCAGTATATCCTGCCTCGGCTACCGCCTCTTTCATCTGGGAGACGGCAACAAGGTCATCTTCATAATTTATCTCCGCACTCCCTTCCTCGAGGCTGACCTTTACATCCTTCACCCCTTTAAGCCCCTTTAATGCCTTTGTAACGCTCATAACACAATGCTGACAGGACATGCCCTTTATTTTTAAAACTGTATCTGCCATAAACTTCTCCTTTCACGAAAATTATATAACTTCCGATTGAATAGCTCAAGGAGATTATATTAAAATAGACTTATGGACATAGACCGCACAAAAAGACTCGATGCCTTAAAGAAAAAAATCAGCGGATTCGGCAAAGAGAATCTGCAGGACATACTCTTTTTTTTAGGCGCAGGTCTCGAAGAGATATTCGGCTATAAGAGATGCAGGATATATCTGGAGGATCTTACAGAGGGGTTTTTGATTTGCGTCCATGCGAGGGGCGAGATGAAGTCCGAGCTTCATGGGACATCCATATTCATTTCTCCGCATGCCTCGGTGGTTGCAAGGGCATTTGTTGACAGGATGTCTTATTCGACATGGAAAAACCCGGAGGTCAGGGAGATGTTCAATAAGGAGCTGGCATCCAAATTTAATATAAAGGAAATGGCGGCAATCCCAATAATTCACGAAGGTAAATCCATAGGAGTCCTGACATTAGACAGCGGCATAGAAGAGGAGATAGCGGACAGGACAACGCTCAAAGCTGTCGAGGATTTCGTTTCCGATATATCCCCAAATCTTGACAGGGCAAAGAGGTTTCATCAGCACCTCAAGTTTTCGAAGAAGATGGACGAGGCAAAGATAGGAGAGGCTGCTTCGCAGATGATGAGGTCTGCAGTAAAGATAGTGGATAAGCTTACCCTTGCGTCCGTCCTGATACCGAACGAGGCAAAGAGCGGAGACAACGGCGATTATATGAAGATACTTGCCACATATTCGAGAGATATTGCAGATAAGGATATTTATGAAGATAAACACAGGGTAGATATAATAAAGGGCGAAAGCCTTATAGAAAGGATTGTAGAGGATGGCCACGAGAGGGGTATAATCTACAAATACGACACGGTTAAACCGCTTTATATTCCCGATGTTAAGACAGAAAGATTCAAAAGAAAGCCGATAGCGGAAAAAATAGGCCTTACTTCTCTATACATGGTGCCGAGATTCGACCCTGCAACAAAAAAGATAATCTGTGTCGTGAATTATTACACGAGAGAAAAATATAAATTTACGAATTTTGAGGAGGAGCTTCTTTGCAGCCACGCCGAAATGGTTGAAAAGGTAATAAAGGATGTGGGAAAGGAGCATATAGAAATAGAGGTGTTAAGCGAGATAGCCGAACTGCTGTCCGAAAGGTCCGAAGATTTAAGCGCCTTTGCAACAAAGGCGCTTTCAAAGGCGAATGAGTTGATAGATGCGGATACAGGCTCTATTGCGATAGTGAAAAATATCGGCGGCATTAAATGGCTTTTAGTGGAAAACGAAGACGGGACGCTGATTGGCGCAAAATCGAGGGCATGGAGAAAGAAGACCATACCTCCGCTTAAAGTAGGGGGAGAGAATCTGGATAAGCCGGAGAGGTCGCTTACAGGATATGTGGCATATACGAAGACGCCCTATCTATGCAGCAATGTCCAATCGGAGCTTAAAGACAGGGGATTCTACAGGGAGGTATCCGAAGATGTCAAATCGGAATTAGCCGTTCCTATCCTTTATGACGAGGAGGTTATCGGTATTATAAATCTCGATAGTTTTAAGAAGGGGTTCTTTACAGAGGAATATAAAAGGATACTTGCCATTATAGCGAGGCTGGTCAGCGGTCATATACACGATTTGCTTAAAATTCAGGAACTGCAAGAGGAGGTCCTGCAGTTGAAAAAAGATATAGGTTACAGAGCGCCCAATGTTTCGTACAGCCTCGGAAACATCATCGGGAAAAGCGAGAAGATAAGAGATGTAATCGCCGTAGTCAATACAATCGTTGCCCATGTATTTAATCGTATTATCTCATGGAGAGAGAAGGCTGGAGCAGAGGAGAGGATAGGGCTTTCATCACTCCTCATAACAGGGGAGACAGGGTCGGGGAAGGAATTGCTTTTTAACAATATTTATTCGAAGCTGAATGAAATGTATAAGAAGGGGGTAAGAGACAGCGACCTTCCCCTGAAAAAGACGAATATAGCGGCATACAGCGGAGAACTCACATACAGCGAGCTTTTCGGGCATAAGAAGGGTTCCTTTACCGGAGCGGATTCGGACAGAAAGGGCATATTGGAGGAGGCGGACGGAGGCATTGTCTTCCTCGACGAAATAGGCGATGCAGACCCTAAAACGCAGGTTCAGCTTTTAAGATTCCTCGATAACGGAGGATTCTACCGTCTCGGCGAAAACAGGATTAGATATTCCCGTGTATTCCTTGTTGCTGCGACAAATAAGGATTTAGGAGAAGAGATAAAAAAGGGGAAATTCAGAAAAGACCTTTACTACAGATTAAACGAGTTGTCTGTCGTTATTCCTCCGTTAAGGGAGCGGAGAGAGGATATACCGGACCTCTCGGCCCATTTCTTGAGCGAGATTAATTCTGTTTACGGGAGAGGCGGAGAGCCTCCGGCATTTACCAAAGAGGTAATGAATTTTCTAATAAGGCGTGATTTTAAAGGAAATGTAAGGGAATTGAGAAGCATACTGCTAAGGTCATATTTTTTTAAAAAGGGGGCGGAGATTGATATAGATGACTTGATAACTGCGATACGGCTCGAGCCCCAAACGTCTCTATCTTTCGGGAACGGCCCGGAGCCTTTTCCAGGCGGAGCAAGAGACAATGAAGATGCCGCATCGGCAATATACAGAAAGATAGTTCTGGGCGATGGAGACTTTTGGAACAGCATTTACAAACCGTTCAGGAAAAGGGAAATCTCAAAGGATGCGGTGAAACTCGTTCTGGAGAAGGCGAGGCAGGACGGCTGCGATTCTCTGCCAAAACTTGCGGTAAAACTTAAGGC
>Ga0114944_1000239_pt1 | contig 13746 bp, 19 predicted proteins | sample OV2TP2_FD_89582 | JGI IMG/M metagenome (GOLD analysis project Ga0114944, IMG submission 89582) | Hot spring microbial communities from Beatty, Nevada to study Microbial Dark Matter (Phase II) - OV2 TP2 | ecosystem: Environmental > Aquatic > Thermal springs > Hot (42-90C) | place: USA: Beatty... | reverse complement strand
GCGCGGGCGTGGGGATGAGGACGCCATCGCGGCGGGGCGCGGGGAGTATTGGGCGCAATGGCGCATCCTGGGGCGGGCAGCGCCGGTGCACCAGGAGACGCAGCGGTGATGGCGGCGGTGATAGCGGTGTTCCTCACCGTTGCCATGGGAATCGTTAGGACATTCAGCGAAGATCATCCAGGATCGCGTCCGATGGCGTTGGTTGAGATGAACCGTCTCATCGACCAGACCAATTTTGTGGTCGATGACCAATGTAGCGGGACGCTGGTGAGCATCAAACGTCGGCTCGTGCTGTCGAACTACCATTGTTGCATCGAGGGGAAGATCAAAATCGTGGAACGCGACGAGCAGCGGCCTGACGGCACGATGAAGAAAGTGCGCCGCGAGATGCGAAAGGAAGTGCGGTTGACCCAGAAACTGTACAAGGAATACCGCCAGGTAGGCGACAGCAATTATCTGGCCGACATTCTGGCACACGACCGCAAGCGCGACCTTGTGTTGTTACAGCTCAATGCGGACACGATCCCCCACGTGGTGGAAAGCCGTTTCCTGCCCGACGACCGGCAGATCACGAGGGGGATGCGGGTGTACATTGTAGGCAATCCAGCCATGCTGGATGCGTCCATGGTTGAGGGCATCGTGAGCAGCGTCAACCGCAAGATCGAGTGGGGCGTGGACGAGATTGCGTATTACTTTCAATTTTCCGGCGGCGTGTTCGGGGGAAACAGCGGGGGGGCAGCCTATTCGGAAGATGGGTATTTCATCGGCGTGCCGGCAGCGGGGAATCGTTGGGCCACGCATCTGGGATTTGCGATTCCCGTGTCCATCGTGAAAGCGTGGTTGCGCGAGGAATGCTGGGCGGAAGTGTGGGACGCGACCGCGCCGACGTATGAACTCTGCAAGGCGGAGAAAGCGAAGGCGATTGCGCCAGGCAAGGATGATTGATGTTGAATCCGGCCGAATTGATTGCGGCAACGGTGCAAACATTGCTGCTCACGCACAGCCAGCTGTCGCAGACCGCGATGCTGTATGAAGAAAAACCTGGCGGCTTCCAATGCGGCACGTGCCGCTTTGCCGAACGTGCGGGGATGCCGGATGGCAAGGCGCGGTGCGCCATCGTGGGTCCGGGGATTATCGACCTGCACGAGGGGTGCTGTGCCGCCTGGACGGCGGATGAGGGGCGGCTGCGCGCCGTGCACGGGGGATGAAGGTCATGCAGGAATTGACAAAGGACGTGGTGGAACAGGTTCTGCACCGCAAGATCGAGGGGTGGGTTGAGGCGAAGAAGAAGCAGGGCAAGGTGATGCAGGTGACACCTGTGGACACGCGGGAATTGGCGCACGACATCACGCATCACGACTTCACGAAGGAGTTGCCGTGACGGATGCCGCGCGCGAGACTTCCGACATCCTGGAAGACCCTGAGCTCGTGACCACTCTCCCCGTTGAAATGGGGAGCTTCGCGTACTTTGCAGCTTTACGTCGGCAGATACGAGTCTTGAGCTTTTGGCCTCGTCGTACCAGGTTCACGCCACTGCAGTCCGGAGGACCGACGGCTGTTAGCTGAGGATACTGTAGCAGAACCCGGGGAGAACATCCAGGCTTTGCCTGGCTCCCTTTCACCGCCCGCATGGATGCGGGTATCCCCAGCGAGCAAACTTCTATGGCCGCACGGCGGCGGAGCGTCGCCGAACGCCAAGATGGGATGTGTCATTCTGTGGGAGGATGCCCAGCGCGTGTTGGGCCTGGATGAGGAGTTTCCGCGATGGTGACCCGCTACGTACCACGCGTCTCCCTCAACCTCGATGCCATGGGCATCGAGTTGCCCGACTGGCCCGAGGGCGAGCATCCGAACGCGCGCCCGTTCCGGGGCGTCCTGACGCGTGTGGACGAGCCGAGCGACCGTCCGCCGAACGGGGCGCGGGACGGGCAAGGTCGGGCGCACCGTGTCCTGATTCCACGCGACGTGGCCGAGCAAGCGCTGCCGACGCTCATCGCTATGGCCGTGGACGTGAAGATTGCTGGGAACGGGCACGGCAGCCAGACCCTGAAGGATCATGATGCGCGGCGCAAGGTTGGGGTGATCACGCAGGCACGAATCGAGGGGCGGGACCTGCGGGTCGAGGGCATCCTGTACGCCAAGGATTTCCCGGACGTCATGGCCGATCTGGATCGGCACAAGACAGACGGCAGCATGGGTATGAGCTATGAGATCACCGACGTACAGGTCGTGGATGCGGAGGCCCCGATCTGGACATTGAGTCACTTGACGTTCACGGGCGCGGCCATCCTGGAGCGGAAGTCCGCCGCCTACGAGAGGACGAGCCTGCAGGCCCGTCGGGACAGTGGGGAGCAGCGAGGGAGGGATGACGAGATGACCGCGAGCATCGAGGACCGCTTGAAGGCGGTGCTGTTAGACCTGAAGGATCGGAAGCTGACCGCTGCCGAGGATGAGGAGGCCCGGAAGAAGGCTGAGGATGAGGAGGCGCGCAAGCGGGCTGAGGGCGAAGAAGCCCGGAAGAAGGCTGGGGAGGACGAAGATGCCCGGCGAGTGAAGGGGCAGGGTTCGTTCCGGCCCGAGGAGGAAGAGGACGACGAGGAGGCCGTCGCCGCACTCGCCGCTGCGTTCCGGCGCATGCGTGGACAGCGGCACGAGGACGAAGCCCAGGACAAAGTGCTCTTCAAGCGACTCATGGATCAGATGAAAGCGAGAGGACGACACGGAGCGGAGGACGACGAAGAGGCGACCGCGCGGGCGTTGCTGCGGGCGATGGGATACCGTTCCCGACGGCGCGAGGACGAGGACGCGAAGCGCGTTAAGGGACAGGGGAGCTTTCGGCCCATGCCGGAGGAGGAGGACGACGAGGACGCGGCGGGGTACGCACGGCGGGCCCTGCGGGCCCTGCGGCGCGGGATGGCGATGTACCGCGAGGAGGACGACGAGGAAGCCGTCGCCACCGTGGTGCGGGCCATGATGCACAAGGGACCGCAAAAGGACATCCCCAAGGCGATCACGCACGCGGCGGCCTTGCGTTTGGAGGCCCGCATCGAGTTGCTCACGGATGCGGTGGAGACCATGCGCGGGCTGCTGACGGACCGGGCGACGACCGCAAAGGGGCTTGCGACCGACAAGGCCGCGACCGACCCGCAAGGTGGGAAAGTGGACGTGTCGCTTTCTGGTGCGAAGAACGGCGACCAGCCGAAGCGCAAGACGATGGAGGCCGCACGAGGGATGGACGACCGCTGGCTCAGCAAGCTCCCGCTGGAAGAGGGCCGACAGTACAGCACGGCAGAGGTGGACCAGATGTTCAAGGGTGCAGGCGTCACGGACCCCGAGACGCGGATGCGCCTGAAGTTGGACATGGAAGCGAAGGGGTTACTGGCACCCATTGCGTAAGGAGTGATGTCAAGACCAACGCGCCACCGGGGGGAGGCGGGGCCATCACAGAGGAGATGGGATAGATGGCTGGCATGAACATCGGTTTCGCCAATGTGGACATGAGCGCCGCGGCCGACTTCCTCGGTCCTGGCGCCATCGAGACCCCCCGGTTTGAGAGTGAGATCCTGGACTTGGTCCGGCGCAGGGGCATCTTGGGCCAACGCATCCGCAACGTGCCCGCGACCGGCCAACCGAGCCGGTATTTTGAGCAGAGCCGGATCGTGGCGGGGCGGTTCGCCGAGACGCGGAGTCTAGAGTTCGCCCCGAATAACGACCCGACCCGGCGCGAGCGGCCTGTCACGCTCAAGGCGATCACGGGGGACATCAATTTCGGGATCTTCGACGTGGAGATCACACGCCAGCAGGGGCAGTTCTCCATGCTCGTCGCGAAGGACATCGTGGATACGGTACAGGGATGTCTGCGGACCAGCGACCTGGCGCTGTGGAACGGAACGGACACGGACCTGGTGGTCCCAACGACCATCCAGTACGTCGGTGGGTTGACCCAGATCAACCGCACGGCGAGCATCGCTTCGAGCGCCAGTATCATCGACGGCCTCAAGGCGGAGATCGCGTCCATGGTGGCGAACAAGAACTTCGAGGTCCGTCCTACGGCGGTCTACATGACACCCATCCTGGCCGACCTGATCGATCAGGAAGAACGGTTGAACCACCGTCAGATGCCCCAGATAGCCCTGAACACGGTCACGGGTGGTTTGGTGGTGAATGCGCTCGCGACGCAGGCAGGGCTCATCCCGATCATCGCGGACTGGGCGCTCCCGGACGCAGCAGCGAGCAGCAGCGAGTCGGGGAAATTGGACCACAAGGCGGTCATCCTCATGGAGTCGCTGGTCGAGTATCATTACCTGACCACGGCGGAGCCGAGGGTGTTCGTGCTGGGGTTGGAAGGGAACCTCGCGACACGCTACAAGATCGTGTTTTTCGGGGCTGTAGTCTTCAAAGGGAAAGCGAACGCAGCGCAGGACCAAGGAACGGTTGAGAGCGGCTTAACGAGCTACGCGCATTCGGTAATAACCGTGACAAGATGATTAAAAGATTGCTATAGACTCGTTTGTCCGAGAAGGAACAGCAACGGCTGCAAGTTCTCAGTCAGCGATATCAACCCGTAGCGATCCCTGATGAGCAAGCATTTGCCGCCATGCGCCGCGTAAGGGCAGGCGAAGGGATCACTCGCATTGCCCGAGAATACGGCGTGAGTTTGGCGACTGTACAGCTTTGGATGAGCGGCAGGAATCGGCCTCACCTCCGCGCCCGATTGACCGACGAGGCTGCCCTATACGCACGGGAGGCGCACGAAAACGCCCGCGCGGCGAAGGAGTAAGCTATGCCCAACGTGACAACCGAACGCTTGTACGCCTTGGTGAGCGCCACGGTTTCCGCACAAGACGGGATCGTGAACGCCGTGATGACTAGCCCCCAGAGCGCGTTTCTGGGGACCATGGGCGAGTTCATCCTCAAGCTGATGAACCGGATCACCACCGCCTCGACCACGCTGATCTCCGGCGGGTCTGCCGGGAGCGTCGCCGTCGGCACCTCCGGGATGGGTGGCGCGTCCGGCATCTCCGGCATCGCCGGGGTAGTGCACGGGTGGCCGTGGTACCTGAACGGTGAGGCGCGGAGCGGGCAGCCGACCAGCCTGATCAGCACCGCCAGCACCACCATCCGCAAGGTTGTCGTAGGCCTGACGTTTAGCGCATTCCCCATCGCATCGAGTTTCGACATGACGCAGAGCGGCGTCGCGTTCGTCTACGGCAGCGCGTTCGCCACCAGCGCGGGCGCGGTGACGAGCGGCGGGCAGAGCGCCTATTTTAATAGCGTCCCGTTACCCAAGTGGAGCGCCGGGTTCGTGCCCGTGGGTATCCTGAACGTCCCGAACAGCTTCAGCGTCAGCGCGAACATCTCGACCAATATGATGATCACGGATTACCGGGCGACGCAGGGATTCGATCTCAGTGCATTCCTGCAAACGCCGGTGCAACCGTAGCACACGTTGGGACGCGCGGCGGGCAGCCCGGCGAGTGGGTTCGCTTCTCCCTCCCCACGAAGGCGCCCCTCGCAGTCACGGCTTCGTCGGCTGTGCATGAGGCATGCTGAGCTGCGCGTCCTGACTCTGCGTGGGGAGAGAGCATCGTATGACACCGCAGGAGCAATATCAAGCCAATCTGGCCTTGGTCGCCGCGAAGAGCGAGGAGTTAGCGCGGCAGGTCGAGCAGGTGATCCTCACCAACATCCAATTTGTTCCTACCCCATCGAGCCGGGTCGTCGCCGTTGCGTGGGACGTGGAAGGACAGCGGTGGATCGGCGTGCAGGACGGCGACGATCCCGAGGCTGCCGCCCGGCGCGACGCTGATGCCTTGTGGACGCGGGACGCCAAGGTTTTCTCGCTCATGGGGATCGGATGCGGGTACTTCGCTGCCGAGTTCGCACGTCGCCTGGAGCCGCACCAGCGGCTGAGTTTGTGGGAGCTGAACCCCGTCATGCTTAAAGCCGCCATGCACTGTGCCGATCTCGGTCCGATCTTGAGCGGGGCCGCGCGCGTGGATACCTTCGTCGGCGACGCCATCGTCAATAGTCTGGAGGCGTGGTGGTTGAGTTTACAGACCCACGAAAAGATGTGGATTGGTGCACCCATGCGCGCCGGGTATACCGCCGTCATCGACCGTGCGGGCTACGACGCCCTGCAAGCGAAAAGCATGGACTACCTGCGGTATCACGCCGTGGGGCTCGCCACGTGGAGCCAGTTTGGTCACTGCATCGGCGACAACGACTTGGACAACTTGCCTGAATACGCCACGACGCCGGGGCTGAACGAGATCGCGGGGCGGTGGGCTGGGCGCCCCGCCGTGTGCCTCGCTGCCGGGCCGAGCTTGGCGAAGAACCTGGCCCTGCTGATGGACCCCGAGGTGCGACGGCACGTCTGCGTGCTCGCCGTTGGGACCGTCTACGTCGTGTGCCAGGCCATGGGCATCGTGCCCGACGTGGTGACGAGCATTGACTTCCAGCGTCTTAACTGGACCGACCAATTCCGTGACGTGCCCCAGGACCCGCGCACCGCCCTGGTATATCTGCATAGCGTGTACCCGCAGATCCCCCGCCGCTGGCCTGGCCCGCGCTTCGTCGCGCGCAATTCCAGCGACACGGTGAATTGGCTTGCACCGTTCTGCGAGCCTAAAGCTGACTGTAGCCAAGTGCAGACCGTGGCGCACCTGAACCTGTGTGTTGCGCAGATGCTTGGGGCTAACCCGATCATTCTGATTGGGCAGGATCTCTCCTCCCCACTGGACGCGCACCACGCACCCGGCGCGCGGGCGCAAGATGCCGCGCCGCAGGAGAATCTGGCTGCGCACGTGAATGCCGACGATATCTATGGGCAGCCTGTCTGGAGCCGCCACAGCTTCCTGTCCATGCGCACCGTGTTCACGCAACTGATGGCCGCGCACCCGGAACACCGGTATTGGAATTGCACCGAAGGGGGGTTGCACATCGACGGGGCAACGGACCGCCCGCTGGCGGAGGCGCTCGCCGAGCTGCGGCAGACGTGGGTGACGCCTGAACGACCACTGTACGAAGCCTTGAAGGCCATCCACGACGCCTATGTGCCGCAGACGAAATGGACCGAATTGAAGGAGGGGCTAGACACGTTGGCTGCCCACGTGGCTGACCTGGTGGCAGCGTCGAAGGACGTGCAGCAATGGGCAGCGGCCTACGATGTGATCCCGGCGGAGATCGAAGGGTTCCCACGCTTGGGTGGTCTGGCCGTCGTCGATGCTGAATTATCCGATGTCGACGGGACGCCCCGCATGGATGAAGGGGGCGTGGTGACCATGATGTATCGGCGGTTCCCCGGCTCGTCCGAACGTGCTGAGCTGCGGCGGAAAATTTTGGAGGCCGAGAAGACTATTTCCCAGGATGGCACCGCCTTTGCACTTTTCTGCGTGCGGCGCTTCGACTTGGTGCAAGCCCTTTCCACGATTCCCCCGCAGCCGGAAGCGCTGGCCGGGGAGGGGCAGGAGGAGCTGAACATGCGCCGTGTGGTGCAAGCATACCAGGCCATCGCAGCGGAAGCCGCCGTGGTGCGACACCGACTGCGCATGGTGCAGCGGCGGCTTCAAGACGTGTTGCCCGAGGAGATTAGCGGTATCCCGCAGCATTTCTCCCCGCGCCTGGCGCATGGGCTCATGGCGCGGCAGCAGTACCCACGCATCGAGCGGCTGTTGTGGTGGATCATGCAGGAGCACGACCCGTCCACAACGATGCTGAAGGAATTGCCGGGTTTGCTGTGGTTGCAGGCACGCCTGCTGCAAGCGCGCGGCCAATATGAAGACGCACTGGCGGTGGCGCGGCTCGCTGGGATCGGCGACGCCGCCACGCGGCGCGCCCGTGCGCTGCTGGACCGTTACCGGCGGGAGCAAGTGCCCGTAGCTGCGCGGTATGTGGCAGGGCTGGCGCGGCCGGTCGTCGTCAGCGAGGAGGAGATGGCCAGCGCCTTCTTGGCGCTGGTAGACGCCGCTACGGCGGCGTAGCGTCCGGGCTCCGGGTGGGCCGGAGAGCGGGCGTGCGGGACGCACGTCAACGGGACGAGGAGGAGGGACCACGGGATGGCGATTACGTTCACGTTCAGTGCGGCCGCGAGCCTGGCGGGCGCGCGGGATTTCAATCGGATTCACCGCGCCGCGGCGCAGGACGACGTCGGCAGCAAAATCGCGTTCTTGATCAGCGCGATGAACAATCACGCGAGTGCCATCAGTCAGCTGAACAGCGCTGTGAGCGTCATCCACAACGCGATTGTCTCCGCCATTGCGGCGAGCCAGGTGTCTGCACTCTCCACGCCGGGACTCGTGTCCGGCGGGGCGACCGCGAGCACGATTTACCTGAGCCTCGTGGGTGCGACCGTCAACCTGTCGAACTTCCGGGCGTAGGAGGGGCGTTCCCATGCCGTCCATCGCCCTGTTCGCGGGCAGCGCCGTCGTCTCGACAAACGCGAGCCAGATCGGCAGCCAAGCCTGCACCGAAGTCCTGGTGCAGGCGCACGTCTCAAATACTGTGTTGTTGCTCGTCGGTACCGATAGCGCGCAGACGCTCCAGCTCTCCGCAGGGAACGCCATCACGCTGCCGGTGAGCAACGTGAGTCAGGTGCAAGCGGCGACGAGCGCGGGGAGCGCGACGGTAAACTGGATTGCGCACACGATGCAGCTAAGATGACACTCCCCCGACTGAAAGTTGTAGGCTTCTCGGGGTGATTCCCGAGTGACTTGCCGGGTGCCCACCGGAACGACAGCGCGAGAACGAATCCAAGCGCCGATGCGTTGGTTTTGAGGAGACCACCACTTGCCCGCCATCACGGCGACGCTCTTGACGAGCAGCGCAACCGGCACGGATGCGACGCTCTATACGACCGTCTCAGTGACGCCGACGGGAAATAGGCTCAACCTGGGTTGCATCTTCAGCGACGGTGGTGGTGGTGACGTTCCGACGGTCAGCGGATTCGGTCTGACGTGGGTCGCCGTCTCCGCGGTCAACGCGGATGCCGGAAATTCGGAGATGTTCCTCTTTCGCGCCCTGGGCGCGTCTCCGACGGCCGGCACGATCACGATCAGCTATCCCGCGACGAAAAACGGCTGTGCGTGGAGTTTCCTCCAATTCGCAGACGTCAACACGGGAGGGACCGACGGGAGCCTCGCCGTGCAGAACGTCAGCACGGCGAAGACGGATGGGAACACGGGATTGACCGTCACGTTGGACGCGTTTCAAACGACCAACAACGCGACGTTCGGCTGCTTCGGGCACAACGCGAACGAAGGGACGTCCCCTGGCGCAGGGTTTACCGAAAAAAGCGATGTCGGTCATGGTGTTCCGAACCAGGCATTGGCAACCGAATTTCGCGATGATAACGACACGACCGTCAGCGCGACCTGGGCGGGGAACGTCCCAGCGGTGGCCATCGCCGTCGAACTCGTGAGGGCCACGAGCCTTGCCATGCGCAAGACGCTTTCTGATCTCGGCACGCGGACCGCGAGCCGGCAGGTCGTTCGGGCATAGGATGGGGTGATTCATGGCGCAACTGCTCGTTTCCACCGCCGTGGGACGGATGTTCCTGCTGGTCAGCTCCGGGGACAGCAAGACCGGACTGACCGGCGCGACGGCCACCGTGACGATCAACAAGGCCAGCGCGGCCTCGTTCGTCGCCATTTCCGGGACCGTCTCGCAGGTGTCGTTCGGCTGGTACCGGGCGAACTTGACGAGCGGCGACGTGGGGACGGTGGGGGAGCTGGCGTTCCATATTTCCGCTACCAGCGCCGACGACACCGACTTCGTGGACCAGGTCGTGAGCGTGCTCGCGGCCCAGGTCGTGCAACTCGCATCCCTGACCCATACCGGCGCGGTCGTGCCGAACGTCACCAGCGTCGCGCATGTGCAATCGCTCACCTCCGCCGGCTTCGTGGGGTCGGTCGCGCTGGTGACCTCCGTGGTGTCTGTCGCGTCATTGACAGCGCTGCCCACGGGGAGCGGGACGGGCCAGCTGAGCCTGGTCTCGGGGAGCGTAGTGCTGCAGGCGGGACCGGGGATCAAGCGGAACGTCTTATTCAGCGCCTTTGAGTTCCCCATGGTCGCGGCGAGCGACCACGTGACGCTGCTGAGCGGGCTCACTGTGGCGGCCACGCGGTCCATCGACGGGGCAGCGTTCGCGTCCACGGCCAATGCACCGACGAGCATCGCCAGCGGGTTCTACACGATTTCGCTGGCGGCGGCGGACCTGAACGGGCAGACGGTCACGTTCCAGTTTGCCGCGAGCGGGGCGGACACGCAGGCGGTCACGCTGGTGACGACTGCGTAGGAGGCACGCCGTGATCATCCCTTGGACGCTGAAGACAAAGAGCTGGGGGCCGTTCTACTTCGGTGGGCTCGACGCGACGACACCGATGGTGTTCTGGAACGTTGCAGCGGGCGGCGTAGGCGCGGGCGACGTGATGGGTATGTTCCACGTCTACGTCCTCTCCTCGCGGCGCGGGCCAATCATCCGGTTCTACCAACGCTAGGGAAGGCGACGGCATGCCGCAAACGGTCGCAGATATCTTATGGATGATCACCTCTGGCGCGCTGGCCGTCGCGGCCACGGTCATCGGCGTGCTCCTGCGAAGCCTCGTCGGGCGCGTCCGGGACGTGGAGGGATCCATGAAGGAGATGGAGCACAACCGCACGAAGTACATCGAGCGCTTCATCGCGCTGGAGGCCCGCACAGGGGCGATGGACGAGCGGCTGGAACGCATCGAGCGGAAGCTCGACCGCTTGCTGGAACGTGGGCGGGGGGAGGATGCCACATGAGACGGTTTGGAATCGCGCTGGTGATGATCGCGGCACTGCTGGCCGGATGCGCGGGGACGCCCCCGCAGCAGATCGGCGACGAGGTGCGTCAGGCCGTCGCCTACGCACGCCTGATCGCGGACGCGGGGCTCGCGGCAGCGACGGTGGCGCGCATGGCGGACCCGCCGCTCTTGACGGCGGAACAGTTCGCGATGGCGCAGCAGGCCCACGCGGGGCTGGGCGTGGCGCTGGCAGCGTTTGAGAAGGCCACGCTGGCGCGGGACGACGCCGCGCGTGCGCAGGCGGCGGCCGAGGCGATCACGGTCGCGCTGGACTTGTGGCGGATGCTGCAGAACTGGGGTATCACAGGCAAGATGCCCGTCACGTAAACGGGAGGGAGATCATGGCTGGTAAGAAGCTGTATCTGAAGGACCCGAAACTATTCATCCATTCGGCGCATCACACAGCGTACACCGGCGCCGGACAGAGGAATCCCGATAGCGGTGTGCAGGAGGGGTTGGCGAGCCAGGTCTTTGTGCGCGGCGCGGTCCGCGACGAACGCGGGCGTGTCTGCGAGGTGGACGGCCAGCATGCCCAGCGGTTCTTGGACGCGGGCATCGCCAGCGAGCAGCGGCCCCGCACGCGGCGGGACGAGGACGAGGAGTAGACCGTGGCGCTGGTGATCCAGATTCGCGGTCTCTTCCAGGCGGGCCAAGAGCGTTTCCGCCCGACGACGCTTCTGGACAACGATCTGCGGGTGACGACCCTGCGGAGTGGCGCGTGGCGTTTCCCGCAGCCGGTCAGTGGGGCGCTCGTGACCGGCGTCCATTCCATCTAGGAGCGTGTCTCCATGCCCCCGCGCACCACGTTCAGCCTCGACCGTGATACCGTGCCCGAGCGGAGCACCGTGCAGTATGTGGCGACGCTCGTGGATGAGCGGAACAGCGCTATTTCCGCCGGGGACTTGTCGTCCCTGCAGCTCACGCTGTACGACGCCAGCGACCCGCGCAACTTGGCGATCCTGAATAGCGTCCTCTCAGTAGGTATCCTGAACACGGGGCGCGGGAGCGTGACGAGCGCGGGCTCGCTCATCATTACTCTGCTGCCCGCCGATAACGCCATCCGCACGGACGGCGTCCCCGTCGAGCAGCACGTCATGCTGATCGAGTGGACCTACGGTGGGACGAAGGGGGGAAGGCACGAGGTGGAGTTCCGGGTGGCGAACTTCGCGAAGGTCTCGTGATGGCGGAGCCGGCGGACGAAGGTATTCTCTGCAAGACGTGCGGGCATGGCACGTTCCCGGCGGTCTCCGGTGCGGGGCAGGTGTGCGCTGGGTGCGGGAACCTGGTGTGGTACTGCCATTGCGTGGTGGGCGACCGGCGGGAGGTGGTGGGCGCGCCGCCGGACATTGTGATCAGGGACGCGCCAAGCGGCGTTTGGAAGGTTCAGCCGCCAGCGTACTACGGTGATAGTGATTGTTAGTGGGGAGGAGGAAGGACACGGTGGTGCATGCCAGCCCCGATGTCGGAATTCACCGCGCCGGGCGATGTGACCGCGCGCCAGGTGCTCGACCAGGATTCAGACCTGTACTCTCCGCCGTGGGAGCTGCAGCAGCTCTTCGGTGTGGGGGCCTCTAGCGAGACCATCCGGTACGCGTGCGAGGCGATTAACGCCTGGTGTAACCGGAAGACGTTCCGTGTGGCAGAGTACGAGGAGCGGTTGGATCTGCCGAGTGACCGTAATCAGGCGATCCTGCATATTACGCCGCTCGTGAAGATTCTCTTCGCGGCAGGGCGGTACGCCTATGGGCGCCGCGACCGGCGCACGATGAATCAAGTTAACTACGATTACCTCGCGGCTTTGGCGGTCTTCGGTTCACCGCCGAAATTCGTTGACATCGACGTGGGGCAGATCGAGTTCTTCCCGGCGACGGGGGAGATTTGGCTGCCGACCGGTTTTTTTTTTGATAAACTACTCTCAGGTGCAAATTAAATATATGGCAGGATACGTGGATATCCCCGGTCGTATCAAAGCCGCCGTGGCTGTGACGTGCAACGAGATTGCGGCGAAGGGAGTTGCCGATCGAATACGGTATACAGCCGGATCAGTTTCACGGGAGTACGCGCACCCCTCGTTCATCGGCGAAGAAGCAGCGCGGTTACTGGCCCCGTTCGTCGTTCGGACGTATAGTTAGAAGAGGCGGAGTTGAGCAGGTAATTTCCCAATCCACCGCTTGGCGTTGCAGTGGATATGCGCCACAGCGAGGTTCGCGGGAATCGTCTCACCCCCCTCCGAGTGCGGAATGAGGTGGTCTAAGGCAATTTCAGGGGAGAGAACGTACTTGCCGCATAGATGGCACGTAGAATGGTCGCGCACGATAATGCTTTCCCGGTTGACGGTGTGCGTGTTCGATTGGCTCTGCCGTTCGAGGGTTTTCCAGATGGTCCCGCGACAGATGCGAGACACGTTGGATAGCGAAAGATGGAGGGTTTCTGCGATGGCGGTCCTTGTGTGGGAACGTGCCATCTCTCGGATGAGCCAAACGATGTCGAACGTGAGAGTGGCATTCCCGTTGCGTTCGCCTTGCGCCGCACGGCCTTTTTGCCGCATGTCGCGCATGTTGTCCTGATGGGTTCCCAGGAAGAGGTGAGTCGGATTCACGCAACGACGGGTGTCGCACGTGTGTAACACGAATACGTCCGCGATGGTGATCGCATATTGTTGGGCAAAGCGTTCGAGGGACTCGAATCCGAAATGCGCGATCCACGAAAAGCGGCTTGCCGTCATCCCGATTTTGGGCGATGGTCGGAACTGCCCGTGGCCGTTTCGGTAGAGACTACCTTCCCACGGCCAGCATTCCTCTGGACCTCGCTTGGTCACGAATCGCCAGAAGCGGCTTTCCGGCGATTCTGTTGCTTGACGTCCCGGTCGGCCGCAGCCACACGATCGACTCGTGCCCCGCAGCAGATTTATTTGCCATACATT
>Ga0114944_1000238_pt1 | contig 13760 bp, 11 predicted proteins | sample OV2TP2_FD_89582 | JGI IMG/M metagenome (GOLD analysis project Ga0114944, IMG submission 89582) | Hot spring microbial communities from Beatty, Nevada to study Microbial Dark Matter (Phase II) - OV2 TP2 | ecosystem: Environmental > Aquatic > Thermal springs > Hot (42-90C) | place: USA: Beatty... | reverse complement strand
GCTTAAGCGCCAGCACCGAGTTGAAGGCGCTGTGGGCCTCGCCGAGGGAGGCGAGCATCTCGCGGACCTTCATCAGGTGTTCGGAGAGCTGGAAGTGGCCGTAGGCGCAAAGCTTCTGCAGGCTGTGCATGCACTCGCTGGCATCGTCGATGCGCGAGTTGATGAACTGGTTGGCGGCGTGCAGTTCGTACTCGGAGCTGAACAGCTCGGCGTTCTTGGCGAGCATGCGCTGGCGCACGCCCTCCAGCGCTTCGCGCCAGGCACCTTCGCTCTGCGCATCGGCGAAGCGTTGGTAGACGCCGGGCTCGCCGGTCTTCTTGTGCTCCAGCAGCAGGTTGGTCATGCCGCTGTAGGCCGAGACGACGAAGATACGCTGGTACAGCGCTGCGCCTTCCCGGCGGCCGATGAAGATATTGTCGAGAACTTCCTCGAAGCGGCTCATCGACGTGCCGCCGATCTTTTCCACGGTATGCATCTTTTTATAGCGTCCGAATCTGGCAGGCCGTTGACGGGCCCGGCGCGCAGCTGGCGCACCTGTCGATCAACGAGCTGGAGTGAATTTCCCTGGGCCGGTAGCGATCGGCCAAGCCGGGGGAAGGGGCCCGTCATCAGACGCGCCCCATCGCCTCAGAGATACTGTTGCGGCCGAATGTCCAGCGGCTTGAAATTCTCGCGTTCGGCGACAAAGGCCGGGCGCGGTTTCTGCTCGCAGAACGGAGCCTGCACGGCATTATCCACGTGGTTGTAGACGTAGAACAGATTGCTCCGCGCGCTGGGCGTGATGTTGCCGTTGGAGCCGTGCATGGTGTTGCAGTCGAAGAACACCACGCTGCCGGCGGGGCCGGTGGCGCAGTCGATGCCGAAGCGGCTGGCCAGCTCGCTCAGGCTGTTCTGGTCGGGGATGCCGATCTCCTGCTTGCGCAGGGACTTCTCGTAGTGATTTTCCGGTGTGGCTCCGACACAGCGCACGTAGTGCTTGTGCGAGCCGGGCATCAGCATCAGCGGGCCGTTGTGCGGCTCGTTGTCGGTCAAGAGGATCGAGCAGGACAGGCAGCGCATGCGCGGCATGCCGTCCTCGATGTGCCAGGTCTCGAAATCCGAGTGCCAGTAGAACTCCTTGCCGGTGAAGCCGGGCTTGAAGTTCATTCGCGACTGATGCACGTACAGGTCGCCGCCAAGGATGAAGCGGGCGATGCCGGCGGTGCGCTCGTCGGCTGCGACGCGGGCGAACAGCTCGTTGTCCTTGTGGATGGCGAACACCGAGCGGATCGCACCGCTGTCGGGTTCCTTGATGGTCTTGCCGGAACCGGCGACGGCCGGGTCCTGGCGCATGCGCTCGAGTTCGGCGCGAAACAGCGCGACTTCGTCGGCGCTGAACAGATTGGGGATGACCAGGTAGCCGTCGCGTTCGAAGCGTTCGACCAGCTCTGCCGCGATCGGCGCATTCTCCAGGTCGCTGCGGTAGACGACCGGATCCAGGCGTTCCTGCCAGCTGGGCTGGTCTTCCTGGCGCGAGGGATACAGGTCGGCTTGCATAGGGTTCACGCTTACCTCCTTTCTTGTAATGGCGGGGCGGCGCGGTGGCCGCCCCGGTTAACCGGTATCAGACGGTTTCGGCCTCCAGCGGATAGACGCCGCTTTCGTCATGCACTTCGCGCCCGTTGAGCGGCGGGTTGAAGACGCAGGCCAGCTTCATGTCTTCGCTGCCACCGCGCAGCAGGTGCTCGTCATGCTTGTCCAGCACGTACAGCGTGCCCGGCTCGATCTTGTAGATCTTGCCGTCGGCGATGGTTTCGATCTCGCCATTGCCGCTGATGCAGTACACCGACTCGAAGTGGTTCTGGTAGTGGATGTGCGTCTCGCTGCCGGCGTAGATGGTGGTGATGTGGAAGGAGAATCCCACCTTGTCGTCCTTGAGCAGCATGCGCGTGCTGTCCCAGGTGCCGGTCTGGCTGTGGACCTTGCGGTCGGTCTTTTCGCACTCGGCGAGGGTTCTGACGATCATTGCGGATACCTCAGGAAGCTTGGTTCTCGGTCTGCTCGCTCATCACGGCGGCAAAGGCCTTGTCGAGGATGGAAAGTGCCTTGTCGATCTGCTCATCGCTGATGATCAGCGGGCAGAGGCACTTGACCACTTCGCTGTGGGCGCCGCTGGTCTCGATCACCAGGCCGTTTTCGAAGGCGTGGCGGCACACTGCGGCGGCAATCTCGCCATCGGGGCAGCTGATGCCGATCATCATCCCGCGGCCCTTGAGGAACAGCGAATCCGGGCCGTGGCGACGGATGATGCGCTGCATGCCGTCGGCGATGCGCTTGCCCTTGGCCTTCACGCTGTTGGCGAACGTGTCGTTCTGCCAGAAGTGCTCGACTGCCGCGGCCGCCGTGACGAATGCATGGTTGTTGCCGCGGAAGGTGCCGTTGTGTTCGCCGGGCTTCCACTGGTCCAGCTCCTGGCGCAGCAACACCATGGCGAACGGCAGGCCGTAGCCGGACAGCGACTTGGACAGCGTGACGATATCCGGCTGGATGCCCATCTCTTCGAAGCTGAAGAAAGTCCCGGTGCGGCCGCAGCCGGCCTGGATGTCATCGACGATCAGCAGCATCTCGTGCTTGCGGCAGAGCTTCTCGAGCTTGCGCATCCACTCGGCCGATGCTGTGTTCAGACCGCCTTCGCCCTGGACCACCTCGACGATCACCGCGGCGGGCTTGTCGATCCCGCTGGATGGGTCGGACAAGAGCTTGTCCATCATGCCGATGGTGTTGGTCTTGTCGCCGAAATAGTTGGCGTAGGGCATGCGGCTGACGTCGGAGAGGCCGATGCCGGAGCCGCCGCGGTGATGCTGGTTGCCGGTGGCGGCCAGCGCGCCAATGCTGCAGCCGTGGAAGCCGTTGGTGAAACTGATGATGTTGTTGCGCCCGGTGACCTTGCGCGCCAGCTTCATCGCCGCCTCGACCGCGTTGGTGCCGGTCGGGCCGGTGAACTGCATGCGGTAGTCGCCCATGCCGCGTGGCTCGAGGATCAGCCGGTTGAAGGTTTCGAGGAAACGCTCCTTGGCTTCGGTGTACATGTCCAGGCCGTGGGTGATGCCGTCGCTCTCGATGTACTCGAGCAGCGCCTGCTTGAGCACCGGGTGGTTGTGCCCGTAGTTGAGCGTGCCGGCACCAGCGAGGAAGTCGATGTAGCGCTTGCCGTCCTGGGTGACCAGTTCGGCGCCCTGGGCCTGCTTGAAGACCACGGGGAAGGAACGGCAGTAGCTGCGAACCCTGGATTCATTCAGTTCAAAAGTTTTCATGCGTGCTCCTTGAGCTCTTCTTCTAGATGGGAAACGGTGAACGGGCCGGCGCGGTAGAGCACCTCGTCCTCGTGCTGACCGGCGAAATGTGTGTCGCGGGCGAACAGCGTGCGCGTCGTGCAGTTGGCATCGAGGCGGTCGAAGGCCCGCTTGAACAGCGCCTGTGACGCCCCGTTGTCCGGCGAGATGGTGGTTTCCATGTAACGCACGCCGTACTCGCGAGCGACCCGGGCGGTCAGTGCCAGCAGCATGCGCAGGGCCAGCCCCTGACCGCGCATCGAGCTGTCGACGGCGACCTGCCAGACGAACAGCGTGTCCGGCCGCGAAGGGGGGCGGTAACCCGAGATGAAACCGACCAGCTCGCCTTGGGCGTTCTCTGCGGCGATGGCGGTATCAGCGAAATCGGAACACTGCAGCAGGTTGCAGTAGACCGAATTGGTGTCGAGGGGCTGGCAGCGCGCCACCAGCTGATGAAGGTTGTAACCGTCGCCGTCGGTTGGGCGACGGAGCATTACGGTGGGGAAACTCAAAACAATGCCTTTGGGGTTGTTGATTGAATTCCTTTTTAGGGTAGGCATATCCGCACAAGTTTCTCAACCCATGTAACGGAATATGGGAAGTGTGCGTCGCTGTTGCCGCTGAAACCCGCATGATAACTGCGCTGGCGCGCAGAATGTTTCTGTGTATTGCGATGGTCAGCTTGCCGGGCAACTTAGCTGTCACCGAAATGCAATTTGAATTCAGGCTGGAAGTTCGAGCGCAAAGCGCGTCAGAAGTTCTCTGACTGGCGGTCTGTCTGGCTGAAAGCCACGCCGGGCGAGGGCTGTGGCGGTACTTGGCGCGGCGGATTGGTAGCTTGCGCGGGGCGTCTGGGAAAAACGAAGGGGCTGGGCGGATAAGGCCGCGCTGGGCGATTCGATATTCGTAAGACTTCTGTGATCGAGTCCGGAATATATGGCGCTAGTCTGACGCCCATATATTCCGCAGTTCTCCCGGCTCCCGCTCTTAATTGTTTGAGTCACGCTTCGTAGTCGCCGCAAAGTTCTCGCTGCCCTCTAGCGCGCATTATTCGGGCGCTCCGGGCTAATTCGCGAGAGAGCAATTGCGGGCATCTCATCCGGTAACTTTCTGGTCACGAAAAAGGATCATTGCCACCAGCTGTGGCCTTGCCGTTCGATGAACTGGTGTGCCTGTTCCGGACCGTCCTCGCCGGCCGGGTAGGGTCGCGGTTTGCGGTAGTAGCTGCTCCAGCCGCGCAGGATCGGATCGACCCAGTTCCAGGCGGCTTCCACCTCGTCGCGGCGCATGAACAGCGTCGAATCGCCTTCGATGACATCCAGCAGCAGGCGCTCGTAGGCCTCCCAGCGGCGGGTGCTGCTGAAGGCATGGGCCAGGTTGAGGTCCAGTTCCACCGGCTCGAGCTGCATGCCCTTGCCGGGTGCCTTGGCCATCAGTTGCAGGCTGATGCTTTCTTCCGGCTGCAGGCTGATGACCAGGCGGTTGACCTCGCCCTTGGCGAACAGCAGGTGCGGCACCTGCTTGAAGGTGATGATGATCTCCGAGCGCTTGCGCGCCATGCGCTTGCCGGTGCGAAGGTAGAAGGGCACGCCGGCCCAGCGCCAGTTGTCGATCTCGGCCTTCACCGCGACGAAGGTTTCGGTGTCGCTGTCGTTGTCGATGTTGGGCTCGAAGTAGTAGGCCGGCACGTCGTGACCGCCGATGCGCCCGGCGCCGTATTGGCCGCGTACGGTCTTGTCCAGCACGTCGTTGCCGGTGATCGGCTTGAGCGCTTCGAGCACCTTCACCTTCTCGCCGCGGATGTGCTTGGCATCGAAACGCACCGGCGCCTCCATCGCTACCAGGCAGAGCAGCTGCAGCAGATGGTTCTGCAGCATGTCGCGCATGGCGCCGGCATTGTCGTAGTAGCCGCCGCGGTTCTCCACGCCAAGGGTTTCGGCCACGGTGATCTGCACGTGGTCGATATGCCCGGCGCGCCAGATCGGTTCGAACAGGGCGTTGGCGAAGCGCAGCGCCATGAGGTTCTGCACCGTTTCCTTGCCCAGGTAGTGGTCGATCCGGTAGATGCGCGCTTCGGGGAACACCGCGCCGATGGCTTCGTTGATCTCCAGCGCCGAATCCAGCGAATGGCCGATGGGCTTCTCCAGCACGATGCGCGCATCGTCACCGGCAAGCCCTGCGCTTTCCAGGTTGGCGGCGATGGGTTCGAACAGATCGGGCGCAGTGGCCAGGTAGTAGACCCGCACGCGGCCGTTGGCCTGGCCGAGGTGCTGGGCCAGACGCAGGTAGTCGCTGCGCTGGGAGGCGTCCATGGCGAAGTAGTCGACGCGCTGGGCGAAGGCCTGCCAGGTGTCCGGGCTGAAGTCGCCGCGGGCGACCTGCGCGCGACAGTGGCGCTCGGCCAGGGCCAGGTAGCCGTCGCGGTCGAGCTTCTTGCGCGCCAGGGCGAGAATCCGCACGTCGGCATGCAGGCGGCCGTCGCGGTGCAGGTGATACAGCGCCGGAAGCAGTTTGTGCAGCGTCAGGTCACCGGTCCCGCCGAACACGAGCATGTCACAGGAAATCGACATCGAATCTCTCCCAGGGGCAAAAAATGGGCGTCATGGCGAGGCTTGTAGTATAACTACCGCCCCACTACAACCCGCTGATGGCCGAGCGGTGCCTGTCGCGCCCGAACGAGCCCTCAGTCGTGAGCATAGCGAGCCCGCCACGTGAATCTGCTGCAACACATCGCCCAGTCGAGAAGCCTGCTACGGAAGTCGGAGTTGAAGGTGGCCGACCATGTCCTGCTCGATCCGGCCTCGGTGATGCACAGTTCCATGGCCGACCTGGCGCACACCGTCGGCGTCAGCGAGCCGACCATCGTGCGCTTCTGCCGGGCCATCGGCTGCCTCGGCTTCCAGGACCTCAAGCTCAAGCTGGCGCAGAGCCTGGCCGCCGGCGCCAGCTTCGGCCAGTTCGCCATCAGCGAGAACGACTCGGTGGCTGACTTCGCGCTGAAGATCTTCGACACCACGCTGCACACCCTGATGGAGGTGCGTGAGCGCCTCGACCCGGATGCCCTGCAGCGCGCCATCACCGCCATGGCCAAGGCCGAGCGGGTCGAGTTCTACGGCTTCGGCGCGTCCGGTGCGGTGGCCACCGATGCGCAGCACAAGTTCTTCCGTCTGCTGCTGTCGGCCGCGGCCTATTCCGATCCGCACATGCAGGCGATGTCGGCGGTCACGCTCAAGCCCACCGATGTGGCGATCTGCATTTCCCAGTCCGGTCGCTCCAAGGACCTGCTGATCACCGCCAACGTGGTGCGTGAGTCGGGCGCTACCCTGATCACCCTGTGCCCGAGCCAGACGCCGCTGGCCGAGCTGGCCACGATCAACCTGGCCATCGACGTGCAGGAAGACACCGAGATCTATACCCCGTTGACCTCGCGCATCGCCCACCTGGTGGTGATCGACGTGCTGGCGATGGGGGTGGCCATGGCTCGCGGGCCGAGCCTGGTCAACCACCTCAAGAGCGTCAAGCGCAGCCTGCGCAGCCTGCGTCTGTCGCCGAAGACGGTGAAGACGCACGAGGAGTGAGCCGCGGCGGCTTCATGGACGCGTCATCGCGCTGACTTCAGGCTGTCATCCGCAGCGCCGATGCTGGTCTCCCGTTACCTGATCTGGGAGACCGCCCATGCTCCGGCACAACGACGTCACCGCGCCACTCGACAGCAAGGCTCGCCGCAAGCAGCAGGATGAGCGCCGCATGCGTTTCCGCCGCGCCATCGAAAGCTACACCGAGCAGCGCCAGCTGCACGCCGAACTGGACGACTATGCCGATACGCTGGTGTTCAACTCGCTGATCGAGTCGTCGGCGGGCCGGCGAAGCGCTCCGCCAGCGCACTGATCTGCGCGCGTTCTTCACGGAGGAAGGCGAAGAACGCCTGGGCCACCGGGCTCAGGCGCTTGCCGCGCGGATGCACCACACACCAGCTGCGATACAGCGGCAATTCCGCTACCGGCAATTCCCGCAGCAGGCCGGCGGCCAGCTCAAGATGTACCGCGTGGCGCGGCAGCAGTGCCAGCCCGAGGCCGGCCACCACGCATTCGCGCAGCGCATCCAGCGAGGCGACCTGAAGGGTCTGGGTGAAGTGCGCGCGTTTCTGCCGCAGGTAGTCCTCGGCGGCCTTGTGCGTGCCGGAGCCCGGTTCGCGTACCAGCAGCGGATAGCTCGTCAGATCCTGCAGCGACAGCGTCGCCGCGTGGCACAGCGGGTGCTCGGCGGGCGCCACGGCGATGATCGGATTGTTGAGGAAGGGCATGAACTCCAGGTCCATGTCGGTGGGTACCTGGGACATGATCAGCAGGTCGTCACGGCTGACCGACAGGCGTTTCACCGCCTGGGCATGATTGACCACCACCAGCTGCAGGCTGACTTCCGGATGCAGGCGCTTGAACGCGGCGAACAGATGCGGCGTGACGTACTTGGCGCTGGACTCCACGGCGAGGTTGAGCTGGCCCTGCAGCGAGCCCTGCAGGTCGGAGAGCTGCATGTCGAGGCTGTCCAGCCGACCGAAGATGTCGGTGCTGGCGCGCTGCAGCGCCTCGGCCGCGTCGGTGAGGTAGAGCTTCTTGCCGACATACTCGAATAGCGGCTGGCCGACCAGTTCTTCCAACTGGCGGATCTGCAGACTCACCGCCGGTTGGGTCAGCGCCATCTCCTCCGCTGCGCGGCTGTAGGAAAGCGTCTCGCAGACCGCGCGGAACACCTGAAGCTGGCGCAATGTCATGCGCATCAATGATTTTCGCATCTTTTTACCAGTAGTTCGCCTGCATTTCGCGGAACAGTCAAACCTGCGGCGTTTCTGTCTGACTGGTCAAGAAACAGTCATTCCTGACACACATATAAGTAAATACTTATCCCAAAGAAAACAATTATTCATTTTCAGTAATCCCCCTCACGGGCGTAGGGTGAAACGAATCGCCAGCAAGGCGAGTGATCCTGACCCGCTCGCGGGTCGCCTGCTCAACGATCCGAGGGAAGACAGCGTGATCAAGAAGCTGCTGATCGCCAACCGCGGGGAAATCGCGGTGCGCATCGTCCGCGCCTGTGCCGAAATGGGCGTCCGCTCGGTGGCGGTGTTCTCCGAAGCCGACCGCCATGCGCTGCACGTCAAGCGCGCCGACGAGGCCTATTTCATCGGCGAGGACCCGCTGGCCGGCTACCTGAACCCGCGCAAGCTGGTGAACCTGGCGGTAGAGACCGGCTGCGATGCCCTGCATCCCGGCTACGGATTCCTCTCCGAGAACGCCGAACTGGCGGAAATCTGCGCCGAGCGCGGGATCAAGTTCGTCGGGCCTTCGGCAGACGTGATTCGCCGCATGGGCGACAAGACCGAAGCCCGTCGCAGCATGATCAAGGCCGGCGTGCCGGTCACGCCGGGCACCGAAGGCAACGTCAAGGACCTCGCCGAGGCGCTGCGCGAAGCCGAGCGCATCGGTTATCCGGTGATGCTCAAGGCCACCTCCGGTGGTGGTGGCCGCGGCATTCGTCGCTGCAACTCGCAGGCAGAGCTCGAGTCGGCTTACCCGCGGGTGATCTCCGAAGCGACCAAGGCCTTCGGCAGTGCCGAGGTGTTCCTGGAAAAGTGCATCGTCGAGCCCAAGCACATCGAGGCGCAGGTACTGGCTGACAGTTTCGGCAACACCGTGCACCTGTTCGAGCGCGACTGCTCGATCCAGCGGCGCAACCAGAAGCTCATCGAGATCGCCCCCAGCCCGCAGCTCACCCCCGAGCAGCGCGCCTATATCGGCGACCTGGCCGTGCGTGCCGCCAAGGCGGTGGGTTACGAGAACGCCGGTACCGTGGAGTTCCTGCTCGCCGATGGCGAGGTGTACTTCATGGAGATGAACACCCGGGTGCAGGTGGAGCACACCATCACCGAGGAAATCACCGGCATCGACATCGTGCGCGAGCAGATCCGCATCGCTTCGGGCCAGCCGCTGTCGGTCAAGCAGGAAGACATCCAGCATCGTGGCTTCTCCCTGCAGTTCCGCATCAACGCCGAGGACCCGCGCAACAACTTCCTGCCCTGCTTCGGCAAGATCACCCGCTACTACGCTCCCGGCGGGCCGGGCGTGCGCACCGACACGGCGATCTACACCGGTTACACCATTCCACCGTATTACGACTCCATGTGCCTGAAGCTGGTGGTCTGGGCGTTGACCTGGGAAGAGGCGCTGGCCCGCGGCTCGCGCGCGCTGGATGACATGCGCGTGCAGGGTGTGAAGACCACTGCCACCTACTACCAGCAGATTCTCGCCAATCCGGATTTCCGCAGCGGCCAGTTCAATACCAGCTTCGTCGACAACCATCCGGAACTGCTGAACTACTCGATCAAACGCAAGCCGGGCGAACTGGCCCTGGCCATCGCCGCCGCCATCGCCGCCCGCGCAGGCCTGTGAGGAACGCACCATGACTGCCCAGAAGAAAATCACCGTCACCGACACCATCCTGCGTGACGCCCACCAGTCGCTGCTGGCCACCCGCATGCGCACCGAGGACATGCTGCCGATCTGCGACAAGCTCGACCGCGTCGGCTACTGGTCGCTGGAAGTCTGGGGTGGCGCCACCTTCGACGCCTGCGTGCGCTTCCTCAAGGAGGACCCATGGGAGCGCCTGCGCCAGCTCAAGGCAGCGCTGCCCAATACCCGCCTGCAGATGCTGCTGCGCGGGCAGAACCTGCTGGGCTATCGTCACTACAGCGATGACGTGGTGGAGGCGTTCTGTGCCCGTGCGGCGGAGAACGGCATCGACGTGTTCCGCATCTTCGATGCGATGAACGACGTACGGAACCTGGAAACCGCGATCCGTGCGGTGAAGAAGAGCGGCAAGCACGCCCAGGGCACCATCGCCTACACCACCAGCCCGGTGCACACCGTCGAGCTGTTCGTTGAACAGGCGCGGGCCATGCGCGACATGGGTGTCGACTCCATCGCCATCAAGGACATGGCTGGCCTGCTGACCCCGTTCGCCACTGGCGATCTGGTCCGCGCGCTGAAGGCCGAGATCGACCTTCCGGTGTTCATCCATTCCCACGACACCGCTGGTGTGGCCAGCATGTGCCAGCTCAAGGCCATCGAGAATGGCGCCGACCACATCGACACCGCCATCTCCAGCATGGCCTGGGGCACCAGCCATCCGGGCACCGAGTCCATGGTCGCCGCGCTCAAGGGCACGCCGTACGACACCGGCCTCGATCTCGAGCTGCTGCAGGAGATCGGCCTGTACTTCTACGCCGTGCGCAAGAAGTATCACCAGTTCGAAAGCGAGTTCACCGGCGTCGACACCCGCGTGCAGGTCAATCAGGTGCCCGGCGGGATGATTTCCAACCTCGCCAATCAGCTCAAGGAGCAGGGTGCGCTGCACCGCATGGACGAAGTGCTGGCGGAGATTCCCAAGGTGCGCAAGGACCTCGGCTACCCGCCGCTGGTCACGCCGACCTCGCAGATCGTCGGCACCCAGGCGTTCTTCAACGTGCTCGCCGGTGAGCGCTACAAGACCATCACCACCGAGGTGAAGTACTACCTGCAGGGCCGTTACGGCAAGGCGCCGGCGCCGGTCTGCGAGCACCTGCGCTTCCAGGCCATCGGCAGCGAGGAGGTCATCGAGTGCCGCCCGGCCGACCTGCTGGCGCCGGAACTGGACAAGCTGCGCAAGGACATCGGCGAGCTGGCCAAGAGCGAGGAAGACGTGCTGACCTTCGCCATGTTCCCGGACATCGGCCGCAAGTTCCTCGAGGAGCGCGAGGCCGGCACGCTGCAACCCGAGGTGCTGCTGCCGATCCCCGACGGCAAGGCCGCGGCCGCCAGCGTCGAGGGCACGCCGACCGAGTTCGTCATCGATGTGCACGGCGAGACCTACCGCGTCGACATCACCGGCGTCGGCGTCAAGGGCGAGGGCAAGCGGCACTTCTATCTCTCCATCGACGGCATGCCCGAGGAAGTGGTGTTCGAGCCGTTGAACGCCTTCGTCGGCGGTGGCGGCAGCCAGCGCAAGCAGGCCAGCGCGCCGGGCGATGTCAGCACCACCATGCCGGGCAACGTGGTCGACGTGCTGGTCGCCGTCGGCGACGTGGTGAAGGCCGGGCAGACCGTACTGGTCAGCGAGGCGATGAAGATGGAGACCGAGATCCAGGCGCCCATCGCCGGCACGGTGAAAGCCGTTCACGTCGCCAAAGGTGACCGGGTGAACCCGGGAGAAGTCTTGATAGAGATCGAGGGCTGAGTGAAGGGTGGCGTGGCGATTCGATCGCGCCACGCTAGCGTCGTTTCGATCCATCTGCTCGCGCTGTGCAGCGGGCGGCGGAACGCAAGGCGCTGGCAATGTGTCCCCTTTGGGAGCCCCAGTGGCTCCTTTTTTTCGAGCCAGTGTCTGCCAGGGAGCGGTTCAATTTCCGAGCTGTGGAGAATGTAGATGGGTATCGACCCGGTAGTGCTGTTCTTCGTCTTCGGCCTGTTCGCCGGGCTGGTGAAGAGCGAGTTGAAGTTGCCACCAGCGCTCTACGAGACGCTGTCGATCGTGCTGCTGCTGGCGATCGGTCTGCATGGCGGGGTGGAGCTGGCCGAGCAGGCCAGTGCCGCGCTGCTCGGCCAGTCGCTGCTGGTGCTGGCGCTGGGCGTGCTGCTGCCGATCCTGGCGTTCGTCCTGCTGCGCGGCCTGCGCTTCGACCGGGTCAACGCCGCGGCGGTGGCGGCGCACTACGGTTCGGTGAGTGCCGGTACCTTCGCCGTGGTGGTGGCGTACCTGGCGGCGCGCGAGGTGTTCTTCGAAAGCTACATGCCGCTGTTCGTGGCGATCCTCGAGATCCCGGCGATCCTGGTGGGCATCCTGCTGGCCAAGGGTGTGTCGAAGGACACCGACTGGAAGGAGCTGGGCCGCGAGATCTTCCTCGGCAAGAGCATCATGCTGCTGCTCGGCGGCCTGCTGATCGGCGCCATTGCCGGCAAGGAGGCGATCAAGCCCCTCGAACCGCTGTACACCAGCATGTTCAAACCGGTACTGGCGTTCTTCCTGCTGGAGATGGGCCTGATCGCCTCCGGCCAGCTCGGCTCGCTCAAGCGTTACGGCGTCAAGCTTGCCGCCTTCGCCCTGGTAATGCCGCTGATCGGTGCGCTGATTGGCGCGCTGCTGGCGCGCTTCATGGGGCTTTCGCTGGGCGGCACGGCAATGCTCGCCACGCTGGCGGCGAGTGCGTCCTACATCGCGGTGCCGGCGGCGATGCGTCTGGCGGTGCCGGAGGCCAATCCGTCGCTGTCGCTGACCGCATCGCTGGGCATCACCTTTCCGTTCAACATCCTGATCGGCATTCCGCTCTACCTGGCCTTGGCCGAGCGGCTGATCGCCTGGGGGTTCTGACATGAACGCGCACAACCGAACACTGCTGACCGTGATCTGCGAGGCGGCTCTGGAACACAAGCTGGAAGCCGACCTGAAAACCCTGGGTGCCCCGGGCTGGACCCTGTCCGACGCCCGCGGCAGCGGCAGCCGCGGGGTACGCAGCGCCGGCTGGGACACCGATGGCAACATCCGCCTGGAAGTCATCTGCAACCGCGAGCTGGCCGAGCGGATCGCCGAGCACCTGCAGGCGCGCTACTACGCGAACTTCGCCATGGTCTGCTACCTGGCCGAGGTGGAAGTGCTGCGCCCGGAGAAGTTCTGAGCCGCGCTGTGATGCCATGGCCCGCGCGGGCGTCCATCCTCCACCAGGACCGATGGAGCTGACGATGCACGCGCTGTTGCAGGAGATTCTCGACGAGGTGCGCCCGCTGCTCGGGCAGGGCCGTGTGGCCAGCTACATCCCGGCCTTGGCCGACGTGGCGCCGGATCAGCTGGGCATCGCCGTGTGCAGCGCCGACGGCGAGCTGTTCCACGCCGGCGACGCGCAGACGCCGTTTTCGATCCAGAGCATTTCCAAGGTGTTCAGCCTGGTGCAGGCCATCGGCCATCGCGGCGAGTCGCTATGGGAACGCCTCGGCCACGAACCCTCCGGGCAACCGTTCAATTCGCTCGTGCAGCTGGAGTTCGAACGCGGCCGGCCGCGCAATCCGTTCATCAACGCCGGCGCGCTGGTGATCTGCGACGTCAACCAGTCGCGCTTCGCCACGCCCGAACTGTCGATGCGCGACTTCGTCCGGCACCTGTCCGGCAACCCGCTGGTCATCTCCGACACCCGGGTGGCCGAGTCCGAGTACCAGCACCGCGCACGCAATGCCGCCATGGCCTACCTGATGCAGTCGTTCGGCAACTTCCACAACGACGTCGAGGCGGTACTGCGCAGCTACTTCCACCACTGCGCGCTGCGTATGAGCTGCGTCGATCTGGCCCGTGCGTTCGGCTTCCTCGCCCGCGACGGCGTCTGCCCGCAGGGCGGCGAGGCCGTGCTCTCGCCGCCCTGCGGGCAGACGC
>Ga0114944_1000237_pt1 | contig 13803 bp, 14 predicted proteins | sample OV2TP2_FD_89582 | JGI IMG/M metagenome (GOLD analysis project Ga0114944, IMG submission 89582) | Hot spring microbial communities from Beatty, Nevada to study Microbial Dark Matter (Phase II) - OV2 TP2 | ecosystem: Environmental > Aquatic > Thermal springs > Hot (42-90C) | place: USA: Beatty... | reverse complement strand
GTTATATATATCGATTATGATTTTGTTAATTGTAATGAACAAATTCCTAGCTTATGGTCTGAGTTTGGTTGCGCTGCTAGGAGCTGCAGTTTCCATCCCAGCATTCGCACAATACGGAGGCGGTGGAGGTGCTCAAGTAGCCACTCCTGAACAGATTAAAGAGTGCAAGGCTTTAGGCATACCAGAATTTACATGCAGTGAGCATACGCTGCTTGCAAAGAAGAGACTCATAAATGCACAGCTAAGTCCTAAAACCGGTTCTGGCACACCGATGTTTAGTGAAAGCTTTGGTGATATGAGCATATTCGTAGCAGTACTAGGAGCAGCATTTGGTGGCGTTGCTGCAGCATTCTTTGCAATGAGCAGAAAGAAAAAGTCTGAAGCTGTAACTCATTAAGTCCAATAGAATTTAATTTCTGTTTTTATTTATATGCAATAAAAGCGTAAGCAATCCCGTATATTTCAATTAATTATGATGCTTGGCACAGAAATGTATATATTCATGCCAAACCAGCACTAATACTGATGAGCGCCATTATCGGCCTGTTGGCATGGGTTAGCGCATCACTGACAAACTTGGCTGGGCAGATAGGACCTGTGTTCGATCCGCTATTCTACGATGTCATGGTCTACATATTCGGTGTCATGGTCTTTGCCATCTTCTTGCTGGGTGTGATTGCATTCTGGTTAAGAAGGAAGGGACTTGGCGGAACAGCTAAAGAGACATGGGTAGCAGAGCTTGAGAAGTTCTACGAAAGAGAAGGCGTCGGTTTGATACCAGAAGAAGCGAGGAAGTAGCCAACCTTTATTTTCTATCTTTATCGCATTTCTAGAGTCAACTATAGCCACACTAAGATTGCAAAGTCTAGCATGTTTGCTATATGCTTGAATAAATTAAAAAATTGGAGGTTAGATCACTTGCCACGGTCTTGTGGCGAATGATATACCTAGCCCGATAGCTATGAGTATCGATTGATAGATCACATTGCCCATTGAATAAGGCTTCGATATCGGTTCGCCTTCAACTACAACTGTCTGACCTGGGCCCAGACCTGGACCTACATTTGCAACGTTGAGCTGCGTATGCATGTGATATACACCTGGTTCTAGTGCCTTGACTCTCAATGTGTATGGAATTTCGGCATTTGGAGGTATGTCAAATACATTACCTGGTGGGTCTCTAGCTACGAACTCCCATCTATTACCAGCATTGGTGGATTCAGCAAATACAGAGATCCACGCCCTTAGGTCTCTGTTGACCAAGCTGACCAGTTTGCCTCTAACCTCGATCTCTTCGCCTGTATTCAAGGTCTGTGTCGAGAAGGTTTCATCTTCAATCCTGATGAACCTGCTTTGCAGCTGTGCCTGAACACCATGACCCCATGCATTCTGTATTATGATTGTTGCAGCGCTTAATACCACTACTGCAGCAAGACTTGCCATCAGTACTGCCTTGCTTGTCTTCATTGATCCTTAACGACAGTGTACAAAGATATATATTTTGCCCCTCATAATAATGAATTATACGATTTTTAGGTATTCCAATGATTCGTTAAGCTGTAATGCTAATCAGTCCAGTTAATCGCCTCCACTGTATAATACCTTTGTGTATTAAAGTTAGTATAATCAAAATTTACATTATTTACTACTTTTATTATCAAGAATCTGGATCTAATCATTCAGAATTCGCATTGTAATACTAATATATGATTAACTGTATGTATATACCTGAGCGACAATGGCACAGATGCCAGTACTAATACCAAAAGAAGTAGAGATACAGAGACTGAAGAAAGTGATGATAATGATCATCATAATGGGTTCAGTCGCTGCATCAGTAGAGGTCGACAACTTCGTAGATGGTTCACTGCACCAGACATCGATCAGAGACTCGTCATTCACACCAGCTCACTGGTGGTTATACAGCCACTTCGTGGTTCTACCACTCGGCTGGGGTGCAATAATGATCTATGACCGAAGAATTCCATCTCTGAGAGGTCCAAAGAACAGCGTGAACACAGGTCTGAAGATGACCATAATCGGTTATCTAGGAACAATGTTCACAATTGGTATCAACGAGATGTGGCACTTCTGGTTCGTAGAGGAAGTCTTTGCAGTACCAAACCACTGGTCATTCAACATGGGTGTCGTAGTGGCATTCATGGGAGCACTAGGATACGTGGTTCGCGTCTATGCTCGTATGATCGAGCTGGGTGTAGAAACACCGCCAAGGAACCCATACGTTGCAGAGATGTACAAGATGGCCCTAGAGGGCAAGCTATACAGCAGAAGCATTCCATAAACGACACGATAATACCCGTCCCCGCAAGGGGACTCTCCTTTGTTTCTTCAATCAATCAAATCCCTGCGTATAATGTTGTAATTTATAACACATTTCATTGGTATATCTTCAAAGAAGTGAACCTAATAGCAAAATTTAAAAAGCTAGCACTGATTGATATAATCAAATGGCCAAGAGGGATACTGGTCCAAAAGACGAAGTTGAGCGAATGATTGGCAGAAGAGTCGAAAATATGAAGGGAATTTTCATAATTGGGGTTATATTGACCGAGGCTGCACTGTTCTTTGGTGTATGGGTGGGCTACACATACTACCCATGGGCTTATCCATTCACATCTGGGATGTACGCATTTACGGTGCTGACAGTAATACAGGCCGTAGCCTTCATCTTCATATGGAAAACTGCAATGGAAAAGCCTGCAAACCCGTAAATTCGCATTTTAACCTTATTTATTTTCTCTTATTATTCATAAGGCAGCCTTTTTGCCATAAAATTTTATATATAGGTCTTCTGTCATTAGACCTAACATGGTCTGGATGAGACGTTGTGTACACTATCTATTCATAGTCGTAGTCGCAGTCAATTCAACATTATTGCTGATCAATGCTGGAGACTACATATTCTATACGGACTGGGCATGGACATCGTTCGTAATATTCAACCTAAGCCAATCAACGATGCTTGCCGTTGGCGCAATTTACTACCTGACATTCACAGGAGTTCCGGGTACGGCAACATATTATGCAACGATAGCAACGATATACACATGGATTGCAAAGTGGGCGTGGATTGGAGGGCTTGGCTATCCGTATGACTTCGTGATAGTTCCAGTATGGATTCCAAGTGCTATGCTTTTGGACTTGGTGTACTGGTCGACAAGGAAGAATAAGCATGCAGCTATATTGATTGGAGGTACATTGATTGGATTGACCATGCCGCTGTTCAACATGGTAAATCTGATGCTGGTAGCAGATCCGCTTGAAATGGCCTTCAAGTATCCGAGACCTACGCTGCCTCCATATCTGACACCAATTGAACCACAGGTAGGCAAGTTCTACAACAGTCCTGTAGCCTTGGGAGCAGGCATTGGAGCCGTGATATCTGTGCCCCTTTCAGCACTTGGTGCAAAGCTTACCACGTGGACGTATAGATGGGCTGCTGCATGGAGTAAGTGGGACTAAAACCCATTCCTTTTACTTTTTCTTTACACACTTATCTTCAGATATTAGCAGAATAGATATTCACCAGCAGTAGCGTAGTTATACCCAGGTTTTATCCCAAGCCTCAAAAGTGCCAATAATGCTGTGCAGACCTTATAGAGATGGAGTCTAGGGGCTTTGGCGTTCCCATTATGGCGAATGATCAACCATCGGGTCCCCCTTTTTTGACCGTGGGGGTAGTGCAAGGCATAGTTAGATATGGAACAGGAACTGAGGTGTTAGCTTATTTTCCAATGGTAGTCTAGGATGGTAAATAAAAATTGGGTTCTCTATCGTCGTGACCTTCTAGCAGTGATTATGGCCCAGTAGACCGCGCCAACACCAAGCCCAACTATCAGCGGTAGGCCCACAGCAATCAGACTGCCTACATCTCCCGTTGTTTGGGCATAGGCACCAGGGAAAGCCATTGCTCCAGCGAAGGCCAAAGCGAGCGTTATTGTTAAGACCCAACCTCTATGCAAGTCCTTTCGACCCATATAGGTATCCTATGGGGTACAATATAACTATGATGGTTTTGCTGAAACCATTCGCTAGATGCAGCAGAACCAACCAACAGAATTGTTAAATCGTTCTTTCTCACTTTATAGTATATGCAAATTTACGCTATTGGTGGAATAGCTGGGGGCGCAGCTATGCTAGCAATGTTCCTATCCCTTCTGCAGTACTCCCCAGAAGAATACGCGCTTGATGTCGATGCCTTTAGAGACCAAGCAGACTTGATAGGTTTTTCGCGCGTCATCCTTACCAATACAGGACATTCTACTGTTACAAACATAGTTGTTGACTTTGGAGATCACAAGGAAACCTTGCCAAAGCTTCCTCCGAGGGAGAAGTGGGTAGTTTCTCCAAGGGATGGAACACAGCCTGATTATGTCACAGTAACTGCAGATAATGGCATCCATATAACTAAGGAATTTAGAACGGCGCCAAAGGCACCGGGTATGATAGGCGGAATGGGTTAACCAACAAAGAACAGAAATTAGAGCCTCGGGCGGGATTCGGACCCGCGACCTCTTCCTTACCAAGGAAACGCTGTAGTCGCACATGCCCTAACCAGGCTGAGCTACCGAGGCACGAAGAACTCGCTTGGCTGGATAACTTATTAACCTTGCTAGACTGCTGAACTTCACAGTTGTTTCTTAACTGCGCAGAGATTCTTTAGATTAGGAGGGAAGTATCATGAAGTTTCTGTTGGATTAAAAGGTTTAAGTTAAGACCAGCAAGTTAGTCTAATGTTGCGGGGGTTGCCGAGCCTGGCCAAAGAGGCTAGAAATTGGAAGCGCGGGACTTAAGATCTAGGGATGGGTGATCCCGTCTCTTAGGAGTTCGTGGGTTCGAATCCCACCCCCCGCACTCGCGAGCGATTCTGATACCTGAAATCAATGTTTAACAGTTTATAACAAGTATACTTATGGCGCTATGAAATGATCATCAACAAGCAAAAACTGTTACATACTGGCACATGTGTCAAGGCCAGAAGGCTGATCCTTGGGGCGCTTGAAACGGCATTGTCAGCTGCAGATCCAAAAGTTTCGATAAGGAATAATGTAAAACTGAAGGATAAAACGCTGCAAATAATGGGCAATAGATATTTGCTAAACGATTTCGATTCTATCCATGTCATAGGTGCTGGAAAGGCATCGGGACATATGGCAGAGGCATTGTTCGGTATACTTCATGACAAAATAACTGATGGCTTTGTAATCATACCAGAGAATTTGAAAGCAAGGTTACGAACTGGCAAGATCAAACTCTGGAAGGCCAGCCATCCAATTCCTAACTATATAGGTGTCAAAGGTGTGAGGCAGATGCTTGCAACTGTGAACAGTGTAACCGAACGTGATCTTGTAATATGTCTCATCTCTGGAGGCGGCTCGGCACTTATGCCTTTACCTTATGACGATCTTACTATCGCAGACAAGCAAAAGGTAACAGGCGATCTGTTAAGGTCAGGAGCAACCATACTGGAGATCAATACCGTCAGGAAGCATCTGTCGGCAATAAAGGGAGGGAGGCTTGCAGAGAGCCTGCAGAGAGCACATACAGTTTCACTGATCATTTCTGATGTTGTTGGCGATAGGCTCGATACCATAGCATCCGGCCCTACAGTTCCAGACAGCACAACATTCATTGACGCAGCACACATTCTCAAGAAGTATGATCTATGGAATTCATTGGGTGTGAAGGTTAAACGAACAATCGAAAAGGGTCTGTCTGGCGAGATATCCGAGACGCCGAAACCTGGCAGCAGGATATTCAGAAATGTCAGGAACTTTGTGATTGCAAACAACGAGCAGGCATGTGAAGCGGCATCGAATTACCTCAAATCTAGTGGCATTGATGTCATGTTTCTTACAACTTTTTTGCAGGGCGAGGCAAGAGAAGTTGGAAGATCTGTTGCTTCGTTGGCAAAAGAGATGAAAGACAGGCAACATGGCAAACCAGCTGCCGTGATCATGGGCGGCGAAACAACGGTGACAGTTACTGGTAAGGGCAAGGGAGGTAGGAATCATGAGCTTGTGCTTGCGGCAGCGAAAGGCATAAGTGAACTTGGCAATACGGCAGTAGCATCGATAGACACAGATGGCATTGACGGCAATTCAAATGCAGCAGGTGCAATTGCTGATGCGTTTACAATCAAAAGGGCGCAGCGAGCGAAGCTTGATCCTGAGAAATTTTTACAGAACAATGATTCGCATTCATTTTTCAAAAGACTTTGCGATACCATTCAAACAGGTCCAACTGGAACAAATGTTAATGATCTGTTGATACTTTTATGTATGTAACATAATTACGATTTATTCAGTTACGGTCACTGATGTTTCTGGTACCTTTGTTGTAAGTGGGTTTGGATTGGACACACTTTCCCATACGAATACCTTTACAGTATACCTTCCAGCATTATCAGGGATCCATGATTGCGCAGCGCTTAGGGTTTCACTGGCTGGCAAGGTTCCCGTTATCCATGACAGCGACACGGTAAATCCATCAGCATCGTTTATCAGAACCAAGTAAGCAAATGGCTGCTTCACCTGCAAGTTGTTTCTAACATCTGCTTGGATAAGCACCTGCTGACCAACGAAGATTTCTTCCAGCGGTTTGCTTGATTGATCTACGAGCATGAATCTACCAGGTGTGACCTTGCCAGATACTTTTACATCAAATGTTAGTGAGGCAGTAGCTAGTTTCTCGGCATAACTAGCTTCTACTCTATATTTACCTGGCTGAGCATTTCTACCGCTCAACTCGCCGACATCAATAGAAAAGGTGCCATCAGTCCTAATCTTATCAGCATCAACAGCTATGGTTTTCCAGATAGTGTTGTTAAAGCCGTAAATCCTGATTTCCACGGGGGATAGAATGCGTGGCGTAACCTTGCCTGTAACAGTAACTACATCACCCAGATTATAGCTATTTTTAGCTACATTTATTGTGAGTGTGGGTTTCTCTTTAACCTCGAAACTTGCGTTTGCTTTAAGGCTCTTGTAGGTAGCCTCAACTGTATGAACCCCTACGACCGACGCCTGAGCCCCTTCAAGTTTAAACTGCAAAGTGAAACTGCCCGCTTCATCCAACTTCGCAGTGGCATCCTTGTACGTCTGCCCATTCGGATTTGTAACTTTTATAGAGACAGGATCGTTAGCTGAAAAAGAGCCTGTGACTTCACCAATCAACGTAACAGTCATACCTACTGCGTAGTCACCCTTGAACGGAGCGACTGAAAGTGGAGGCTTCTGCTGGGCATAAGCATAATCCAAATACATTGAGTAGAGAGAAAAAACAAATACCGAAAGCAAAGATATAGCGAGTATACTTCTCAGTTTAGGCTTCACGTCAATGGGTTATATACAACTGTTATTTAAGCGCTAATATTTATACACGATATCTATAGTTCATGCATATTTACAATATCGCTAGTTCCGTGTGTAGCATTGACACGGATCAAACTTTTATTGATATAACACGTAAAAGATAGTGTCTTTGCATTCATTCGAAGACCTGTTAAATTCTGTTCATAAAGAAGGCATCACTCTTTTCAACTACAATGACATGAAGATACCCTGCATATTTGTAAAGCGTGAAAGATTTGACGAGATCGCCAAGGCATGCTACGGAAAACCGCTTGCTGTAGATGCCAACCTGAACATACTGCATGATGACCAGAAGCATGTTTTTGTCGAGGTGTTGCTGAAGTTTTCAGCTACTGGGCTGGAGCAGAAGGTTCTGCTCTACGCAAACGAGAACTTGGAATTTTTTGAGCACTTGGCGCAAAGCGGAATCATAGCACTGGCACCAGAACCAATTGGTCAGGCAAGCACAAATATCTTCATGGTACAGCTCCCAAAGAAAGATGCTGCTGAGAAAGCACTCGAACTTATAAAATCGTATTTGAAATAGATAATTCAATTATGTATACCAATCTTACAGACAGTTGTTTTTAATCTATGTCGCAGATGAATTAACTGTAGATGGAGACAAAACTACTTGCTAGTTCACTTGTATTGGGAATAATGTTAATTGGCAACGCTGGCTATCCTACGATGGCACAAACTGAAGTTACAAGTTTCTATCTGCAATTCATGACAGTTCCGCAGAAACTCATTCATAATACAGATGCCATATTGCTTGTATATGCAGTTGATAACAACGAAAATCCTGTACCGATAAAAATACCAACAATATCTGTGACAAGCTCGGATCCATCAGTAGTTGAGATAACAGATGTTTCTTCAGGCGAGTTTGATAACAGCGTAAAGGTAGGCATCCATGCAGGTAAGATCGGAACAGCCATTGTAACTGCCGCGGCTCAAGGATTTCTATCATCAGAGGTAACATTGGAAGTTGTTGGAGATGCTTACAAACCAGAAGGATTGTTAGTTAAAGCAGTACCTTCATCGTTTTCACACTTCGGCCCGTACAAGGGATATGTTTCGGTACAGCTGATAAACTTCTTTGGCAATCCGGTTCCAGCTAACGAGGATCTTGTGATCAATTTATCATCATCAAACCCTGATGTTGTTTCTTTGAACCAGCAGGTTACAATCAAGAGAGGAGAAAACTTCATTGTTAAAGATTTCACTGTGCTAAAGCCTGGCATTACATTGCTACAAGCAGAGGTTCCTGATAAATGGAAAGAAAGTGCCAGAATTACCGTATCACAACCACAGACACCTTTACAGCTCAAACTTTACGCGGCTCCTCAAATAGCACCTGCATTGCAGGGGGCATTCGTTTACGGATTTGTTCAATTGCAGGATGCGAATGGTGTCCCAATTAAAGCTGATAAAGATATTACCGTGAATATATTTTCTGACAATATCAAAGTAAGACAGGGAACAGGCATCATAAAAAAAGGTAGCACACAGACGGTTATTCTGTTGAGAGTGGATTCAAACCAAGATTGTATTGGTGATAATAATGGCGACCTTGCTCCTAACAACGATAATTTTGATCCGTGTATAGAACTTACTGCGGTTTCAAAGGGATTCAAGACACAGTCTGTCTTGGTCGAGTTAAGGAAGCCAATCACTAGAAGCGATCTAAGTACAGAAACACGTTTTGATGATCCAACTAGCAAAATAGAACCGGTAATATTTCCTGCACCCATAGATGCTTCAAGTTCCCAAACTAACATTGAGCCTATTATGAGTATGCAATCATTGGCAGATGGTGGTGACCAAGCAATAGGCGTAGTTCAATTGATGGAATTTCTGGATGAAGACGGTGATGGTAAGGTCGATCTCAGCTCTTGCGTGGTGAATGGGGTTGCGTCATATGAGAATTGTTCGCAGCCAGTTGTAACCCCACTGGATCTTCATTTGATCGCTGAATCAGGCGATGAATTCATGATGCAGATCAAGGAAACCATGATAGAAAAGGGTGATACTTCTGCATTGATGGGGGCGAAGATGGGTTATCAGGCTGGTTCAACGGAGATGACCGTTGTTGCTGAGTTCTTTGGAGAATCCTTTACCAAGTTGACCGTGTACGGTCATAGTGGTATATCATTGGCAGCAGAGCCTCTGATTTCAGAGATAATGGCAAAGACAAACTTTCCCTATATAGTCTATTTTAAAGACTCTGATGGGATGTCAGCTTATTCACCTGGTGACATGCCGCTATCAATATCAAAGTTAGACGTGCCAGAAGCAGAGATAGGCACTTCGAAGACGACAACGGAGATACTCACAATAGAATCAGGGATGATACGCAAAGGATCATCTACATCTTTGCTGCAAGCAACATCAAAGGGAAAAGGCAGTTCAACATTGACAGTAGAAGGCTCAGTAAAGGATCTGGTATTTTCTGCAGCAAATACAATAACGATGAGCACACAGTTGCCAGAAAAGCTCGGATTCTTTGTCCCAAGTCTTATACTTGGTAATGCGAAATACACTGTACCATTACAGGTACTTGACAAGGACGGATTTCCAATCAAGACAATAAGTGATGCCGAGATCTTGCTTGTGCCTTCGATAAGCAACGTAATCTCAGCACCTAAAACGGTTTTGTTGCCAAAGGGCGAGTACTATACGACGCTCTTAATCGAGGCTAACAATGATGGCCGAACAGAGATAACGGCGCTTGCAAACAACTTCCAGTCAACCAAGTTGGATGTTGAAGTTACAAGTCCGGTGCCAGAGCTGAAGTTAATACCGTCAATTGGTCTGGCTAGGATAGGTGACAGGTTCACGGTAGCACTGGATTCAAAATTTGTGAGTCTGCCAGTTCGAGATCTCCAGGTGAAATGGTCAAGCGACGTGGCAACCCTAGTAGAATCTGATGAAGTTACCGATGAATCCGGCAGTGCAGAAGCGACATTTGTGATGAACCGGGCATCGCCATTCTTTGTGAAGGCAGAGGTTTCTGGGCCTGGGTATAGACCCACCGAAGTTATGCTGAATATGCAGACCGAAGCTATCGTTGAACCTGCTAGCGGAGTTATAGAGCCTTCTAATAAGGGATTTCTTGATACGTTAACCAGCAATGCATATTTCTTGGTACTGCCTGCAATCGGCGGCGTAATCTTCTGGTTGGTAAAGACCGAAAGGTTAAGCCTCCCGATAGACAGATTGCTTGACCGATTCCGCAAGTCCGAAGAGTAGTTAACTACAAATTTTTCTACTGACCGCTTGCGCAGGAAAGTATCTGAAATATTTTTACTTGATGCTAGGCATCTTCACGCCATGTTCATACAGGGTTCTGTACACTTCTGGGAGCGAGTATACAAACCCAACATGCACACAGTCATTTCTTTCGTCGAGCAAACAGTATAACTCTCCCCCCTTCACCTGCACTTCCGCAATCCTGTTTTTCTTGTTGTCCTTGACCACAACCCTGTTATCATCGGTTGCTACCTTTTCCATCATAGGCGCATATTTGGCAAAAACCTCGTATCGCTGCATCAGCTCTTCCATCATGCTTGTCAAATACCCAGAGAAGCTGGTTATCCCCTTCATTTCAAGCTCCTTCTTGCTCTTTTCGTAAACATCGAAGAACTTCTTGTATACATACTCGCTTACCGTTATTGACTTGAACCCGCTCTTTGGCATAGTACGATCATGGTTCGGTACATTATCACAATATAAATAATTTTACCTTGCAATCATAAGGCGCAGATGGTTAGCATCTGTTAATCGTGCGTGATAAGCTTTTATTGGATATTGTGCAAGTGTGCACGTGTCAAAGCGGTATTCTCTGGAAGAAATCAAGCGCAAGGTAGTTGATGTTCTGAAGGACACCGATACTGGGCTTTCAGGTATAGAGATTGCAGAGAAGACGGATATTAATAGAATCACGATCACGAAGTACCTAAGTGTGCTCGAAGCTATAGGCTTGATCAAAAAGAAGAAGGTGGGCTCGGTCAATGTATGGCATCTTGAACATGGTGTCACGGAACTGGAACTTCCCATCGATATACTTGACGTTCAGCGTCTCTACATGAACGCCCTCTTCAACCATGCAGAGGATGAAGCAAGGAGAATTATCATAAACGTCATTCATTCCGACATAGACCCAATAAAGGTGCTGGCAGAAGTGATAACACCTACTCTGAACACTGCTGGCGAGCTTTACAGCAGGGGCAGAATGACTGTAACCGAGACGATGTATGTTACCAACCTGATCGCAGAATCGCTTGATCTGGTAAAGTTCATTGTGGAAAGGGCAGAGATCAAGCCAAATGCATATGCAGTGTTCATGAGTGCACAGGGTGAGACGCATATAATAGGTCCGAAGATGGCATCTACCGCATTCTACCTGAAAGGATGGCATTCATACTTTCTAGGCAATGTGGCATCGGAAGTGGATCTGCTCTTTGATATTGATCTATTGAAGTTCTTGAACAAGATATGGAAGACACAGAGAGGGCTGATGGTAATAGGTGTATCAGTAACGCTCAAGGAGCACCTGAAAGGCGTTGGTGAGACTGTCAAATCTGTTAAATCGAAGCTTGGCAAGAACGTCTTTGTTCTTGCTGGGGGAGAAGCCTTTGCTACGGAAGATGAGCTTACTGCAAGTGTTGCTGCAGATTGTTACGCAAAAGATCTTTATTCCGCAGTTGACTGGGCCGAAAAACTGTATAGCAAGGTCAAATGGTAATCAAGGCTCCTTATTCTGCTCTTCGCTCTTCATATCGGCATCGCGATTAAGCAGCAATTTGATTATACCAGATTCCATCTTTCTGTTTATAACGAAGAATGTGTCGAGTATCAAAAAGACGAATATGCCTAATGTAGCGAATGATGATATTGGCAGTATAAGATCTATGCCAGTAATTACAGAAATGGACGGCGTTACAAAACTCGACACCAACAATACGACTACACCTGTAACTACATTCCTGATAAGTCTATGCAGGTAATGCATTCCACCAGTTATTAGAGGAGTCCTGACAATCCTACGCTGCGTTGATTCAAACAGTGATTCGGTAATTTCTCCTGCTTTGCCGAAGATGCTCACTACAGGATACGCTATGACAACTACGGTAAGAATTAGTTTGAATACTTCATATGATACTATCTGCAGCGAATTGAATGTTTGGTACACAGTGGCCAGGTAAGGATCGCTTAGTGACAGACCTGAAAGCAGTGCCGCTATTATTGCAATGTTAACAATGATTTTCGGCAGCACCCTTGTTGCTCTGGACACGCTCTCCTTCTGCTGCAGACTCAGTATGAAGTTCCTGAATATCGTGCCTAGTATTTCTAGCGGTACAAAGAAGCGAGCGGGCATTACAGTTCGCGAGTCCATGATCGTTGGCAATGCTCTCATAAGAGCTGGTATAACAACCATGCTTGCAAACGATACTATCATTGTAACGGGGAAGATCGCTTCTCTCACAGCATGCAGGTCTACACCCTGCTTTGCAATGATAAAAGAAAACTCTCCCCTTGGAACCATTACTATACCTATCGTGGTAGCTCCTTCTCTGTTATGCCCTGAAAGAAATGCGCCTAGGAAATTCCCTATGAACTTCCCTGCTATTGCCACTATGATGATTGGGAGCGATACCCATGCATATTCTGGGAATAAACTTATGTTGATCAGCATTCCTATCGATACGAAAAATATCGTGCCAAAGAAATCCCGTAATGGAAGAATCTTGTTTGTTATCGCATCTGCTTTCGGCGCAGACGCTATCATCATGCCCATCAGGAAGGCTCCAATCGCTGTGCTCAGACCCAGGTAATTTGCCAGGAATGCCAGACCAAATCCTAGTGCTAAAGCAGTTAAGAATGGCGCTTCATCAATATCAAGCCTATCGACAGCATCAATTATCTTCGGCACAACCTTCAGTCCAACTGCAAGTGTTATGATGAAGAATGCTATAGTTTGTGCTGCAGTGATCGAGACTTCGAATATTCCGGCAGTTCCACTCCTAACTATGTTAGAAAGTATTACCAGAATGAGTATTGCCGTCAGATCTTCGATTATTAGCGTTCCAATAACAGTTGTCGCTTCTTTTGTCTGCATGATGCCAGCATCCTTCAGGAGTTTTAGTGTAATTGCCGTGCTGCTTATGGCAAGTATACCTGCCAAGTAGAGCGATTCTGTTATGTTCCAGCCTAACAGAAAACCAATTATGAAGCCTATGAAGAACATTATGGACTGCTCAATCAAACCAATTATGAGCGCGGTGCTTCCAACTTCTCGTAACTTGTTGATGCTGAATTCAAGACCCACTACGAAGAGCAGGATCACTATGCCGAATTCTGCCAGCAGATCAACAAGCTCGAGATCGGTTATCACCTTGAAGCCAAATGGACCAATAGCTATGCC
>Ga0114944_1000235_pt1 | contig 13855 bp, 13 predicted proteins | sample OV2TP2_FD_89582 | JGI IMG/M metagenome (GOLD analysis project Ga0114944, IMG submission 89582) | Hot spring microbial communities from Beatty, Nevada to study Microbial Dark Matter (Phase II) - OV2 TP2 | ecosystem: Environmental > Aquatic > Thermal springs > Hot (42-90C) | place: USA: Beatty... | reverse complement strand
TCGACCATGTCGCGAAAACGGCGCGGGAGCAGAACATCGCCAACCTCAAAGCGGTCCTGGGCACGCCGCGTTCCCCGTCGCTTCCGCCCGGCTCAATGGACCGCGTCGTGATTGTGGACTCCTACCATCATTTCGAGTTTCCCGCCGAGATGCTGGCCGAGATCAAGAAGGCGCTGAAGCCCGACGGGCTCTTCGTGCTGGTGGATTTCAAACGCATCGAGGGCGTGTCGCAGAAATACATCCTCAGCATGGTGCGCGCGGGGCAGGGCACGTTCACCGATGAGATTCAGAACGCGGGCTTCGAGCTCGTCGAGCGCAACGAGCACCTGCTCGAGGACAATTACATCCTCAAGTTCCGGCACCGCAAGACGGCGCCACAGGCCCCGACCGGCGGCGGCTAGCTGCAGCCAGGCGAGTCCAGCGCGGTTTCGAGCTGCGTGTCGCGAAGCACACTCAACTCCGCAGGCCGGCAAAATGTCCTTCGGCGGCTCGTCGGTAGTGGCTACAGCGCGGCGACCGCCGCGAGCACCTCGTCGACGTGTCCGCCGACCTTGACTTTGTCCCATCGGCGGACCACCTTGCCGTCGGCGCCTATGAGATAGGTAGTTCGCGCGACGCCCATGAAGTTCCGGCCGTACATGGAACGCTTCTGCCAGGCCCCGTACTTGTCGGCGACCTCGTGGTTCTCGTCCGCGAGCAGAGGAAAGCTGAGGTCGTGCTTCACGGCAAACCGCGCCTTGCTGGCCTCGTCCAGAATGCTGACGCCGAGGACCGCCGCCTTGCTGGTCTTCAGGCGAGGCAGGGCGTCCCGGAATGCACACGCTTGGGCCGTGCACCCGGGCGTATCGTCCTTCGGATAGAAGTAGAGCACCAGCGGCCGGCCGGCATAGTCGCTGAGCCGGTGGACGGCGCCGTTCTGGTCCTTCAGGCCGAAAGCCGGAGCCTTCTTGCCAACGTCGATGAGGGGCATAGGGAGGTCTCGCTCTAGTACCCGATCGCCAACCCGTCCTTGCGAGGATCGGAGCCGCCCATCAGCACCCGTGTTCGCGGGTCCATCAGGATGCCCTGATAGCCGCCGAAGGCGCCTATGGTCTCGGTGACACTGTGCCCGCGCGACGTGAGGCCGTCGCGGGCCTCGCGTCCCACGCCGCTCTCCACCTGAAGGCCGTTTCCGCCGTGGTTGACGCGGGAGGCTTCGCCGGCTTCCTGCACGTTCATCCCGAAGTCGATCAGGTTCACGAGCACCTGGACGTGTCCCTGTGCCTGGTGGTCGCCGCCCATGACCCCGAACGACAGCCAAGGCCGGCCGTCCTTGATCACGAACGCGGGTACCAGCGTGTGCAGGGGCCGCTTGTGCGGCGCAATCTGATCGGGGTGTCCCGGAGTGAGGTTGAACAGGGCCCCACGGTTGTGAAGCACGACGCCCGTGTCGCCGGCCACGATGCCTGAGCCGAAATCGGAGAACAGCGATTGAATGAGCGAGACCGCGTTCCCCTGGCCGTCTGCCACCGTCATGTAGATCGTGTCGCCCGCGTCGAGACCCGTGAAGTGCATGTCCACTTCCCGCATCGCACTGGGTCGGGCACCGCCGATCCTGCCCGCCTCGTACACTGCCGCGGCCCGCGACGGATTGATGTCGCGGCGACGTGTGGACGCATAGTCCTTCGAGATCAGGGTCTTCAACACGGCCGGCGGCACAAACTCGGGGTCGGCCAGGTACGCCGCCCGATCGGCGAACGCGATCCGTTTGGCCTCGACAAGCAGGTGCAGGTACTCCGCGGAGTTGTGCCCGAGCGACTTGAGGTCGAATCCCTCGAGGATATTGAGCATCTCGAGCGCGACGAAGCCCTGCGTATTGGGCGGCATCTCGTACACGTCGTAGCCGCGATAGCTCGTCGAGATCGGATCGACCCAGTCTGATTTGTGCTCGGCGAAATCGCGGAGCTCGAACAGCCCGTCTCGCTTCTTCAGATCAGAGACGATCGCGGCCGCCAGCGGTCCCTTGTAGAAGGCGTCGCGGCCGCCCGATGCGATGATGTCCAGTGTTTTGGCCAGGTTCGGATTCGCGAACACCTCCCCGGGTCGGGGAGCGCGAAGATCCTTCAGGAACGTCGCTGCCGCCGCGGGATCCTGCTGAAGCTTGCGTTCAACGCCCTGCCACTGTCTGGAAATGATCTCCGACACGGGGAAGCCACCGCGAGCATATTTGATGGCTGGCCCAAGCGCCCGCGCCATCGAGATCGTTCCATGCTGTGCGAGCAGCGCGGCCCATCCGTCGACCGCACCCGGCACGCTGATTGAGAACACGCCGCTCGCCGGTATCCGCGGCAGCTGGCGCGTGACAAACGCCTCCGGTGTGGCCGCGTACGCGGCGCGCCCGCTCGCGTTCAATCCTCGTAGCCTGCCCGTTCGGCCGTCGTAGACGATCGCAAACAGGTCGCCGCCGACGCCATTCATCGTCGGTTCGACGACCGCCAGCACGGCCGCGGCGGTGATAGCGGCGTCAACCGCATTACCGCCGTCCTGCAAGACCTTCAGGCCGGCGGCCGACGCGAGCGGCTGGCTGGTGGCGATCATCCCGTTGCGGCCCATGACGACCGACCGCGTCGCCCGCGGATTGGCCGCGGGCCTGTCGCCGGGGATCTGCGCGGCCGGGGTCGTCATGGCAATAAGGGCGAGCAACGGCAGCGACGCGAGGGTCGCAGCTTCACCACGGGCTACTGGTGTCAGTTTCACACATCCTCCTGGCCGCCATCAGGCGATGTTTGCTCGTGCGGCTGCAGCGCTCATGAGCCAAGGAACTCGCGCGTCAGCCGATCCAGCAGGCGTGGAAGAGCCTCGCCGCCAAGTGCGAATGCCCCAACCTCCGGAGTCCAGGAAAGCTTATAGCTTTTTGCCATCGCCGAGACCCAGATCTGACGGACGGGGGCGTTGGGCGACACGACGAATCTTGCCGCGCGCGGCTCCTCGAACACCAGATCGAGGACGCCGTTCTGCAGCTCTACCTCGAAACCCTCAGAGTCGGCCAGCGGCAGCAGGTGCGACCTGGCGGCCTCGAGCGCTTCGTCGCTCCTGACCCGGAACTCCTGTTCGGTCAGCGGCGTCATCGACCGTAAACCTTTGCCCGAAACTTGTCGTCTAAGCTTGTGAAAGGCGGAACATCGATGCGTGAGTGGTCGTTTTCAGCAACAGCAGAGTGGGTCGTTGGCGCGCTCCTCATGGTCGCCGTCGTGGCGATGATGTTCGTCTAGCCGACCGGGAACGCCACACCTCCGAGATCCTCAAAGACAGGCTCAGCGCGACGTGGGCGACGGGCCGCCTGGTGCCAGGTAGCTGCGCCGGGCCCGGGCAGTCATTCCCGCCGGCTTCATACGGAGCGCAAGCCTGTGGATCTTGCCGTCGAGGACCATCGGCTCGAACCCGAGCACGTACTGGCTATGGAGCTCCTGCGCCACGCGTGAGAACGTCGGCCCAAGGTCGCTTGTCTTCTTCAGCTCGAAGTACCCACCACCGGTTTCGTCCGCGAGCCTCCGCAGGCCTCCGTCGGGCTTGCTCCGCACCATGCGCGCGCCGTCGAAGTAGTTGGTTTCCAGGCCGATCGCGTACACCATGACCTCTCGATCGCGCGCGCGATCGAGCACCGTTCCTCGCCCCGTGCGGCTCGACGTGTCGTCGCCATCGGTGAAAACCAGGATGACGCGGCGCCCCTCGATGCCTTCCAGCGCGTTGATCCCTTCGTTGATCGCATCGTACAGTCGCGTGCCGTTCCCGTAATCCAGGTCCTTGACCTCCGCGATCAGGCCGTCGCGGCTGTTTGAGAACTGCCCTAGCTCGATCTTGTCGTTGAAGGCGCCCACGGCCCCTTTGTCCTCGGGCAGCAGGCGGATCAGAAACTGCTCGGCGGCCGCCCGGAGGAGGGACAGCGTCCCGGTCATGCTGGCGCTCGTGTCGAGCATCACGACGACCGTGATCGGCTGGACGTCGTTACGAAAGACCGTCAGCGCCTGCGGCCTGTCGTTGTCCAGTACCTCGAAGTCGGTCTCCGAGAGGTCGGGTACCAGGCGGTTCTGGGCGTCGACGACCGTCGCGAAGAGCGACACCGTCTGGGTTTTCGAGCGGAACGACGGCGCCTGCTGCTGGGCGGCCACCGCCGCCGCCGCGAGTGTGAGGATAGCTGCCGCACGGAGCATGCACCACAGCTTAGCCGGTTTCCAGTTGCGTGTCGCAAACACCACCCGCCTCCGCAGGCCGGCAACGTCGTTCGGCGCTGTCACGCTAGAAATCGGCGCTGTCACGCTAGAAAAGCGTCGGAAGTGCGCTCCCACGGCCCCGGGGCTGGCCCCTGCAGGGCTCTATCTCAGACTTGACTGGTCGGATATAGCCACGATAAACTGAGCAGGCTTTTTGAGACTGAGTCTCGGTTCCGAGATTCAGACCGGAAACTGCCCCTTGAGGCGTGGTCGTCATGTTTCAGGCGTTCGTCATCACGCTTCGTGAGGGTCTCGAGGCTTTCCTCATCGTCGCCATCAGCCTTGCGTACCTGCGCAAGAGCGGCCGCCACGAGCTCGTGCCCGCAGTGCGCTGGGGGATCGCGCTCTCGATCGCCATCAGCATCGGCGCGGCGATGTTGTTTCAGCGTGCGGCCAACCAGGCGCTCTGGGAGGGCCTGCTGGCCCTGGTCGCGGCCGTGTCGGTCGCGTCGCTGACGGTGCACATGTGGCGCACGGCTCGGCGCATCAAGCGCGATATCGAAGGCCGTCTCCATCACTCGACGCTCAAGAGGGGCGGGGCCGCGTTCCTGGGAGTGCTGGCCTTCACTCTGCTGATGATTACGCGCGAGGGGATGGAAACGGCGCTCCTGATGGGCACGTTGTTGTTCCAGGTGCAGGCGGGGGCCGTCATCGTGGGCGCGATGCTCGGAACCACCTCTGCCGCCTGTGTGGCCTGGCTGTGGTCGCGCTATGGACACCGCGTGAACCTGGGCCTGTTCTTCCAGGTTACCTCGGTCTTCCTGCTGGTGTTCGTCGTTCAGCTGTTGATTTATGGATTCCACGAGCTGACCGAGGCCAACATCTTCCCCTACAGCGAGCCGCTGCACTGGGCCACCGAACCCTACGGACCTGACGGACGGTACGGACGTTACCTCACGTATCTGCTGGTCCTCATGCCTCTTGGGTGGCTGCTCGTCAGCACGTTGATGCCGCGACGTCAGTCATCAGCGGTCGGCGACGAGCGATCAGCAGTCAGCGGTTAGCGATCAGCTGACCGCTGATGTCCACCGAACGCGCACCGATCGCTGCACGGCGGGCCTACATCGACTGGGTGCGCGGGGCTGCCGTGCTCGTCATGATCGAGGCGCACACGCTCGATGCGTGGACCCGACCGGGAGACCGTGCCGGCCTCGCCTTTCAGATGCTCACGGTGCTGGGCGGTTTTGCCGCTCCGCTGTTCCTGTGGCTGGCGGGCCTGGGCCTCGCACTGTCTGCCACTCGCATGGTGGACCGAACCGGCAGCCGATCGGCGGCCGCCGGAGCCCTGGTGCGGCGCGGCGGCTGGATTTTCCTGCTCGCCTTTCTGTTCCGCCTCCAGGCATTTCTCGTCAGCCCGGGCAGTCCTCCTGTCGCGTTGCTGAAGGTCGACATCCTGAACGTCATGGGTCCGGCGCTGGCGGCTGCGGGCCTGATCTGGTGCGCGGCTCCGGGGCCCCGATCCGCGGTTCTGGGCTGCGCCGGCGTGGCGGCCGCGATTGCCCTGTTGACTCCGATTGTTCGCACCTCTGGCTGGGTGGATGGCTTGCCGGACTGGGTCGAGCGGTACATCCGGCCGGCCCGGGAACGCACGACCTTCACGCTGTTTCCCTGGTCGGGATTCGTGCTCGCCGGTGCCGCGGCCGGGACTCTCCTGGCTCCCTCTCGGGCCGCCCGGTCCGAGAAGACGTTCATCGGCGCACTCACGGCGAGCGGCGCGGCTCTCGTAGCCGTCGGGTTCTTGACGGCGTCGAGGCCGCCGTTGTACGCGGCCAGCTCCTTCTGGACGAGCTCTCCCACATTCTTCGCGATCAGAGTCGGCATCCTGCTGCTGGTCCTGGGGGCGATGTTCGTCCTCCGGCCACTGGCCGCCCGCCTCCCTGGGCCCTTCGCGGTCCTGGAACGCTTCGGCGCCCATTCGCTGTTCGTGTACTGGATCCACGTCGAGCTCGTGTACGGCTATGCCACCTGGCCGATTCATCGAAGTCTGCCGCTCTGGGCTGCAGTCGCGGCCTACGGTCTCTTCTCGGCCGCAATGTACGGGGCGGTGCGCCTTCAGGTCAGGGTGGTCCGGCGCTGGAGGAGCCGGGGACCCTCTGGAGGCCGGGCCAGCCCGGCGCCTGCGTAAAGTCGAACGACAGAACCTGCTAGAATCCCAGCTTTTGGACCTTCGGACCCGCGCCTGGACCTGAGCCTATGATCAACGTTGCCGCCATCCGGATGCAGCAGTTCGGTGTGCAGTTTTATCAGGCCTCGCTGACCGCCAATGACATCGACAAGCTCGTCAGGTTCGAGGTCCTCAGCTACGGGGATACCGCGCAGCCGGGGGTTCGCGGCGGCAAGGCGCGCGAAGGCGTCGCTCCGTCCAAGGTGAATTGGGACCTGCTGGAGCGGCGGATCGCGTCCAGCGAGAAGGCCTACCAGCGCCAGATCATCCGCCGCAAGATCGACGAGCTCGTGCAGTACTACGAGCAGTGCCGGCAGGCGCACGACCTGCCGTCGATTCCGGGGGCCGTCATCATCAGTTGCGACGAGCGGCTGGTCTTTCAGCCCTCCGACGGGGACGGCCGCCTGGGCATTCTGAAGGTGCCCGAGCGCGAGGGCATTCTCCGGGCCATCGATGGCCAGCACCGCCTGCTTGCGCTCCATGCGGACATCGCGCGGTTTGCTGGCGAGGAATTCAGCGTTCCGGCCGTCATCTTCGACCGGCTGCCCGAGGACCACATCGTCCAGATGTTCGTCACGATCAACGCGAAGCATACGCGCCTCAACGCCTCGCATCTGGTCAGCCTCTCGGGCCGTCAGCTCTATCGCGATCAGGCGCTGGCGACGGCGCACGATGTCGTGCGCGCCCTGAACGATCGCGAGGATTCGCCGCTCTACGACGAGATCAAGCTGCTCGGCGTGGGGCGGGGTCGCGTCGCGCAGGCCCCCCTGGCCCAGGAGCTCAAGAAGCTGTTCGCGGCAGACGCGTTCGGCGGGGCGCGACGCTCGACCGATCCGCACGAGGAAGCCAGGAAATTCTTCGTCAACTACTTCAAGCAGATCGCCCTGGTGTTCGGCGCCGCGTGGAACGGTCGCAAGTACAGCATCAAGGCGGCGGCGGCGCTTCGCGCCTTCATTCGCGTGGCGCCCGATGTCATTCGCCGGCTCGATCAGGAGCACGCCGACCGGACGGACTTCCGCGCCATCGGCCGCGCCATCGCCCCCTGGGGCCGCCGAATCGGCGATGTCCGGTTCGAGACCGACGGTGCGTGGAAGCGCAGCGGGACGACCGTCGACTCGCTCACGAAGGAGCTCAGGCTCGCGCTCCAGTACCCGGAGGGCGCCGCCGTCTGAGCGCCCGTCTCCCCCGCGGCTCCGGCGCCGTCGCCATTGCTGCAGACATGGACACACTCCTCATCACGGGCGGGGCAGGCTTTATCGGATCCAACTTCGTCCAGTACGCGCTGACGAAGACCGCGGGGCCGCTGGTCATCGTGGACAAGCTCACCTACGCCGGCAGCCTCCTGAACCTCGAGCACGCCCTCACGGATCCGCGCGTGACCTTTGTCGAAGCCGATATCGCGGACGAGGCGCTGATGACCCGTGTGTTCGAGGCGCACCGGCCGGCCGCACTCGTCAATCTGGCGGCCGAGACACACGTCGACCGGTCGATCGACGGCCCGGCGGCCTTCATCCGGACGAATATCACCGGCACCTTTTCGCTGCTGGAGACATCGCGGCGCTTCGTCGCGGGCCTTCCGGAGGCGCGGCGGCAGGGCTTCCGATTCCTGCACGTGTCGACCGACGAAGTGTTCGGGTCGCTCGGTCGGGAAGGACGCTTCACCGAGGACACCCCGTACGCGCCGAACTCCCCGTACGCGGCCAGCAAGGCTGCAGCCGACCACCTGGTGCGCGCGTTCTTCCAGACCTACGGGCTGCCGACGCTCGTCACGAACTGCTCGAACAATTACGGCCCGTATCAGTTTCCCGAGAAGCTGGTCCCGCTGATGATCCTCAACGCGGTCGAGGGCCGGCCGCTGCCCGTCTACGGCGACGGCGGCCACGTGCGCGACTGGCTTCACGTGGAGGACCACTGCGCGGGCCTGTGGACCGTGCTCGAGCGGGGCCAGCCCGGCGAGAAGTACAACATCGGCGCGAACAACGAGCGGACCAACCTGGAGGTCGTCGACCTGCTCTGCGGAGTCCTGGACCGGCTGCGCCCGGCCGCGGGCAACCCGGCGCTCCGCGGCGCCGCGAGCTATCAGTCGCTCAAGACCTTCGTGCCGGATCGGCCGGGCCACGATCGCCGCTACGCGATCGACGCGACGAAGATTCACCGCGTCCTGGGTTGGTGTCCGCGCCTGGGCTTCGAGGACGGTCTCGAGAAGACCGTGCGGTGGTATCTCGATCATCGCGCGTGGTGCGCCGCCGTGCAGGCCGGGCGGTACAATCGCGAGCGGCTCGGACTCGGGTAGTCTGACAGACCATGGCGCTCAAGGGCATCATCCTCGCCGGCGGGACCGGATCGCGCCTGCATCCGCTGACCCGCGCGGTCAGCAAGCAGCTCCTGCCGATCTACAACAAGCCGATGGTCTGCTATCCATTGTCCACGCTCATGCTGGCCGGCATCCGGGACATCCTGGTGATCACGACGCCTCACGATCAGGAAGGATTCCGGCGGCTCCTTGGGGACGGCGGGGAAGTCGGTCTTCGGATCGACTACGCGGCCCAGCCCAGGCCCGAAGGGCTGGCCCAGGCGTTCATCATCGGACGCTCTTTCGTCGGTTCGAACCGGGTGGCGCTCGCGCTCGGCGACAACATCTTCTACGGCGCGCATCTGTCGGATTATCTTCGCCGCGCCGCGGCGCGCGAAGCTGGCGCCACCGTGTTCGGCTACTCGGTCCGCGATCCGGAGCGCTACGGCGTGGTCGAGCTCGACGTCGACGGCCGAGCCGTCAGCCTCGAGGAGAAGCCGTCACGTCCCAAGTCGTCATACGCCGTCACGGGCCTGTACTTCTACGACAACCAGGTGCTCGACATCGCCGCGGCCCTTCGGCCGTCCGCTCGGGGGGAGCTGGAGATCACCGACGTCAATTGCGCCTATCTGCAGCTCGGTCAGCTGTACGTCGAGAGGCTCCCGCGCGGGGTCGCCTGGCTCGACACCGGGACACACGAATCGCTCGTCCAGGCCTCCAACTACATCCAGGCGATCGAGGAGCGCCAGGGCCTGATGGTGGCGTGCCTCGAGGAGATTGCCTACCGCATGGGCTACATCGACGCCGACGACCTGCGGCGGCTGGCGGGAGCGATGGGGTCGAGCGCGTACGGACAGTACCTGGCGCGCCTGCTCGATCAGGAATCGTAGGGTCAGCCATGCGGGTCGTGCCGACAGAACTGCCAGGGATCCTCCTCATCGAGCCGGACGTGCACGTCGATTCCCGGGGCTTCTTTCTCGAGACGTATCACGCGCAGAAATACCATGAGCTGGGACTGACCCTGCCGTTCGTCCAGGACAACCATTCGCGCTCGGTCCACGGCACGGTGCGCGGCCTCCACCTGCAGGTGCGGCGTCCGCAGGCCAAGCTGGTTCGCGTCGTCGAGGGCGAGGTGTACGACGTCGCGGTCGACGTGCGCCACGGCTCTCCGACGTTCGGACGATGGGTAGGCCTCGTCCTGTCGGCCGACCGATTCCAGCAGTGCTACATCCCGTTTGGCTTTGCCCACGGCTTCAGCGTGCTCAGTCCCGCCGCCCAGATCGAGTACAAGTGCACCGAGCTGTACGATCCGTCAGACGAGCTCGGCATCGCGTGGAACGATCCGGCCCTGTCCATCGACTGGCGGGTCGACCCGCCGCTGCTGTCCGAGAAGGATCGGCGCCACCGGCCGCTCGCCGAGCTCATGGATCGGCTTCCGCGCTTCTAGAGAAGCCGTCTGCAGTTGCGTGTAGCGTCACCGCGCTCCTCGGCGGCTTACCCGTTGCGAGAACTGTAAGACACGCGACGAAGCTGTGATGACGGGGCCATCGTGCGGCCCGTAAAGCCACGAAACGGCCGGGCCTCTCGCGGGCACACGGCTTGCGATGTGCTGGGGCGCAGCGCCGGTCTGATTACGGCAGGGCGCCGTGAATGCTGGGGGAGCCAGATCGGTATGGCCGGGGGGCACCGCAATTCCGCGGTGCCTTTCGTTTGTACAAGGCTGCTGCAGCAATCGCGCGTTCGAACGGCCCTGACCCGCGATCGATCTCGCTTATACGTCAGGCAGGCCGGCGCAGCGTTGTAGAATCCGCTGCCAGCCGATGAGGGTCGACCTGAACGCCGACGTCGGCGAGTCGTTTGGCGTCTATGTCCTGGGCGCCGATGAGGCTCTCATGACCTCGATCACGTCCGCCAGCGTCGCCGCGGGGTTTCACGCCGGCGACTCCACCGTGCTCCGGCGAACGATTCGGCTGGCGAAGGCGCAGAACGTGGCTGTCGGCGCGCATCCTGGTCTTCCGGACCTCGCGGGCTTCGGGCGCCGTGAGATCCGCGTGAGCCCGGCACAGATTGAGGATCTGGTCCTCTATCAGGTTGCGGCTGTTGCCGGAGTCGCAGCGGCGGAAGGCGTACTGCTCCAGCACGTCAAGCCGCACGGGGCCCTGTACAACATGGCGGCGCGCGATGCATCGCTGGCGTCGGCCGTTGCGCGCGCCGTGACGGCGTTCGATCCTCGCCTGGTGCTCTTTGGTCCACCAGGATCGATGCTGCTTGCCGCCGGCCGCGCGGCCGGCCTGCGCGTTGCGGCGGAGGGATTCGCAGACCGCGCCTACGAGCCAGACGGCCGCCTGGCCGATCGGCACACGCCGGGCGCGGTCATTTCTGACGTGCGCGTCGTGGTTGCTCGGGCGCTGCGGATGGTTACCGACCGAACAGTCGAGGCCCTCGACGGATCGGTGGTTCCACTCGAGATCGATACGATCTGCATCCACGGCGATACCGCGAGCGCCGCGGTCCTGGCGACCCGGCTGCGCGAGGGGCTCGAGGAGGCAGGCATCACGGTCCGCGCCGTCGGCCGGTGATATCGTCGCGCCCTGCTGGCCGGGCGCATCACCTTCTCGGTGCAACGCGCCAGTTTCCTCGGGCTGCCTGGACGCGGGCGATCGCACCATCAGTCGCTCACTGACCGCCGCCGGCAGGGTGCTCCCCGAAGTCTCGAACCGCCTCAAGCGTTCGCGCCATGGACTCGCGCGCGATGCGCCCGATGATGGGCCCGGCCACAGGCCGGATGAGCCGCGGCACATCGCGGCTGAGCGACACCGACAGCACCTCGACACGAACCCCCTCGTCCTGCTGCCGGTAGGTCCAATACGAGTTCAGCCGCCACAGAAACCCACGATCGCCGCCCCCGGTCTCGACGATGCTCGTCGACGCGCTGCGGCTTGTGGCCAACGCCCGGCCCGCGCGCTCGAACCGTACGTCGTGTTCTGTGTCGTAGACCACCGTGACGATAGCCTTGCGGGAGAGCTTCAAGTAGACGCGCAGCAGGTCGCCTTCGCGACCAAGCACCCTCGACTCCAACACGTCGTCCTGCGGCGGCGGCGTGCCCGGATGCATCAACCGGTCGACGAGCTCGCCGACTGTCGTGCCGCGCACGAGGATCGACCCTCGCCACTCGTGGATGATGCCGCCAGGGACGGCGACGGCGCGCCCCTGAGGTTCCGACTCATTCGGGCGCACGCGCGCAGGGTGGAGGAGCGACTCGACGGTTGCGACGTGACGATCCCAGGCCCGAATGGTCTCGGTGCCCGGTGAGGCGGCTGATGCCGGCGAAGCCGTAGCGAGGACCACACCCAGTGCTGCAACCGTCCCCCTCGGCGGCGCCACGAACACCCAGCGGTCTGCCACGAGATAGTTCGCGAGGCTCATGAGCCCTACTGAGATCACGTTGGCGACAACCGGGTGGAGATCGATGAGCTCGACGGCCAGGACAGTCATCGCCAGGTTGCCGCCGATTGAGGTAACGCCCGTGGTCGCGTGAAATCGCAGGAGCCGACCAGACAGGCCAGCCGCGGCGGCCGATCGGTCGTGCCACGTCCAGCGTTCGTGCCACAGAAAATTGTGGAGCACCGCCGCCTCAACGGCCACCAACGTGGCAACCGCGTAGCTCCAGAGCAGGGCCGTGGTCAGCCAGGCGAGCACTCCCACCTGCAGCACGAATCCCAGCGCGCCGACCAGGACGAATGCCGTGAACCGGCTCGAGCCACCCGCGCTCATGGCGTCCTCGATTCGTCCCCGCCTGTCACCGGCAGAGGCTCTGCGGCATAGAGGGCGCGGGTATTCCAGACGCCCGACACGAGGAATGCGGCCACAAGGCCGACAGCCGCGATCACGCCTCCGAGATCGAAGAGACGGACCGGTCCCGTTACGCTGTTCGACACGACGGGCGCCTGGGCAGCCTTCAGCACTCCAACCGCCAGCAGGATGCGCAGCTCGGTCGGCCCCAGTCCCAGAAACGAGATCCGGAACACGCCGGCTGAATGCGCAGCCAGGTACGTCTCCGAAGAGACGAGCAGATAGCCGCACAGGACCATCAGTGCGACGATCGGGCTCATCAGGGTCGAACAGGCAAGCCCGGCCAGCAGCATCGAGGTGCCGGCAAGGTCGATGATGTGATCGACGTAGTACCCGTAGCGCGGGCGCTGCTGCCCTCGGACGCGCGCCACGGTGCCGTCGAGGCTGTCGCCAAACCAGTTGATCGCAAGCGCGAGCACGACGCCGTACGCCGCCCACCGTGTCAGCGGCAGCATCGCGCAGAACCCCCCGGCTGCGGCCATCGACGCCAGGCCCAGGGCCGACAGATGGTCGGAGCCGATCGCCGGCGGGAGACGCCGGGCAATCCACACGAGAAGCCGTTTTTCCGCGGCCGCCAGCACGCTATGGTGCTCCCGCCGGTGCGCGCCAGGCGCCGTCATGGTCAGTTCGTTCATCAGCCCTCCGCTTCGATATGCGCAAACGGGGCTGGAAGTGGCTCAGGTGGGAGCGGTCAGCGGACGAGCTATCAGCGGTCAGCTTTCGGCGGGATTGACAGGCTGAGCGCCCGGCGCAGCACTTTCCCCACCATCGTCTTTGGCAGCTCACTGCGAAATTCGATGCGGGCAGGCACCTTGTAAGGGGCCAGGTGCGCGCGGCAGTGGCTCCGGAGGTCCGCTTCGCTCGCCTGTTGCCCGGCACGGAGCACCACCCATGCGCACGGGACCTCGCCCCTTGCGACATCGGGCACGCCGGCCACGCCGACCTCGGCCACTGCGGGATGAGACGAGAGCGTTTCCTCGATCTCACGAGGCCACACCTGATACCCACTGGTCTTGATGAGGTCTTTCTTCCGATCGACGATGAAGACGTACCCGTCCTCGTCCATGTAGCCCAGATCGCCGGTGTGCAGCCACAGGTGGGACGTGCCCGCTTCGTCCAGGTGGTGACGCAGGACGGCGGCAGTCTCCTCCGGCTGGTTCCAGAAGCCGGCCATGAGCTGGAGGGCTGCGATGCAGATCTCGCCGACCTCGCCCGGCGCAAGTTCCCGTGTGCCTTCCTCCGCGTCGACGATCCGCACGCGGACGTCCGGGAGGGGCATGCCGACCGAGCCGGTCT
>Ga0114944_1000231_pt1 | contig 13968 bp, 13 predicted proteins | sample OV2TP2_FD_89582 | JGI IMG/M metagenome (GOLD analysis project Ga0114944, IMG submission 89582) | Hot spring microbial communities from Beatty, Nevada to study Microbial Dark Matter (Phase II) - OV2 TP2 | ecosystem: Environmental > Aquatic > Thermal springs > Hot (42-90C) | place: USA: Beatty... | reverse complement strand
TCAGAAATCTCGATAGTATCGAGCTACCGAACCCTTATGTGGTCATTTTGCACACGAAGCTGGGCGAGACAGTAGAGCTGCCCTGGGACTTCGCTCGCTACTATTGCGATGAGTCATATCAACCGAGGGTTGATGTCATCGCTCTTTCTGGTAGACAGGCTATAGGTGTCAGGATTCGGCAGTTGAGGGAATCTGCTGGGTTAACTCAGGCAGCTCTCGCGCATGCGGCCAATATCGGACGCGTTACGCTGGTTCGAATCGAAAACGGCGAGCAGTCGCCCAGATATAAGACAGTTGTTTCCCTAGCCCGGGCTCTGGAGCGACCCAACCAGGAGCTTCTGGTCGGCACCGAAGCCTCCGCCTGAGTATGCCAGTAATGCATTGCCACCTGCTATGAGGATGCTCCTTATGACACACCAAACTCTCGCCTGGACGAGGCTCGCGCCGCCCGCCACCCGGACCTGCGGTGGAGGCCGCGATGAATCGAAGGTTCGAATCCCGTAAGGCCCCCTTTGTATATAGCTTATAATCACAAATAAGCAAGCGCTATTCGTTGAGTAAGTAAGAAGGGGGTGATTGCTATGCGTACAATTGAGGTGGTGTTCTACAGGGATGGAAAAACGTGGGTGGCCCAAGCCCTCAATGTAGATGTCTCCTCTTTCGGTGATACGCGTGAGGAGGCACGGTCAGCAATCAAAGAGGCTCTGGAGCTTTACTTCGAAGACGCCTCCGCTCAAGAGATTATTGAGGTCGCCGACGTAGCAGTGGAAACGCTCAGCGTTGGGACCGTATAGCAGTCGGGAGGTAGTGCGGGTGCTGGAATCGTTGGGATTTGAAAGGGTATCCCAACGGGGGAGTCATCTAAAGCTCAGACGATGGACACCTGAAGGGACCCGTACAGTAATCGTCAAGATGGGAGCACAGGAGATACCTGCTGGGACTTTCGCATCTATTCTTCGTCAAGCTGGTCTGAGCAGGCGTCAATTCGAGACAGCGGCGGAAAGGTGAACCGTAACCCATTGGGCAATGTGATCTCATCCCATCAATCCTAAAGGGTGCGCCCCACGACACGCCCAACACTCGCCTGGACGAGGCTCGTGCCGCCCGCCACCCGGACCTGCAATGGAGGCCGCGATGAATCGAAGGCTCGAATCCCTTAAGGCCCCACCAGTAAGATTCGAACCAACCCCATAGTTGGCGTCCCGGCTGTGCAAGCGTTGATGGGTTTTGCTAGGATTGTGGCATAAAGGAGGCCCGCCATGCCGGACATACAACGGATATACCAAGCTGCGCTGGTTCGTGGACCTGACGAACTGATAGACGCATCGTTGGTAGAGGCTTTCGTTGAATCGCCGTTCGGAGTCTATTGCGAACTATTTGCGCAACCCGAGGAGAGAGACCCTCTTGGCCTCTATCAGCAATTACTCTTCAAGCGAGGCCAAGAGCATGAGTCGACCGTCGTGAAACAAGAGTACCCGGACGCGGGGGAGGAGCCATTTGAGACCGAGGAGGAAGGCTTCAGAAAGACCCTGGAGATGATGGAGCGAGGGGTCAGCGAAATACATTCCATGCCGCTGTTGTATCTACCAGCAGGAATGAGAGGTCGCCCAGATGTCTTGGTGAAAACGTCGGGTGGGAGGTCACACTTTGGGAAATACCACTACGAAGTGGTGGAGATTAAGTTAGCCAAAAACCTTCGCCGTGCCCATGAAGTACAAGGTGCTTTCTATACACGCCTCATTGGACTGATTCAGGGATTCACGTCGAAACAATTTCATATCGTTAATGGCGAAAGCAAGGTCTTGCCCTTTGTGTACGCGCAATGTGAGCCGGACCTTGATGAGGCCATTACCGGAGTAAGAGCGGTTCTGAACGGAAAGGTTGTCGAACCATGCTATGGTTCTTGCCGATGGCCGTGGGAGAATTATGGAAACCGACTAGCTGTCGAGAATCGGGACGTATCTTTGATCCCGGGTGTGGGGCTAGGACTCCAGGCTGGTTTGAAGGCTGGTGGTTTTATAACTGTTGATGATGTTGCAGGCACCAAGCCACCCAAGTTGCTTTCCGTAAAGGGTATTGGTGCAGTGCGAGCGGAGGATTTCTACCTAAAGGCTAAGGCTATAACGTCTCAAAGGCCAATTCGTCGTCCGGGCAATGCGCTGGCCTTCCGCAGGAAAAAGTACGAGCTATTTCTCGACCTAGAGGGCACCGACCCGAGGTTCAATACGGAGGGACTGGCTGTCACGAACTATCTCATTGGGGTCGTGACCAGAAACGGTCGAGGGTCCGAGTACGCGCCTTTCGTTGCCCCGACGCCCGCGGATGAGGAGCGCATGCTGCGGGAGTTTTGCCGCTACGTGACGTCACTGAGCGATTACGTTATCTACCATTGGCATAACTACGAGAGGGTCCACCTTGAGAGGATGCTGGAATACTATGGAATCTCGCTCAGAGCCAGTTCCAGGATTCTGAACCACCTTGTAGACCTCCGACCCATTGCGACGAAGAGCTTTGCATTCCCCTGCTATTCGGATGGTCTGAAGTCGATTGCCAGTTGCCTTGGCTTCCAGTGGCGTCAGGAGGATGTGGATGCACTGACGTCAGTCGTCTTGTATCTGCGGTACGTGAGGTCTGGAGGTACCGAGAAAGACGCCATCACCAAGATAATGACCTACAATGAGGACGACTGCCGCGCCACTATGTTCATTAAGGACTGGCTAGTGGAGCGGTCTTAGAGGCGGCGGTGATGTAAGAGCGTGGGAGTCCCAAAGCAAGAAGGAGGGTCTCATGGCACACGAAGTATTCTTCACGATCCCTGAGAGGAAACTAGGCAAAGCAGACATTGTGTACACAGTCAAGAGAGATGGCTCCATGCTGGGAACGTTGTTGGTTAGCAAAGGAGCAGTAGTTTGGGTACCGACCGGCCGCCAGTACGGGCATAAGGTCAATTGGGCACGGTTTGATCGCGTGATGCGAGAGAACGGCACAGAGGTAAAGCCGGGCTAGAACACAGCTAGCTGCCGACCAAGTTGACCCTTGGATACACCAGAGGGGGACTGATGCGACCCCTTTGTTACGGCCGCGCTGGCATGCAATTCAACCCACCTTTAGGCCATCGATATATTATTCGCCAGCAGACGCGACTTGCCGTGGTTTCGCCGACAGCCCTGGTTGGGTTGACGGTGCGTGGCGATGGTTCTAAAATGGAGCCGAATAAGATGTTATCTGGAGGAAACTTGTGTCGGTGAATTTATCGGTCAAGAATGTCCCCGATGATGTTGTAGATAAGCTCCGCAAGCGGGCGAAGCGCAGCCATCGCTCCCTTCAAGGCGAGCTGATGGTTATCCTGGAGGAGGCTACAGGACCGACAAAGCTCTCGGTAAATGAAGCCGAAGAGCGCCTGAGAGCCCTCGGCTTCAGGACTGGCGACGACTCCACAGCCTGGGTCCGGGAACTGCGGGATGCCCGCTAGGGTAGTGGATGCTTCCGTCGTGGCGGCATGGTGCTTCCGGGAGCCACGGGCATCGGAAGCTCTAGAGCAGGGTGAGGAAAAGCTCTTTCGACCATCCCCCTACCCCCTTCCTGGCCAGGAAGGGGGTAGAAATTATATTTGGGGGACACCCCCAGACCCCTGGCAAAGGGGCTTCGCCCCTCTGCACTCCCCTTTTTCAACACCCTGCTAGGGCGAGGTCGACCACGTGGCGGTCTTGCGCCTGGCCTTGGATTCCAACCTCACCACCTATGATGCCAGCTACCTCTATCTGGCGCGAGCAGTGGGCGCACCCCTGGCTACCTTTGACCAGCGGCTCATACGGGCAACTGAAGGGTCGGGAGCTTGAGGGCTGATGTGCCTATTCATGGTTTGGATTTTTGGCGTGGGGGTGATACTATTACGCACGCCGCAGCCAATAGGAGCCGCTGCGGCCAGATAGGAGCGTATGAAGATAGCACAGTTGGCCCATCAAGAGCTGAAGGAGCTGGAGGCCTTTGGCATCGGCATAGCGCGACAGGCGGGGATGCTGCTTCAGCAGCACTTCCAGAAGCCCCTGGCTGTGGAGTACAAGGACAAGGCCAGAGTCCGCCGGGACCCGGTCACCGAGGCCGATAAGAGAAGCGAGGAGCTACTCAAAGAGGCCATCCTCAGGGAGCTTCCGGGCCACGGCATCCTGGCCGAGGAAGGGTCGCAGGTGGAATCGGCCAACTCAGACTTCCTATGGGTCCTGGACCCCCTGGACGGCACCTCTAACTTCATGAGCGGGCTCCCTCTGTACGCCGTCTCCGTCGGCCTTCTGCGACATGGAAAGCCCGTGTTGGGTTGCATTTTCATACCCTCTACCTCCAGCCCAGAAGGCAGCATTTTCCACGCCTCTCTTGGTGGCGGCGCCTTTCGTGACGATCAACCCATCCGTGTTTCGGAGAACCCTCAACCGGAGGGAGGCCAGCTCATGATTATGCCTTCCTTCTACGCCAGGCTATTTCGGGCGAAACGGCGGCTCACACAGCAGATGGGAGACTTGCGCGCCCCGGGGTCCATAGCCTACGAGCTGGCCATGACGGCCTCAGGCGTCTTTCAATACGCCGTGTTCAATCGTGCGAGAATCTGGGATATTGCCGCGGGCATTCCGCTGGTTACCGAGGCCGGAGGCATAGCGCTGGCTGACCGCTGGAAGGGGCGGGGTTGGGAGACATTTGAAGACTTTTCTTCGGCCTCAGCCCAAAATCCGACTCCCCAGCAGCTAAAGGATTGGAGCGGTTCCTGGATCTTTGGCAACGCCTCCATCGCCCGATTTGTGGCCAGCAACCTGCGAAGGAGATCGAACCTGGAGCTGCGAATCCGCCGCTGGCTTCGCCGCTGGTTCTAGAGGCTATCCCCCTCTGGACTCCCCAGGAGAGAATTTCCTAACGGGCATTAGAAGAGCGGCCAGGGGGTGTTTCGCCACCCATGAACCTGCCGAGGGAACAGGGGCGAATCTATCAGGCGGCGCAACCGGCTCTCCAGCACCTGAATCTCCTGCTCGCTCAGGCACGGCCCAAGCAGCCCTTTTAGCTGAGAGAAGCGCGAACTCAGCCCTTGCAGATCCTCTACCAGCGCATCTGGAATGGCCAAGCCCGCCCAGTCCCAGATAACGGTCCTCAGCTTATGCTCGGGATGAAAGGTAAGACCGTGGTCCACGCTCCACACCTTCCCCTCCTGGCCCTCGAAGCAGTGTGCCGCCTTCCTATCGGCGTTGTTGACCAGGCAATCGAAAACCGCGATTCTCTGAAGCTCAAGGGTATGGCTCTCCCGTATCGAGAAATAATGCGATTCCTTTTTGGACTCCACAAAGAGCTGCACTGAGCCGATTCCATGAGGCCCTTCCCTGACAACAGTGGGTGGAATAAAGTCCCATCCCAACGCCTGGCTTACCAGATAGGAGGCATACTCTCGCATATAGAGTGTCCCATCGGGAAAGTCCCACAGCGGGGCCTCACCAGCCTTAGGCTTGTAGACGGCGCGGCACCTCTCACCAGAGGCACCCGTTATGGGCACTAGAAAGGTATAGTTGGAGCCAGTGGGCATGAGCTGCACGGCCCCCAGCTTCCCAGTGAGGAGAAGGCGGTTCATGGGGTCCCTGAGTGGGAGCTGGGGGCCTTCGCCTTCGTCGGTTGCTCGTCTATCCAACGCCCGTTTTTCCTCCAAGGGCTGGCTGCCGAAAAGGGATCGAAGGGTATCTACCTGAAAATAGCGATTCAATCTGTAGGTCGGGTTTCCCAACCCGACCGTCCCACTCGGGCAGGTTCGGAAACCTGCCCTACAGGGGTCAATCGCTGATTTCGGTATCTACCTGTCCTTTGTAAATTACTCACATTATAGGGTAGAATCGGTGGCAGTTTCTTCGGAATATCTTGACCAAGCGGGCCATGTCCTGCTTAGGCTTCATACAAAGGGACTCATCTCGATAGTCCTGGAGTGGAGGAGTCCAGAGGGGGCTGAGTCCCCTCTGGCGGGGGGCATGGGGGTGTCCCCCATATCTAATATTTTCCCCCTTCCTTCCAGGAAGGGGGAAGGGGGATGGTCAAACCGCAGGGTAACAGCACTTTTGGGGCAAAGTACGCAAAAAGGGAGGATGACTATGGCGATCCTAACTCTTGAGCTGGCCGAAAGGGCGGCCAAGGCGGCGCAGGCCAAGGCGCGGGAGCTAAACGTCAACATGAGCGTGGTGGTGCTTGACGAGGGGGGAAATCTGGTTTTGGCCGCCAGAGCCGATGGCACTGGCTTCCTGACCGTCGAGGTGGCGCGAGGAAAGGCCTACGCCGCGGTAGCTATGAGAAGGGCCACCCGTGTCATCGCTGAAGGCTTCGGCCAGAATCCGGCGTTCTGGGGCAGCCTGGTCGCCCTGAACGGCGGACGTATCATCGCCGGCGCTGGAGGCGTGCCCATCGCAGTTGGAGGTCAGGTGGTGGGATCCATAGGATGTAGCGGAGGAACGGGCGAGCAGGACAATATCTGCGCCGAGGCCGGCGCAGGCGCCGTAGCCTAGAACCTAATGACTTTGCGGGAAAGTAACGAACCATCCCGCTGTGTCGCCCTCTCCTTCGGCTGCGCTCAGGACAGGCCCTTTTCTGGAAGGGACAAAAGAAATGACCAACTCCTGGATATATGCCCTATACGGCTGTACCTGAAGGCTCCCTGGCCCCAGGAGGGCGCAGCAGGATCTTCTCCAGCGGGTTCAGTTGCAGGAGCTGGTACACGCTCCATGCAAATGGCACATAGCCCGCATAGCCTAGGATGGGCATCTCAAAGAGCCGTCCAAAGTCCAGAAGAGGTATGTCATATACCCATTTGGGTGTTGCCCAATAGTTCCAGAACTCCCAGAGAAAGCCGCAAAGGAGCCCTCCCGCGGCTATCTGAGCAGCAAGCCGCCATTTCCCATCTAGTAAGTCGGATACCAGACTTCGGCCACCCCTATACGCTACTAGGCCATCGAGGATCAGGAAGGGCGCTACCCATACAAAGGGAAAAAACCACGCCGGTTGAGCAAAAACCCCTATCTGAAGGCCCATACCTACAGCGACCTGGATCCATTTTTCTGCTGCGGGCCTTCGTCCAAAAATGGAGAGGCCCACATCCCTGTACCGTATAGTGAGCCCCCAGGCAGCATCCAGCGCTGGCACGACAGTGGAGAAGGCAATGGACGCCATGAGGACATACTCCAGTTGTGTATACCTCTCGTCGCCTATGTACTCCCAGTTGCCTACTCGACTGTTCACTAGTTCGAACCACCACCATAAAGGCACCGAAAGGGCTGAGTATATGGCATGGCGCCTAATCCCCGGATACCCGCTTTGACTTGCCAAGTACATTACCATAGCAGCTCCCAGCCAGAGGCCGGCAAAGAAAAAGGGGTTCCAGTAGGAATTTCTGGACCAGAGCAGAGCCCAGCAAACCAGTGGCAGTATTGCCCAGGGCACCAGGGGCATCCGCCTCCACCATGCCTTGGGCCGCCTAGCCAGGTCCCCAGGTGCAGCGAGAGAGCTATTCGATTTCATCTAGGGTGCTTGCTTATGTTGAGGAGGATAGGCTTGCCGCTGATTCGCTCATAAACAAAAGGGGCGGGCCCTACTATGGGCCCGCCCCTGATTAAGTCGCCTGGTGAGAAATTTACACCGGCCTTCGGCGCAGGATTAGGCTCCCTGTCCCTATCAGGATGAGACCTCCAGTGATTGCCGCCAGGAGGATCAGAGTGACCTCATCCCCAGTCTCCGGCAGCTCTCCGGGCTTGGCGGGGGCTATCTCATAGGTGGCCATCTTCTGTGCCGCCACGTAGAGGGCGTCTGCATTCTTCACACCCCTGGATGCTGAGTCCACCATCGTTGTGCTGAGGACTTCCGCTGCCAGGGCGCTAGGCTGTAGAAGCACCTGGAGAGCCTGATCGCGGGCCTTGCTGAATTGTTCTGTAGCAGCAACATATTCCGTATTTACAGTCTTCGAATTCAGGACCACTAGGGTGGTGGCCGCCAGGCCGGTAGAGGCAAACCCCGCATGCTTATCTGCGTCCGTCGCGTAAACCAGGACGCCAATGCCGTCGCCGGGGTTATCTATCTTGCCGTCTTTGTTCAGGTCGCCGTAGTTCTTGCCCTTGCTCCCCTCGATAATGTTAACTATGTGTTCGGCGTGGGTCTTAGCGCCTGCCAGGTTACCGGCTTTGGCATCGGCCAGGGCCAGCCTGGCATGGGTTTCAGCCAGCTTGCCCTGTTCTTTCATACCAACAGCAAAGCCCTTTTTCCCAGGAGAGCCGTCCCACTGATAAACGATATGCCGGATATGAGTGGCAGCGGCACTAGGTATGGTATGGCTGAAAGCCACCGTCTTAGAGGGCTTTGCAGCCGTGCCGGTTGTAGGCTCCTCCGTTATGGCGAGACGCTTGTAGAGCCCAATCAGATTTTCCTTAGTGGGCGAGGTGAAGGTTTGGTTGACGCTGCCATCGGCCCCCACCTTTATGACTCCAATGTTGGTGAGCTTCTTTCCGTCGTCTGATACCAGCCAGCCTTCATAGGCCTTTCCGGCCGGGGGAGCGCTCACCTTGCTCATGGTTAAAGTGAGCGTGTCGCTGCTGGCAGCCGAATCGGTAATGGCCAGGGTGCCAGTGCCAGTGGCCGCGAGGACATAGCCAAAAGTGGAAAAAACCAGAAAAAGCGCTGCTACCGATGCTACCGCGAATGTCCGGATCCCCTTCATTGTGACCTCCTTAAAATTAGTTTGCAAAAGTGCTCACCTGCACCAATGCCCCGCATTTTATAAGAAATGTGGCTCTTTGTAAAGTACCCCCACAAAACCCAAAAATAGCGATTCAATCTGTAGGTCGGGTTTCCCAACCCGACCGTCTCACACGGGCAGGTTCGGAAACCTGCCCTACAGGGGTCAATCGCTGATTTCGGGACAAAACTCACACCGAGATGGAAACTGTGTTATAATGCCCTAGATATTACACTATACAGGGACAAAGTTAAAGAATCGGAGGTTTATTGGACACACAGCAAAAACAGGCCCTTATCAAGGAGTATGCCCTCAAAGAGGGAGATACAGGTTCCTCCGAGGTCCAGGTAGCCCTACTAACAGCTAGAATAACTCAGCTTACCCAGCACCTAAGAACTCACAGAAAGGACTTCCATTCCAGACGCGGTTTGCTTATGCTGGTAGGCCAGAGGCGTCGTCTGCTAAGGTACCTGGGCAGAGAGGACATCCATCGATATCGCTCATTGATTACAAGACTAGGACTAAGGAGATAGCACCCGCGCGGGTGCTATCCTGTTTTCTAAAGGATCTATATTGGGAGGTTTGGATAATTCATGGTATTCACATTCCAGCGTGAAATAGGCGGCAAGCTCCTCACCATAGAGACGGGCAAGCTGGCTGGTCAAGCCAATGGCTCCGTCACGGTACGCTATGGCGACTCGGTGGTTCTGGTTACGGCCTGCGCATCGCCACAGCCCAGGGAGGGAATAGATTTCTTCCCCCTAACGGTGGATTACGAGGAGAGACTCTACGCCGCAGGGAAGATACCCGGAAGCTTCTTTCGCAGGGAAGGCAGACCCAGTCAAGAGGCAATCTTGGCCATGCGATTAACCGATAGGCCCCTGCGACCTTTGTTCCCCAAAGGATTTCGGAATGACGTCCAGGTTATTATTACCGTCCTTTCTGCCGATAGAGAGAATGACCCCGATATCCTCGCCATAGTTGGCGCATCGGCGGCCCTCTCCATCTCAGACATCCCTTTCCTGGGGCCAGTGGGCGCCAGCCGGCTGGGTTATATAGATGGCAAATTGGTGATAAACCCCACCTTTAGCCAGCTAAATCAAAGCTCTTTGGACTTCGTCGTTGCTGGGACAAAGGACGCCGTCCTTATGGTGGAAGCGGGTGCCTCGGAGCTGGATGAGAGCATCATGCTCGATGCGCTTCGGCTGGGCCAGGAGACCAATCAGCTCCTTATCGGCTTGCAGGAAGAGATGGTCGCCAAAATAGGCAAGGCCAAGATGAAGTTCGAGCCAGGAATCTCTTTGTCACCTGAACTAGAGAGGGCGGTGGAGTCTGTGGTGGCAGACCGCCTGGGTAAAGCCCTGGAGATAGCCAGCCAGATGGAGAGGGAGCAGGCTCTATCTGCCCTTAAAAAAGAGGTGGTAGCACAGCTAGCGGAAAAATATTCGTCAGCCGCAGTTGAAGGGGCTTTTGAAGACAAAACGCGAATCGAGGTGCGAGGGCGCATCCTTAGCCAGGGGCGACGCCCGGACGGCAGGTCCACCAAGGAGATCCGCTCCATCCAGTGTGAGGTGGGGGTGTTGCCCAGGACCCACGGCTCCGGGCTCTTTACCCGAGGCGAGACTCAGGTCTTAACCATAACTACCCTGGGCTCGCCTGGGGAAGAGCAGGAGCTAGATGGCATCAGCCCAGAGGAGAAGCGGCGCTTTATTCATCACTACAATTTTCCTCCCTTCTCTACAGGAGAGGTGAGAAGGATGGGCGGCCCTGGGCGGCGGGAGATAGGACATGGCGCTCTGGCAGAGAGGGCGCTGGTACCGGTCATACCATCAAAGGAACAGTTCCCTTATACCATTCGCCTGGTATCCGAGGTCCTCTCCTCCAATGGCAGTACCTCCATGGCCAGCGTCTGCGGAAGCACCCTCTCCCTAATGGATGCCGGTGTGCCCATCTCGGCCCCAGTGGCCGGCGTAGCCATGGGCCTCATCATCGAGCAGGCCGATCGTTATGCCATACTCACCGATATTGCCGGAATAGAGGACCATCTGGGCGACATGGACTTCAAGGTCGCTGGTACGGCCAAAGGCATCAATGCACTCCAGCTCGACGTGAAGGTAGCGGGGGTTAACCCAAATATCATGGAGGAGGCCCTGGAGCAGGCCCGCCTGGCCCGGCTTTTCGTCCTTACCAAAATGGCTCAAGCACTCCCATCCAACCGCTCAGAGCTCAGCCCCTATGCACCTCGAATGTACCGCATGAAAATCAACCGGGAAAAGATCGGAGCCGTCATCGGGCCTGGGGGAAAGACCATACGCTCCATCATTGAGGAGACCAAGGCCACTGTAGAAGTGGAGGACGACGGCACGGTTATCATCGGCTCACCTAACGAAGAGGCGGCCCATCGGGCCATGCAGATGATAGAGAACCTGACTCGCGAAGTGCACGTCGGAGATATCTTTACTGGCAAGGTGACCAGAACGACCAGCTTTGGCGCCTTCGTCGAGGTCTTGCCGGGTAAGGACGGACTTATCCATATCAGCGAGTTGGCGGACTATCGTGTCCCTGCCGTTGAGGATGTGGTCAAAGTAGGGGACGAAGTCATGGTTGTGGTAAGGGAAATCGACTCTATGGGAAGAATCAACCTCTCTCGAAAGGCCGTTTATTCCCCCCAACAAAATAGTCAACCCGGAGAGCCTAGCCTCGCGGGTACGCCCCCGCAGGCCAGTGATGGCGGTGCTGCTAATCGACAGGACTCAAGGCCATCATCGCCTCCTCGGTACAACGGTGGACCCGACCGCAGGTCACCCTATCCTCCCAGAAGAGGCGACATGGGCAGGCCTGGAGGCGATAGGCGGCCTGGGGGCGGCGGAGGCTGGCCCAGGCGGTAATAGGTTCACCTGATGGCAGCGGATCACCGCATCAAAGTAATCCTTCACGGCGCTTCTGGCAGAATGGGCAGAGAGGTCCTTTCTGCACTGTGCCTTGAAAATGACATTCGCCTGGTGGGAGCCGTCTCCCGAAGCGCAGATAAAGAGCACCTGCCCCTTCCCAATGGCTCTGCGGCCATTCCACTAGCCTCTAGCCTGCAAGCGCTGCTGACGCGATGTAAGGCAGACGTGGTGGTGGATTTTTCCAACGCCGAAGCCATTCTTGAGCTGGCCAGGGTCTCTGCGGAGAATGGCATTAACCTGGTTATTGGGACGTCCGGCATATCACCCGAGGCCGCCAAGAAAATTGAAGAGCTGTGCATCTCCCACGAGGTAGGTGCCGTAATCGCCCCAAATTTTGCCATAGGCGCTATCCTGATGATCCACATGGCCCAGCTTGCAGCCCGCTACTTCGACCAGGCCGAGATAGTGGAGATGCATCACGCCGCCAAGGCCGATGCCCCCTCCGGCACCGCCATAGCTACCGCCAGGGCCATGGCGGCGAGCCGTGGCAACCCTTTCGTGAGGACGGTTCCCAAGCTGGAGCCAGTGAAAGGTAGCAGGGACAGCCAGGTAGAGGGGGTCACGATTCATGCCATGCGGCTTCCAGGACTTTTAGCCCACCAGGAGGTTGTCTTTGGCACCTTGGGCCAAACACTGACCATTCGCCACGATACCATCAGCAGGGAGTGCTATATCCCAGGCGTGATGTTGGCTATTCGAGAGGTGATCAAGAGAAAAGGCTTAACATACGGCCTCGATAAACTGCTGAACTTGTAGCTATTATCCCCCCTAGTGGCAAAAGGAGTCGTTTATTAGCGGGGTTTCTAAAGGGGCTTCGCCCCTTTAGTGGGGGTTCTGGGGGTGTCCCCCAGAACTTTTTCCCCCCCTTCCAGAAAAGGAAGGGGGACACAGGGGGATGGTTCGTCGCTTTGACGCAGGGTCATGCGGGATTGAGGAACTTTTCGTATCGAGACTAACGCAGGCAAGCACTAGTCGGAAAAGGGTACTTAACACAGAACGTGAGCAGAGCCGTGAAAAGACTAAACATAGGGCTTATCGGCGCTACCGGAGCCGTAGGGGCAGAGTTCCTCAAGATCCTGGAGGAGAGACAATTCCCATTTGCGTCTCTCAGGCTCCTCGCCTCAGAACGTTCCATAGGCCGAACGCTCCTCTTCAATCATCAGAAGCTGCCTGTAGAGGTAACCACTCCTCAGTCCATTGCGGGACTAGAGATAGTGTTCATCTCCGCCACCACTGCCGTTTCCAAAGACTACGCTGCACTGGTTGCCAAGGCCGGAGGGATAGCCATAGATGACAGCTCCGCATGGAGGATGGACCCAGAGGTCCCACTGGTGGTCCCAGAGGTGAACCGAGCAGACCTGGAAAACCAGAAGGGAATCATCTCCACCCCCAACTGCACCACGGTCCCCATGGTAATGGCCCTCTCGCCTTTACATAAAATCAACCCCATAAAGAGGATCGTAGTAAGCACCTATCAAGCGGTCTCGGGCACCGGCCGCGCGGCGGTGGAAGAGCTCAGCAGCCAGGCGCGCTCCGTGTTGGAGGGCAAAAGCAATGTGCCCCACATCTATCCTCATCAGATAGCCTTCAACGTCCTCCCAGAGGTGGATGTTTTCATGGACTCGGGATATACCCGAGAGGAATGGAAGATGTCGGAGGAGACCAAGAAGATCATGCACGCTCCAGAGCTCCTCATCTCTGCCACGTGCGTCCGGGTTCCTGTATATGTGGGACACAGTGAGGCCCTTCACGTTGAGTTTTCAAATCCCATGGACCCAGGCGAAGCCCACCGGATTTTAGCGGGAAGCCCTGGCGTCAAGGTTCTGGACGACCCTGCGGTTAGCCTTTATCCGCATCCCTGGTCTGCAGCTGGCACCGATGACGTGTTCGTGGGAAGGATACGGCAGGATGCCTCCCATCCCAATAGCCTGGCGATGTGGCTAGTGGTTGATAATCTCAGGAAGGGCGCTGCTCTGAACGCCATTCAAATCGCTGAAGAGCTGGTCAAGATGGACCTGGTTCGCAGCCCCAGACCAACGGCAGCCCGCGGAACATAGCACCTGCTGCGGAAGAGAGCGTTATTATCAGCCGCTCGTGGTGAGCCTGTCGAACCATGAGCGGCTGGCCCTTCGACCAGCTCAGAGCTTGTGAATAAGCGCCTATTCGATAACTGTGAGCTTGGGGAGTGCAGAGGGGGCGAAGCCCCGAAGCCTGCCCTGAGCACCGTCGAAGGGGCAGGGGAACTGGGGGTGTCCCCCAGATCCATTTTCCGGCGTTCTA
>Ga0114944_1000224_pt1 | contig 14121 bp, 16 predicted proteins | sample OV2TP2_FD_89582 | JGI IMG/M metagenome (GOLD analysis project Ga0114944, IMG submission 89582) | Hot spring microbial communities from Beatty, Nevada to study Microbial Dark Matter (Phase II) - OV2 TP2 | ecosystem: Environmental > Aquatic > Thermal springs > Hot (42-90C) | place: USA: Beatty... | reverse complement strand
GGTTTATGGGGTATACAAATCCTGAATGGAATTTGTGTTATACAAAGTATCTACGGATTTATTCATTGGAGAAATCCGAATGTCTAAAATACGTTGTACGGAGAACGTGAATTGGAGTTTACAATTGATACAATTAGTATTTATAATTATGAAATTGTCATCAGCTATTGATTGGAGTTGGTGGGTTGTTTTTCTTCCGACACTGGTTCCTTTAGGAATTAGTGCGATTTTATTTATCGTGTATATAGCAATTTCTTTTATCAATGCATTTTCAAAAAAGAGAAGGAAAATAAATTGGAGATAAATCATGAATTGGTGGTCATGCTTCGTGATAACTGTTGAAGGATGGTGCATTATTGACACACAGATTGGATCGATTGCTTGGACGACTGATGAGTAAAAAAATAAATTATTGCCAAGTAAAAGAATGCATTAACAGAGTTAGTGGAAGTGGATATTGTATGAAACATTACAAGAGATGGAAAAAATACGGAGATCCTTTAGTTAATAGTAAAATATTACGCACGAAATTATTCGAATCAGGGTTTATTAAGTGTTCTACGTGTCGTAAAGATAAAGAAATAAAAGATTTTAAAAATAACAAAACCCGAGCGAATGGCAAAAGTGGCTCGTGTGGTTCTTGTAATTATAATTTTCATCTAATAAAAAAATATGGAATAGATTTGGATGCATATAATAACTTACTACTGAAACAAAACAACGTCTGCGCTATATGTAAAGGAGAACAAAAAAGAGATGGTGTAAGATTGTCTGTTGACCATGATCACAAAACTAAAGAAATTAGAGGATTACTTTGTGATAATTGTAATAGAGCCATAGGCTTTTTACAGGATGATATAGAGAGAATCTTTCTTGTAGCAGAATATGTTGAATCCAATAAAAATAAAAATATTCCTAAATGGGATAGAAGATTTTTATATTTAGCTAGGCACATATCAAGATTCAGCCTTGATCCAAGTACAAAAGTAGGAGCTGTTATTGTCGATCATCAGAAAAGAATCATTTCGACAGGGTACAATGGATTACCACAATCAATTATAGATTCACATGAGAGATTAAATGATAGGGAAATTAAATATCAAATTATTTGTCACGCCGAAGAAAACGCTATTTTATTTAGTAAAACTAATCTTAATGGATTTACTTTATTTGTGTACCCATTTCAACCGTGTTCGCATTGCGCTTCATTAATTATTCAGTCTGGTATATCAAGGGTTGTTTCCTTTCGAAACGATAATGATAGGTGGAAAGAATCTTTCGATTTATCTTTAGAATTATTTAATGAAGCAAAAATCGAGGTTCAATTATATGATCAAATCTAAGACTGATAAACAAATTGAATCTTTCTTAAATAAGACCAAACAACGAACAGGACATCAGAGGAAAGAAAAATATATTCAAAAAGATATTACGGATTGGCTGAAAAATAATATTCCTGAACCAAAAGAAATTCGCAAGTGTCATGGATCTCCTTATCAGAAGGCTGGGTTTCCAGACCTAGAAATGTTTTGGAATGGGACAACGTGGAGTTTTGAAATTAAGAAGCTAGGAGAAAATTCCACACCACTACAAAGAGAGCGAATTCTTAAATTAAGAAAAACCGGGAACCATGCTTGGGTGATCAGGAGTATTGATGATATTAAACGGTGTATGATTCATCATATAAATCAACTAGGTGGCTGTTCACATACGTGTGATGGTCTAGAGAATACTTTGGGGAACGAATAATGACTTACAGAGAAGAAGCACTACGAACATTTAAATCTACTCATTCTCATGAGGATATACTGCTAGCAATGGTTGGCATTGTTGGTGAATCCGGTGAAATCGTAGACTGGTTCAAGAAATATAGATTCCATACAAAGAAACCAAATAGAGAGCTTCTTCTTTTAGAACTAGGAGACATTCTCTGGTATGTTGAATTACTGTCTTATTTAATGAAATTAAAAACCGACACATCAACAATGACCGTACTTCCATACCAAAATGGGCATACCGATATTAAAGATTTACTGATCGTAGCTCTTGAAATTTCAAAAGAAGCATCTCATTTTACGTTAGTCTCTTTGGAATATTTAGAAGGAATAGGATCACCCAACAATGCATTTAATTGGACATGCGCAGAGTGTGCTATTTCAAACATTAAATACCATGTTCAATATATCGCTGAACATATGTCTTCCTCTTTAGAAGAAGTTCAGCAAATGAATATTGATAAATTAAATAAGCGTTACCCAGATCCTACGATAATTTAGGGGGACAATCATGGCAGATGTTGCCTATTTAATTGGTAAAATTCGAGACGTTACACCAGCAAAAGAAGAAGAGAACATTCAGTATGCTGCGAGGGTAGCGGCAGATCTCTGGAGGGACGGTATTTATTGTATCGTACCTCATTTAAATTCATATCATGCATTCCTTGAATATGGAAATGATATCACTTGGGATCAATTTTTAATTGGAGATGAAGAGATTATCAAAAGGGTCGATTATTGTATCGCTCTAGAGAATTGGCAAGCTAGTCCTGGAGGGCAAAGAGAAATTAAATTCACTGAGAAACTTGGAAAGAAATTGTATTTTTGGCCAGATGTTCCAACCAAGAAAGGAGGAAAATCTTGATTGTCGGACTATTCGGAAGAAAGCAGGTTGGGAAATCAACATTAGCTGACGAACTAGTCAAGTTAGGGTTTACAGGCGTATTATTCGCAGGTTATTTAAAAGGGCTTGTGTGTAGATTGTACGAATTACCACATCAGTGGACAACCGATGAATTTTTAAAAGAAAAGATTTTAGATAACCCATTAAAATTTAACGAACATCATCTTTCATTTATCGAGAAAGAGAATAATGTTCATATCATGAATAGAGAACCTAAAACGTTCCAAACAGTGAGAAGCGCATTGCAATATATTGGCACAGATATACTCAGAAGTATAGATCCGGAATTTCATGTCAAGAAATTGGCAAGTCAATTGAATTTACATCAAAATTATGTCGTTAGTGATGGAAGATTCCCTCAAGAGAAATTATTCTTACAATCTCTTGGTGCTTTGTGTGTATTTATTATAAGGCCAAGCCTTTTTATTTCTGATAATCATGAAAGTGAAATATCTCTTAGTAAAAATGATTTTGAATATGTTCTTATAAATAACACAAATAAAGATTCGTTCATACGATCATTTATGGAAATTTTCAAAACACATTTCAAAAATGGAATAAGATAAAAGAAATAGAGGATACGATATGAGAGTTTTCATTATAGGCGATAGGCGCTGGGATGACGAAGTGGCTATCAAGCAAGTTTTGCAGCACTTCAATTCTCGCGACAAATTCATTATGTGTAAACATTACAAAACGGTAGGATTAGTTGATCTCACATCGAAGTGGCTTGGAAAGTTTCATTTTAAGAAGGAGCTTTTGGAAATTTTTTACACATCTGGATCGAATGATATGTTTCGGCAGATAGGGCAATACCTTGCCCTGTCAAACGTTGATCTTGTGATTATTTTCTATGATGGATGGCAAACATCAACCCTGATGAAGTTAACCGTCAACACATGTAGACGATTAAATATTCAATGTGTAAATATTCACCACAATAATGACAATCTCGCTATTCAGGAATGGCTTCACCCATCAGAATCCAAACATTCAGAAGAGTTCGTGGATTCTTGATGGAGGCGATTCAGTCCTAGTTCTTGCACAAGTTGCCGCAGTTGAACAACTTCTTTATGTAATTGATTGTACTTTTCTTTCAAAAGATCGTATTGCTCTTTGCATTCATTATGCATAACTTGCCATGTATTAAGGTCGATCTGTATCTGTGTTTGTTTTTGTAACAAATTATAATATTTATCTTTCCATTCATTCAGAGCGATATCAAATTTATCTGCTCTCTCTTTAAAATGATTCACTTCTAACCGCAGCTCTTGACGAATAAGGGCAGCATCATCCACGTCTTGTTTTCGATGTGCATAGCATAATTCTAATATTTTAATTCCACCAGCCCCTAAAAGAAATCCAGGAAGCCCGGTTGTTAGTGCCTGCCAGAATAGTTCTGCCATACAACCCACTCCAAACTATACGTTTATTATTTTTTATCATATCAACACATGCTATTATCAGATATTTCTAAGTTATCTGGCTATAAAATTATTCGTCTTCGTCTCCGTCTTCATCGTCTCCCTCACTATCCCCTTCCTCATCTGTTTCATTTTCGTCTGTTGAGGAATCTTCTGCGCTTGTATCATCAACTCCAGCACCACCCCCAGATCCTGGACCTTCTCCAGTATCACTTGCTTCAGTATCTATATCGTCCGTTTCTCCCAAAACGTCTGCGATCCCAGTAATATCGTCAATCACTTCTGGATTCGATGCAAACATCTCAGATCCTGGAATTTCGCCGTGAATGGTCATATCAATATCAAATTGAATATCATCTAAATTCGTACCAGTTGGGGATTGGCCGGTTCCTCCAATAGAACCTCCCATGCCAGCCGGTGCACCAACGGCGCCAGTGCCACCAAAACCCCCAGACCCACCAGCGGAAATTCCCTCAAGGTCACTCATTGTTGGATTATCAACACCCACACCACCAGAAGACGCTCCAGCACTTGGTCCATCACCTAGCGAGGTTCCAAGTCCTCCGCTTGATCCTGAGACATTTTCAGGCCCGGTCTCTGTTCCGCCGCTTCCACCAGTACCTGTTTCGTTTTGGTCGCTAAATTCACCAGTACCACCGTCCCCTGCCTCACCTCCGGGTCCTCCAGCACCACTGGACTGCCCACCAACACCCGGAGTATCTGCGATGCTCGAATCGTCCACATCTGAATCATCTGCAGGCTGTTCGCCTGCGTCTACGATGGCATCAGTTGCTTGGCGTGGAGATGGAACGCTTGGGATGCCGGGAACTCCAGGAATACCTGGAACGCCATCGATGCCTGGTGTAATAGGGGCGCTAATAATATTAGGGACGTCTGGGGCTCCAGGAATGCCAGGGACTCCAGGAATGCCAGGGACTCCAGGAATGCCAGGTATATCTGGGATACCTAGTTCGTTTAACGGTTCCCGAGCATTTATGACAGTTCCTAATAATGGGCTTAAATTTTTCGCAGTTTCCTTTGCTGCTAATTGTTTTTCTTTTTGTACTGCCTTGGCTCTGGCTACTGCCGCCTTCCCTTTTTCAGATTGAGTATACTTTCCTTGAGCCGTTTTTGATCGATCTAATGATTTTGCAGCTTTTTCTCGCTCCTTCTGTAACTCCCTATATGCTTTATTTGCTCTCGATTTTGCCGCCTTACCCCTCTCTGTTCTTGTATATTTATTTGCGTATTGTTTTTGTGCGAGATCGTATGTCTTTTTTGTACCATCAGTTCTTAAATCTCTAGGAATGCCAAGCTTATCACGTACAGCGTTCCTCTCTTCTCTGATTTTATCTAAATAATTTCTATTAGCCTTGTCTGTTGATAAAGAACCTTTCTCAGTACTCTGATATGTTTTATTGGCTCTGGCTTGTACCTCTTTACCTTGAGGGCTTTCTCTAAATGATTTCTGTCGTTCTAATTTCTTTTCATGACTAATTTCCTTTTGGGATGGAGGGAAGCCAATACTTTCAAGCCACGCAATGGCTTCGTTTAAAGGCATGGTATTATCGTGAACTAAATGATGTAAGGCTCTCTCTGCATCCATGACTCCTAATTCTAGTAATGATTGAATGGAAATTTTAGTTGACTCAATCTGCTTTTCTCCTTGGGTCATGAACGAAATGCCTGGCATATCTATAATGGTACCAGAAAATCCTGGAGTGTTCCCAATGGGTGACACCCCGGTTGTTCCAGGAGTCTGTGTATCAATGGTAGGTGTCTCAAATGGAGTAGGCCCGAGTGGCATTGTGGAAGGACTAAATCCTGGAGTTGACATATCAACAATACTGGAGTTGAATCCTGGAAGACCGGCTGGCATATCAATGAGACCAACAGATGCCATAATTGATATAATGCTAATGGTCACTGGAGCAGCAATAACAGCCGCAATGGCAGCACTGATATAGGGAGCAGCAATTGGAGCAACTGCTACAAGAGGCCCTACAGCTTCGGCACCATCTTGATAGCTATTACGATCTCCAATAAAATGAGAGGGCACGATGAATAATACGATCAAAATCACACATAGGAGAGACCGCCACATCTAATACCCTCCCTTCTTTAACTACCTATTATCGAGACACATGATGTGCGTAGAGAAAATAATCAATCTGTATATTTTTTGCAACGTTTGTATTGTTAATAATCTGTATTGTTGGAGCCATGTTCGATGATGGAACGTTGGCATTGAGTGCATAAGGAACGGCAATTTCACGACCATCAAAGTTAAATAGAACTTGTCCAGCAGAAATACTATAAATCCAAAACTTCATAAATCTATCTGCGCTTGGAATAGTTGTGCTTACTTTTGTGGAACACGTACCACCAGAGCATGTTTCCATGGTAATAAACGTGTCAGATGCCGTATCAAACCTGAACCATACACCGTTCGATGGCGCGGCGTTACCAGGATTATCTGTAAAACCTACTCGGAATTTTACGTTGGAAGTCGATTCAAAGCGAAGAATAAAAATTGCAGCCCAGCCTGGATTCGCTGCAAGATTTCCTAGCAGTTCAGATCCTGATGTGCCCAAAGAAAGAGCACAACCATTGCCAGGCACGGTATTGGTGGTAATTCGAGCAATGCCTAAATTTGGCCAAGATCCAGGATATTTTTCAATATTTGCACATCCTCCGGTAGTGATGTCTGTCCTCGTCCAACCTAGTTGCCCTATCATAGTAGAAAGAGTCCCAGATGTACCAAAGTCGTCTTTTAAACTAAATAGACGATACGCTTGAGCCTGCAATACTGATTCGAATATTCCAAATAAAAATAAAAAAATGAACAAACTTGCGAGAACACGTTTCATAAATCACCCCCATCGTAGATGATTATCTGGCAACATTATAATGAAAACCAAAATAATCGAATTGTATAGAAAAGTTGCTTGTGTCAAAGATATGTATGAAAGGAACCATATTTGCACTAGGAACCTTCGCTTTCAGAATGTATGGATTAGAAATTTGAATACCATCGAAAACGAATTGAATTTCCCCCGAAGACACTGAAGAAATCCAAAGCTTCATAAATTTGTCTTCACTTGGAACATATTCGCTGACTTTTGTTGAGGATACTCCACCAGACCTAGTTTCCATGGTAAGAAACGTATCCGTGCCCGGAACAAATCTATACCATATTCCATTGCTTGGAGGGTTACTGGTTGGATCATCAGCAAAGCCAATACGATAGGTTGCTGTATTACTTTCGGGGCGCACGATAAATAAGGATGACCATCCAGGATGTAATGAAAGATTCCCTAAAAGCGATGAAGACGAACTACCCAATGATGCAGAACAAACACTACCCGCAGAATTCGTGAGTCGTAATAGTCCAATATACGGCCACGATCCTGGATACCTTTCTACGCCTCCGCATAATCCACTAATGGTCCAACCAAGTTGACCTACATTATTTCCAGACGTATCGCCAGTTCCAAAATCTTCGCGAAGCGAGAATGTTCGATATCCAGCCCCCCAAACAGAAACTCCTGCAATTCCAAGAATCATAAATACGACTAAAAATGCAGATAACAAACTTTTTAGCATGTGCTTCTCCTTTGTGAGAGTTTGTATACATAATCGATGATGATGATTAGTGACTGTCCCTAAATCGCAGTAGTTTATGATCAGTAAGAATATTTTGAATGAGGAGGAAATCCCTCTTTCCATTCACGAATATGACCAATTTCATGCTCAAGGCATGATTCGTATCCTTCTTGAATAAAAATTAAATCTGGAGCTTTCCAGAAACATATCCAATTATAGGAATCAATACTTGAACCACCATTCCCTAGCACTGTACTCTTCCAAGAATGATTAGGAATAATCACCACAACATATGGAATATTGTTTTGTTGTGCCCATTCAATGTTCCCGAGTGTGGCGCACGACGATAAAAATATCGCAAAACTTAAGATTATTAATAGTGCAGACACACTTCTTTTTTTATATTGCGCTAAATAATGGAATAGCATAGGATGTTCCGCTCACAGTTAAAAAGAGAAATGCAGCGCAAGATGTTCCCATAGAAACAGTTTGGGCCGCGCTATTAAGATTACTCGTAAAAGTAGAAATATATGGCATCCTGATAGAAGATCCAAATGTAAATGCTGAAATCACTGACACATTACCGGAGACGAATACACTGAGAAATGTACCTAACCCCGAGATTGTGGCACTTCCCAGAATCGTCGCCGATCCCGCCGTAAAGGCGCTTACCACCGAGGCTCCAACAGAGACAATGAGATTAGCAAAAGTGCCCAAGCCTGAAATCGTTGCACTTCCCAGAATCGTCGCCGATCCCGCTGTAAAGGCACTTACCACCGAGGCTCCAACAGAGACAATGAGATTAGCAAAAGTGCCTAAGCCTGAAATCGTTGCACTTCCTAGAATCGTCGCCGATCCCGCTGTAAAGGCACTGATGGTTGACAACGCTGTTGAAATAAAAAGGCTGGCGAATGTCCCAAATCCTGAGCCAGTAAAGCTTCCCGTGATTGTTGCGCACCCAGCCATAAATAAACTAACCACGGAGAGTGTTGACGAAAGAACTAATCCTGAAGTCACAGTAATGGTTGAACTAAAAGTAGCTGCGCTCTGGACAGTCAGTGTGGCCGAAATAGCCGCAGCGCTAGCGACGTAAAGTGTGCCGCTAAGTCTAGTGACACTTGTCACATTTAAATTATTAGATGCAGTAATGTCATTCGATACTGTAAGATTTCCGGAGATAGAAAGATTTCCGCTGACCTTAGCACTTCCGCCGATAATAAAATCGCCAGAAATAGTAAATGTTGAGACGACCGTCAGAGTCGCACAAATCGTCACCGAACTGGCAAAGGTTGCCGTCGCACTAAATGTCGCAGAGCCAGCTACGCTGAGCGTGCCGGATAGGCGGGCGCTCCCACCAATTGTGGTCGCTCCGCTCATATTCGAGATGGCTGAAATGGCACCCCCAACGTTTGATATGGAGTTATTGTAAATACTCAGCCATTCTCGAAAAATTCCAGATGTGGTATTGACGGTTGAAACGGTTGGCATAACTCACCTTAGACAATTTTAATGCCGAATTCTGTATTATTAATCGTATTACTAGACCACGATGCGCCGCTGGCATCAGCACTTGTTGGCATTGTAACATATGTATAACTGGTATTACCTATAGTCGTTGTAGAACCGACACCGCTGACTGAACCACTAAAGAAGAGTCCGGCGACTTGCATAGTGCTGGTCGTATCGCTCTTCGCAACAGCTAAATTGAGTTGCACGCCATAGACAGAACCGAGAACTGATGGAAAGGCCGAAAAACCAAAGCGCTGTGCTTCTGATGTAGCAGATGCAAACATGTATGTTACGTTACTATCCGGGAAGGTTGAGGCAATCATCGAGAGCATTGTAGCCCCAGCCGAGGATGGTGACCAGTTGGATAGTGTTCCTGTATTACTAATCAAAAGAGCATCGATTCTTACATCACCTAAGAAATTAGACATTTCATTACCAAGAGTGTCAACGATATAGAGATCATCAAATGTTATAAGAGCCACCGGATTCCCTGTTATTCCAATCAGAATTTGATCAATCGCCGCAGACCCTGCATTTTGCGTATCGGCACCAGCCGCAAGCGTCATAGCTGAAACTCCGTTCACCTTCACTTCAACACCACCAGCACTAATACTGTTAGATATTTCAGCCTTCATTTCAATATAATAAAACGTTCCAGTATTGAGTGCCGTAGAATAAGATGATAAAACAGTTCCTGCAGCGCCCCTCGTAATGCCAAGCGTGCCAGCGGTAGAGAGGTTTAATTCTACATGAACAATTCCAGCATTTTTGAATTGTAGTATTCCTCTGTTAAGAAAAATATTTTGGCTAAACTTAAATGCAAATCCCACAACATAACAACTCAGTGAGCAGACAGTTTTTTGTAGAGTATTAAGACTGGTTGGGTTCATATCAAACGCCTGAGTGCTACGTCTTCCTGCTCCCGCACTAATGACTAATTGAGAACCATTAAGAGTATCCCACTTCAGTCCAATATTGCTCGTTTGGTAATGATCAAAACTATCCATAAACACTAACGACATCATTCACCTCATAATGGCCATACGCGACGTTTTGATTGATTGCTTTCCTTAAACTTGCCATCAAACGGATTAGGAACGCCAGCATGTCTTACATAAATTGCAATAGATGAACCTACAGAAGATCCAAGGTTATTACTCACAAATGCACTCATAATGGATCTATCTAAAATGCCACTTCCGGCAGAAAACGTTCTATTAACAGCGGATGCAGTAGATGATCCTGCCGGTAATTCAAAATCCCATTTGTAGGTAAATGCTCCAGCACCAGTGATCCACTGAGCGCTTACAGCAAGTGGCTTTAGGCCAATCGCATTTTTTACTATATTTCCAGATACTGTTAATTCAACATAAGCCGATACTTGTATTTCTGCGGCTGATACGCTTAAAACTTCAAGAATACCCTGAGTGAAAAGTACATTAATCCCAGATGTCTTCCCCAGTATTTCAAGAATACCCTGAGTGAATCGAACATCAGTGCCCATTACGCATATCTCTCTGCTAGTATAATCACCGAGAATGATCCGCTTGTTGTGCCATTATTTGATATGCGTAAATGCACCTGAGCATTCGAGTTGCTATCCTCATAATACCACGGTAACCGCGTGATATATGCAGAGGAGGCGTCAATCTGTGTGGCTTGAAAGAGTAGAGCGCTTGTGAATTGACTATTGGCACCACTAGCACTCTTGTAAAATTCAATATCATAGAGGGACGCTGTTCCCATATTGCCAGACGTTTCAAGGTAATACACAAGCCCACGAACCATCGCCGCTGCGAATGGGCTGGCTAATGTCACATATGAACCGAACGTTGCCGATACTCCTATCCCGGCACTTGTACCGCTCACTCGTTGCGTGCCTGGACTTGTGATAAGATCATAGAATCCCACCAAGTTAAATTGTACATGACATTCACTTGTAGCAGATACAATATAGGCACAGGCTTGATTTGAGACTGGAACAGTGACCATATCAATATTAAATTCACTCGTGGAACCAGCTAGGACTTTCGCCACCCGATCATTGACAGTGGTGGTGGCGGAATCTCGATAAAAGGCAATTCCAGCCGCTGCGCTGGTGCTTGGATCGGTGATACTTGTTTTTGCGTGGAACATATATCCACGTAGCACTGCGGCAGTTGTCGTGGTGGAGACCCACGTTGAAAGAGATAGAGTTGAAACTTCACCTACCGATGTGGCTGACCTGCCGTTCTCATTTAATACGGTAGGCGCAGAAATGACCATGGTAAAGCGTGTCTGTTGCTGAGCGCCAATATTTAATCCCTGAAGTCCACCAAGCGCGACATATGAGGTTCCATCATTTGTAAATTCCCATTGATCGAGACTTTCATTCCAGCGGATATCCACGTCTGTAGAGGAGCCACGCTCGACGACAATGCCAGCGTTGGATAACGGAGTAGACGTATGATCAAGGTTGAGCATCCAGAATGATTCGTTTGTTCCTGATACGCCGGGGCCGGTTTGCGAGATCGCAGAAAAGGCCAACGTTGCCCACGTCCGTCGATCCTCGTTCGAAATAAATAGGCCAGAGCTTGTCCGTAAATAACGAATAGGAATCAATCCAGAAGTGAAGCCACCAGAGGCCACGCTCACCGTTCCGTTGGCCGGATCTATTTCTACATACAAACTAGAAGTTGCTAAAAGGCTCACGAACGAGGCAGCCGCAGAGAAAATCACATTGTTATTTCTCACCTGCCCAGCCTTGTACGACCACTGAGTTCCCGAGGTGCCAGATTGAGCATAGAATGCATCTAAGGTAAGAGCCCCCTCAAGCGTTGAGAGCCTATCCGCTAAGCGAGTAAAACTCCCGAAGACACCCCCAGACAGAGATCGAGCGTAATCATCTCCATGAAAGAGGACAGGTAAAAGCCGAGTCGCACTATTAAATCCTGGATTATTATACACAACTGAATAAATCGCGGTACCCTGGGAAGCTGTACTGGCAGTTAATCCACCAGCGCCGTCAGCATTAATAAAATAAGTCCCTGACGCCTTCCCCACGAATGACAGCTGTGTCGCGCTCGTACTACGACCAATAGTCTGATTCGCTAGGTTCCACACAACTCCGCTTGTAAATGATAGGTGCGTATTAGAGGCAGACGTATAAGAAAATGAGGAGATTCCAACAATACCAGATGTCTCCCACACTTCTGGAAAGCCAGCCACGCCGCCCGTTCCACCACCACCGCCGCCAGCGAGGGATTGAAGGATGGAATTGATAGATGTCTCAATTGTGGTCCAGTTATTATTAAATTTTGTTACATATGCTGTTTCACCAGCACTGTTTCTACTTAATGTAATTGACATTGTTTAATCCCCTGTATTTCTTTATAGTATATCCTCCCCATTATTAGGGGATCAATGTTCAACCGCGCCAATATCGGGACGTCCATCAGACCCACCATATCCAGCGACCATACCAGGTCGAGGAGAAAAAATCGTTCCTTGGATTGTCGCCGATTGTGACAAATCAACGCCATTATCTCGTGCTGAGTTTCCAACCGGCACTGTAAAATCAGGTAATGTCGATGATGGTGTCCACATGGCAGAGACAGACGTGATACGATTCGGGCCAGCATATGACTCGTTCAAAGAATCGTTATACGCCCAATTGAAGTCGTATTTCCCAAGCTTCGTAGGATTTCCATTAAATATCACAGAATTGGTTGAGAAGATATTATTCACAATCTTTAGAGATTGGGGGCCGAATCCAGAATTAAAGTTAAAAATAAACGCCGCCGTCGCCCCGGCAAAACTATTATGGTAGACCCAGATATCCATCGTTGAGTCCTGGAACACACTATTCAACAGGCCCAAAAAGATGTGCTCGCCAGAACTTGTAGGAACCCAGAACCTATTTCTATACAGATACAGTTGCCCAGCCTGATTCACGTCATTAGACCGCAAGTTATACTGACCCCGGAGATAGAATTTATTATCCCGAATTTGGTAATTCTGATTAGGTCCAAAAAAGAATACATGTTGTGAGAAGTTCGCAAAACAGAAATTGCTGGCAAAAATAGTACCATTATGATTGGCTGTATTAATCGCCTGAGCCCCGCCATACATGGTGTTACCCTCAATAATGTTGTCCTGTGGTGTAAATCCAGTCCCATCGCTATGGAGTCCAACATGCCTATCGTCCTCTCCTCCATCTCCAGCAACGAGGAATTTATCTACATTAAAGAGATGGCGTTGATGTGTTCGATCCGGCCAATCGCTCCCTGATGCTGTAATGGCTGGAAGGTAAGCAGAAACATCAAATGATCTCATTTCCATATAATTTGACACAATGTAGTTACTCTTCGCATTTCCTGAAATCCTCACCCTCATATTGCCATGATAGAGATAGCAATCATTAATAATGTTATTTTGCGCTGGATTCAAACTATCATTTCCGTGAATCAGTACTGCGTTACGTGCCCCTCGCATACTAAATCCTTGAATGGTGTTGTATCCTCTATTGCGAATCGTGATACATGCACCAGTGGGTGATGCGTTCTTCGACGTGGGTCCAGGAGAAACCCTAACGTTGTGAGTTGCTGGATCACTGTTGTTAGCAAACCGACAATAGGTGATGCCATTTGCATATCCGAATAAGGCGCCAAGACCATCCCAAAAGCTAACAGCGCTCCCAGCTCCGGTTGGTTGTACAGTTTGAGCTGCTGTAAACGCGAGAACACCCTTCCCGTCAGTGACTGGATACCCCCCGTTTCCACCAAAGATATCATCGGTGGCTCCATTCATGAACTTGTCAGCGATTCTCCATACTTCCTTATCGGTATCAGCGATCATCATCCATGGTACGTAGGTTTGCGCAGTTGTTTTAAAGACACCTGTTCCAACCTCAGGAGCAGAGACC
>Ga0114944_1000222_pt1 | contig 14151 bp, 14 predicted proteins | sample OV2TP2_FD_89582 | JGI IMG/M metagenome (GOLD analysis project Ga0114944, IMG submission 89582) | Hot spring microbial communities from Beatty, Nevada to study Microbial Dark Matter (Phase II) - OV2 TP2 | ecosystem: Environmental > Aquatic > Thermal springs > Hot (42-90C) | place: USA: Beatty... | reverse complement strand
TCAGGCTGCGTACGTTTTCACGCTGTTTCTGCTGAATTTTTTTTCGCTGCTCTTCATCCATTTCTTTGCGGCGCTGCTGCCGTCCTGCTTCATCAATACCGGCAAAAAGGCCTTTGAGAAAATCGTCGGCCACATCAATGTATTCTGGTTTTTTGGAAGAAGCTTTCTGCAGCGCTTTGTAAAGTTGTTTGGGTGAAACTTCGGAGAGATCGGCCAGTTGCCCGGCAGCGGGACCAAAACCAGCCCGCCACATCAGGTGCTGGTTCTTGATTTGATTGGTCAGGGGCATCCGGAAAATTTTTGGTTAGGACGGGAGTGTAAAAACAAAGTTTAAACCACTGCTAAATTCTTTGACGATGTAACCGTTAAAAGCCTGTTGTTATTTCAAAAATATCTATTGGCACAAGTCAGGAAGTTTCGGGATGAGAACAGACGGTGCTGTACGTGTCCGGCACCGTACCTTGCAGCTGCTGAACAGGGGGTGCTATAAGGAGGATGCAAACTATATTTCACCAGCATGTTTCTATGATTAAACCTTTTAAACCTACAACCTTCAATGCAGTGTCTGAAACGATTATTAAAACCAAAACGAAGTATATGAGATTATTCACTATGATTTTTGTGTCATTATTTGCCGGCTTTACTTCGACTTACAGCCAAAAAAACTGGCAGCCATTTGCCGGATTAAACATCTCCCTCAACTCCGATGCGTATTATGCGGGTCCGTCGTTTTCTGCCGGCATCACCCATCCAATCGGGAAAAAGAAAAAATGGCAATGGGCGCCGGAAGTAACTTATTTTAAAAAATCAATTTTTTACTCCTACAGCCCTACCGAAAGTGAAAAAGACAGATTCTTGTCCTTCTCCATCCGCTCCAATTTCAACTACCAGACTTCCGGCAAAAAACCGGGCAGGGGGTTTTTCATCGGGGGAGGAATAGGATTTCAAAAAGCCAGTGATGAATGCTGGACAATCACGCAAACCGGCGCAGTGAAAGAAGTAAATGCGCATTACGATGCCATAAAATATGCTGCCCTTATGTTCACTTTTAATGCAGGTTATGCTTTCCCTTTAATGAAAAATAAATCATTACAGGTATTGACTTCGGCCATTGGCCCCTACGCAGCCAAAGATGACTATGGCACGTATATGGAAGTAATTTCTGTACTGAGCACCGGGATCCGGATTGTTTTGTAGCATCCGGAAAAAAACTTCACCCCGAATTAGCTTTTTTCCAAAAGCAACCGGAAACCAAAATAAAGACTGGAAGTAAAATTATTCAGGCTGCTGGAAAATGATAGTTGATTCGATTTTAAAATATCAGTTGCCTGCTGGTTGTTTGAAACATTCTTATTCACCTGGTAGTTTAATGCCGCCAGTTGCCGCAGGCCCGATTCCAGGTGCAGCTTTTTCGAAACCCGGCAGGATAGCCCCGGTGATATATCAAGACCAATTGCCGTTTGCTTATACTGCCCCGTTCCCATGGCATATTCAAAATAGCTTTTAAAATAAGAACCGCCGGCATTTCCCTGTATAAAACCATAAAAATTATTTTTCAACACGGCATATTTCCTGATAAAGTAGCCGATGCCAAAGCCCCGTGTATCCGATTCCAACGGGTTCGTATTGTTGTAGACATGAGAAAAACCCAATTGAATATACCCGCCATGAAATATATTCTTTTTTACTGCTACACCCAGTACGGGTGAAAACTGCAGGCTCCTGGTTTTATACTCAGTGCCGGCAACTATTTCCTGCTTCAGAAAAGAAGCGGATAAATCACCGCCGATTAATATTGACCCCCGGGAAATTTGTGCGCAAGCAGTTGCAGCTAAACAGAAAATAATAAGGGATGGTAAAAATATCTTTTTCATAAGCAATAAAATTTTGTTTCGCTAAAATGAAAAAGAAAAAGGAGATTGCCATACACATGCCTATCCTTTCACAGAATTTTATCCAAAGAAAAAGTAAAGCGAAAGTTCACTCCCCTGTTTTAATTTTCAGAAACAGCGTTTGCAGCGCTTCATTTTTTTCCACCCCGTTCCGGTTAAACAGCTCATGCTTTCTGATGTAATTAATCCGCCTGTCAAGGTCGGGATGACTGCTGATCCATTCGGCAGGCTGCAGATTGGCTTTCTCCGATTCTTTTTTCAGAAATTCAAACAGCCGCACAAATCCGTTGCAGTCAATTTTTCTTTCGCTAAGAATCCCCAGTCCGTTCAGGTCAGCCTCTGTTTCAAGCCTGCGGCTATAGCTCAGCCCTTTCAGTTTATCGGCATTGCCCACTATTACATTGCCGATGGCGCCCACATCGCCCAGCAGCACCGAAAGAAAAATTGCAGAACCCAGTTGCCTGAACAGCGAACGGGTAGTGTGCTTGTGCTCCACGTGGCTGAACTCATGCGCCAGCAGCGCTGCCAGGTCTTCATAGCCGTTCATGCCGGCAAGTATTTTATCGTACACCACCAGGTGACCGCCCGGCATGGCAAAAGCATTGGCAATATCTTCCTTTACCACCGTGATGCGGATATTGTACTGCGTGGGAATCTGCAGCTCCCGGAAAAACTCATTGATGTAGGCCGTCTTTTTCTGATCAATGGTAAATCCTGTTTGCAGGGCATCAAATAATCCATTGCCCAGTTTTTCCTCATAAGAAACCGGAACCCGTTTTGCCATCCGCTCCGCCAAAAAAGGAATCAGCCAGAAGTAAGCGGCCAGCAGGATGGCTAAAAGCACTGTGAATACTTTCAGCATGCCCATTGCATTTTTGTTAAGCATTCTGCTCAGCCATGATTTTTCCCTTTCTTTAAACACCGCTTCCAGTTTTTCTGCAAACTCCCTTGAATCCACTTCGATGGTTTGTACCGGGTAGGTGCCGCAGTGCACCACGGCCTGCCCCCGTTTCCAGAAATTATCCCGGATGATTTGCTGGTAAGGCCAGTATAGTATGCGGGGGTTGCCGTATTCATCACGCAGCCCGATGCTGAGCTTGTCTTTCAGAAAAAGAATGGTTGCTTCCTGTTCCTGGCCTGATTGTATGTAGTATTTTCCCGAGTATGCATCCATCAGTTTATCATTTCATCGCCAAAATACGGGTGCAGTGCAAGGGGAATTTTTATTCCGTCTTTTGTTTGATTATTCTCCAGCAGGCAGGCCACGATGCGGGGCAAAGCCAATGAACTACCATTGAGCGAATGCAGCAGCTGCATCTTTCCTTTTGAGTCTTTGAAGCGGATCTTCATCCGGTTGGTCTGGAAGCTTTCAAAATTGGAAACCGAACTCACCTCCAGCCATTTTTGTTGCGCGGCACTGAATACTTCAAAGTCGTATGTAAGCGCCGAAGCAAAACTCATGTCGCCCCCGCAGAGTTTTACAATGCGGTAAGGCAGTTCAAGTGTTTGCAAAAGTCTTTCCACATGCTCCACCATTTCGTCCAGCACGTCATAGCTTTTTTCGGGGTGAACCAGCTGAACGATTTCCACTTTGTCAAACTGGTGAACCCGGTTCAGGCCGCGGACATCTTTTCCGAAACTTCCGGCCTCACGCCTGAAGCAGGGAGTATAAGCCGTCATCCTGATGGGAAGATTTTCTTCCTTTACAATTTCATCACGGTAAATATTGGTCACCGGCACTTCGGCAGTGGGTATCATGTAAAAATTATCGGCCTGTATGGAATACATCTGCCCTTCTTTATCCGGCAGCTGACCCGTGCCGTAGGCTGTGGCTTCGTTCACCATCAGTGGTGGCAGGTACTCGGTGTACCCTGAAGCAATATTGAAGTCGAGAAAATACTGGATAAGTGCCCGCTGCAGTTTGGCGCCTTTGCCTTTGTACAGGGGAAAACCGCTGCCGGTGATTTTGGCACCGGTTTCAAAATCCACGATGCCGTATTTTTTTATCAGTTCCCAGTGCGGTAATGCATCAGCATTCAGTTCAGGCTCGCTGCCGCCGGCCCGTACAATGATATTGTCTTCCGGTGATTTGCCGGGCGGCACTTTTTCGGATGGCAGGTTGGGAAGAAGCACCAGTGTTTCCTGTAATTTCTTTTCTGCTGCATTTAGTTTATCAGAAATTGGTTGAAGTAAGGATTTGAGTGATGTTACTTCCTGCTTCCTGGTTTCTGCCTCATCTGTTTTTCCCTTTGCCATCAGCTGGCCAATCTCTTTTGAAACGCTGTTTACTTTGGCCTGCGTATTGTCAAACTCCAGTTGCAGTTTTTTACGTTCATCATCCAGTGAAAGAACTTCATCCACCAGGTTCAGTTCTGTAAAATTTTTTACTCCCAGCCGCTGTATTACTTCTTCTTTATTGTTTCGTATAAAAGCTACCTGTAACATTTTCCGGATTTAGCGCCAAAGATAGTTCTTGAGACTTAATCAGGAGTTCAGGTTCCTCTATCAGTTTCCCTGTTTTTACTTTTGACTTTTAACATCAAACTTATCTTTGCCGGCATGCAGGCAAAGGATGATTTGCAAACACGATGGTGGACACTGGAAGCAAAGCTGGCCGAAAGGTTTGGAAAAAAACCCGACCTGGAAGCCATTTTGTTTCTTATCGGCATACAGGAATCCGGGCAGGTAAAAGAAAAATTTACCAAAGAACAAAAGCAGGACCTGATGCATGTAGCGGTGTGCAGCCTGCTAGCACAGAGCGGCTATTATGAGCTGGAAAAAAAAGATGAAGACGGGTGGCCGCATTTCCGCCAGCTGAAGCCCATGCCGGAGATGAACACTACCGAGCAGGAAAATTTTCTGAAAGATCACATCCTGCTCTATTTTCAAAACCACGATTTCCTGGAATAAAAAGATTAACCGGATATGAAGAAACTCATTTTTTTATTGCTGAATTGCCTGGTAGTTGTTTCCGCATCTGCCCAAAAAGATTCAACCATAAAAAAGAAAGACAGGAAACGGGATGTGCTGCTGCAGACAAATATGGGCGATATATTTATCCGTCTTTCCGATTCCACACCGCTGCACCGCGATAATTTTCTGAAGCTGGTGAAGGTTGGTTTTTACGACAGTATTTTATTTCACCGGGTCATCAACAACTTTATGATACAGGCCGGCGACCCGAACAGCAAACGGGCAGCGCCGGGTGAGCCGCTGGGCGGCGGAGGACCCGGTTACACTATTGCTGCTGAATTCAGAACTTCTTTGTTTCATAAAAAAGGAGTAATTGCTGCCGCAAGAACCGGCGATAATCTAAATCCGCAAAAAGCCAGCAGCGGCAGCCAGTTTTATATTGTGCAGGGAAAAATTTTTACAGATGCGGGCCTTGATTCAACAGAGCGCTTCAGGCTGAACGGAAGAAAAATTCCGCCTGAACTAAGAGAAGTATATAAAACCATCGGCGGCACACCGCATCTCGACCAGGGCTACACCGTGTTCGGCGAAGTAATAAAAGGGCTTGATGTGGTGGACAGTATTGCCGCAGTACCTACCAGTGCGGGTCGTGACCGCGACCGGCCGCTGGATGATGTGAGAATAATTAAAGCCAAACTAGTGAAGCGAAAGAAAAGCAGGAGATAAAATGTACCGGCTCCTTCTGCAATGACAAAAACCAGTGGCGCATTGAAAATTTTTACACATATTTGCCGCCTAAAACAAGTACGATGAATTTTCCTTCGAACCTGAAGTACACAAAAGACCATGAATGGATAAAGCTGGATGGCGACATAGCCACTGTGGGTATTACCGACTATGCACAACGGGAGTTGGGCGATATTGTGTATGTGGAAGTGGAAACGGTGGGCAAACCTTTAAAGGCCGGCGAGGTGTTTGGCACGGTGGAAGCGGTGAAAACGGTTTCTGATTTGTTTCTGCCGGTGGATGGCACCATCACAGAACTGAATGCAGCCCTGGCCAATTCGCCGGAATCGGTAAACAACGACCCATACGGTGAAGGCTGGATGATTAAAATGAAAGTAACCAACCCGGCTGATGTGGAAGCGCTGATGGACGCTGCCGCTTACGAAGCCATCACAGCATAATCTGAACAAAAAAAAATTTCGTAAATAAGGCATCCTTTGGTTTGGGATGCTTTTTTGTTTTATCTTTTAACCAACTTTTGGAACCGAAAACCAGATACAGCGAACCGGAACTCGTTGCACTGCTGAAAGAGCAAAGCAACGAGGCGTTCAGCTACCTGTACGATCATTATGCCGGGGCATTGTACACCATCATCAACCAGATAGTGGTGGATAAAGAAACAGCCGGCGATGTGCTGCAGGAGGTGTTTGTAAACATCTGGAGAAAGATAAGCATGTACGATGCGGCAAAAGGCCGCCTGTTTACCTGGATGCTGAATATTGCCCGCAATGCTGCCATTGACAAAGTGAGATCAAAAGGTTACAGGGATGGCCTGAAAAACCGGCCTGTGGATGAAGCCGTTAGTTCGGGTATGGCCATAAGCACCAACCCGGCAGTAAATGACGTGGGACTGAAAAAAGTGCTGACAACCCTGGGCGAAGAATACAGGCGGCTGATTGACCTTTCGTATTTCCAGGGTTATACCCACGAAGAAATTTCGAAAATGCTGGGCATACCGCTGGGGACAGTAAAAACAAGAATAAGAACAGCCATCAGCCAGTTAAAAACCATGATACAGTAAAGTGAATATTCAGGAATACATATCAAGCGGAGTAGTGGAAAGCTATGTACTCGGACTGCTGACAGCCCAGGAGCGGTTTGAATTTGAACAGCTTTGCAATAAGCATTACGAAATAAAAGCAGCACGGGAAGCATTTGAACTGGCGCTGGAAAAAGAAGCCATGCAAAATGCCGTGCCACCTCCACCTGAACTGAAACAAAAAATAAGCGATGTAATTTTTGGCAGTAAAAAATCTGCGCCGGTAATGCCATTAAAAACAAAGCAGGAAAGAAAAATCACCTGGCTTCAATTAGCTGCCGCAGCTTGTTTCATTCTGCTTGCAGGCAGTGTGTGGTGGATTTTGAATTTGAGAAATGAAAATCAGCAACTGCAGGCCGAGTTGAAAAAATCAAATGAACAGATTGCCCAGCTCGAAAATGATGCACGTGCTATTCAGAAAGAAGGAGTGAAGATGGTGGGATTAGCGGGCACAGCCAACTCCCCGCAATCATTTGCCACTGTTTATTGGGATACCACTTCGCATGATGTGTACCTGCTGGTGAATAACCTGCCCCGGCCCGCATCAGACGAGCAGTACCAGCTTTGGGCAATTTTAAAATCCGGTGAACAACTGCAACCCATCGACCTCGGCTTTCTTGAAATCACTCAAAAACCGCTGCAGCTTTACCGCATGAACAATGCACAGGCCGCCCATGCCTTTGCCATCACCCTGGAAAAGAAAGACGGCAACCCGGCTCCCAATCTTGACAAGATTTACGTGATGGCTAATTTGTAAGCGCCTGGTAAAACTACCCGCTTCATTTTTTCGTATCTGCATTCAGCTAAACCATATGCAACCAGCAACTCTTTGGTTCAATAGTTGGTTAATGCAGGGGCCTTCACAGGAAGGCCTCTTTTATTTTCCTGCCCGGCTGATGAATGCCACTTTATTATCCCCGCATTTTTTCTCTTTATTTTGTAAAAAACTATTTCTTGAAAAACGTCCGGATAAAATTTACAATCGCCTTTGCCTGCCTGGCCGCTATAACCATCCTGCTTTGCCTGCCCGGATCGGAGTTCCCGAAACAGGGCTGGCTGGAAAAAATCTGGATTGATAAATGGGTGCATGCCGCTTTGTTCCTGGCGCTGGTGATGCTTTGGTGCCGGGCTTATGCGGGTAAAAACAAAACAGGAGATAAGAAGAAAATTTTTTTGTGGATAGCAATAACCGGGCTTGTGTACGGAACAATAATGGAAATCGTTCAGCACTTTTATGTGCCGTTCCGTTCGTTCGAAACCGGCGATATCATATTTGATGGAGCCGGCAGTGCGGCGGGTTATTTTATTTCGGTAAAGAAATATTTGAAAACAAGGTACCTGGTTTAAACCTTGTGTTATTTTTTATAAACCTGTCAGCTGCTGTTTTATTTGTGCAGCAGCCACCGGGCCCAGCTCAAATGAAGCAACCTGGCATTTGTTAAAGAGTTCTGTTGACAGTTTCCTGTTGCCATTTGCCTTTAAAATAAAAGCGGCATGCAACAGCACATCGGGTTCAAAGGTTTTATCCAGTACATAATCATTTATCAGCCTGGCGGCTTTGGCTGTATCGCCTTTCTTGTAATAAGTCCAGGCCAGCCAGCTGTAGGTTTCGGGTGTGGGCCGGCTGCTGACTTCCTCCTGAGTCAATGCCAATGCCTTGTCAGATTCATTGGTTTCAGTTGTGTAAACAGTAATAAGATATTTGTTATACATATTTTCATAAGCCGGCTTTTCAGCTTCGGATAAAAACCGGCTGATGCATTTGTTTTTTTCCGTCGTATCGTTTTCCCATTCGGCCATTTCAGCCAGCATCAGCCACAGGTGGGGCATATTGGTTTGCGATAAAATATAATTCAGAATCCGCCGGGCTTCTTTTGTGTTGCGGTCATGTGAATACGCAATCCAGGCAATTCCTTTCAATGCATAGAGATAGCTGCTGTCAGTTTTCAAAACTTCCAGGTAATTCTTGTATGCTTCTTTTACCCTGCCTGCATGCCCGTACATATCGGCAAGGTTTGATTTTGTCCAAAGCACTAATGATTTTTTGCCGGCTGATTCAGCTCGCATTAAAGCCTGTTGCATCAGTTCCAAGGCAGTGCCAGGCCGGCCATTATGGTCTTCAAACTTTGCTTTGCGAACCAGGTAATCAAAGGCGTTTTTATTTTTTACCTGCTCCAGGTTCATAATTGCCTCCTGGTAAAGACCCAGTTCCATGGCGGCATCAAATTTCAGCAGGTGCAGGAAATAAGGATTCACGCCAATACTGTCTGCTTGCTGCAAATGCTGCCATGCCTGCCGAAACCGGTGTTTCGTGATGGCATTTTGCGAAAGCGAAAAATAAATTTCCGGTTCGGTATGCTTTACTTTTTCAAGACAACGCCGGTAAAAGGAATCAGCCTTATGCAAATCGTGTACATCACCGGACAGTTGAAACCGCCGGCTATGCTGCGATGCCAGCTCAAGCATATCAACAAAGCTGCCCGTGTCCCTTACCAGCCTGTTTTGCCAGAATTCAATTTCAGCCCGGACTTTCCCGGTTTCTCTATCTATCCGGCTTTCATCAATAAGAAAAGCATTATAGTCTGGCGGGTCAGAAATAAATTTTTTATTACTGCAGGCGGCTAACAGGTAAATACAGAAAAGAAAAAATAAAATACGGTTCATGTGGTTGATTTAAAAAAACCGGGTTTACTTAAGGTAAACCCGGGTTATACAGGAGAAGGTTCAGGATTAGAAAGGTGCGGCCAAAAACGGAAAGCTGTTTAAAAACGGCTTATCATTTCCATTCACATTATCTTTTGTCAGGCCGGGATTGCTGCTACCCATCGGCCCGCCGAAGATTAAGAGCAATTCGGTGTCAATTACATCATCGGCAAGGGCTCTGCCGGTGAGCACATTGGTGCCGTCAAAAAAAGTAGTGGTGCCGTTCATCTTCACATTCAGCACATCGGTTACCAGCACGCTGGCAAATGTGGGCTTGTCGAGCCCCAGTGCATTGGAAGTGTAGCCAAAATTGGTAAGCACCGCCTGGAACTGCGCATTGAATGCGGCATTCATCTGCGAAGGCACCGTGGTATTGAATTCGTTTTTGCGTGCTGAGTTAACAAACACAGTGTTGATAGCGGGTCTTGCCATTTGATCCACCTGGGTGTAAGTGCCCGAAGTATCGAAATTGTCTTTTATTTCATCGTCTTTATCGCAGCCGGTAGCAAACAGGACTACTGACAGACTGAGTACAGCTGAAATTTTATTTAAGCGATTCATGATTTAAAATTTTTTTTAGTTTAATATTCTTATTACTTCATTTTTGTTTCGGCCCACACATTGATGGTAGTGGCGCTGCCCAGCAAAGATTTGGGAACTTCAGCTACCAGCGACATCACGTTGGTACCGGCAAACGTATCCATGCCGGGATTGCGGAAACCGGGTTGTGTACCGGCTATGACTTCCTTGAACCGTACAAGGTCAAAAAAGAACGGATCATCACGGGGGCCTGCAAAAATCCGGATGCCGTTTGAATTGGTGCCAATAACCGGCGCCGAGCCGTAGGAAGTAACGTCAGCTTCAGTTACCGGGCCATTGGTTTTTACAGTACTGGTTAAACCGGTTGAGCCCGGGGCCACAGGTCCGTAAACCCTTACTTTACCATTCTGTACCAGGAACTGGATAACGAGATCCTCTACATTATCTCCCGTATTATCAATATTCAGTTCATACATTACATTGGATGGAAATGAAGCAGTGGCGGTGGCAGCAGGCGACAACAAACCCTGTGTATTGATGGCAAATACCATTTTACTGTTATCTGCCGGGCTTTGAAAAGCATAAATATCTGTAATGTCTGTATTCAGACTGGTGCTGCCGGCGCCGGTTACTGCAGGCGCATCAATATGATCGGCTGCAAAAATGATCCCTCCAAGCAATGTGATACCCAGCAGGGACCCGAGAAGAATTTTCTTTTTCATAAATAATTAAAATGAGTTTTATAAATTTTAGTTGATTCAGGCTGCAGCAACGGCCGTTTGCCACAGCCCGGAAAATAGCCGGCATTTTTACCCAAACTATTTTCAAAAAACACAGGTGTAATTACGGCAACCTGCCACCGGCAGATTTGAAGTAGGAGAAAATTTAAAAAAAACATCTTTGCAGAAACCGGATTTCCCTTTCATCCGTAAGTACACCGGATAAGAACCAGCTATGAGACTATTGTTATTTTATTTCATCTTACTGCTGCCGGTTTCTTCAGAAATTATTGCCCAAAAGGGGAAAATAGAGGGCTCTATCAGCGATGAAGAAACAAGAGCGCCACTTGCCGGGGCCACTATCATTATTCCGGGCAACAAGGGCGATAATTCCGATATTTTCGGCCGCTTCAGCATACAGTCTGTCAACCCGGGACAATACGAACTTATCGTAACGCATGTAAGTTATAAAACAGAAATAGTACCAGTGGAAGTAAGGGAAAATCTTGTGTCATCAGTCCACATCAGCCTGAAAAGGACCAATCTTGACCTGGCCGAAGTGAAAGTGAATGGCAAAAAAAAATCTTCATTCAATACCATCGGGGCAATAGACATCATGCTTCGGCCGGTAAATACTTCGCAGGATGTGTTGCGCATAGTACCGGGCTTATTCATTGCCCAGCATGCGGGTGGTGGAAAAGCCGAGCAGATATTTTTAAGAGGGTATGATATTGATCACGGAACAGATATCAATATTACTGTTGATGGCATGCCGGTGAATATGGTAAGTCATGCTCACGGTCAGGGCTACGCCGACATGCATTTCCTGATTCCGGAACTTGTAGAGAAAGTGAATTTTGACAAAGGCCCTTACTACACCCATAAAGGAAACCTGGCCACAGCCGGTTATGTGGAGTTTAATACCAAAGAATTTCTGAAAGAAAACAGTTTGAAGCTGGAAGCAGGCCGATACAATACGCAGAGAGTGGTTGGCATGCTGAAAGTTTTCAATAAAGAAAAAGAAAACAACCGCCGGCAGTTTTATATCGCATCAGAATATTTTAAATCTGACGGGGCTTTTGAAAGCCCGCAGGATTTTCACCGCCTGAACCTGATGGGAAAATACAATGCGTGGTTTGGCAATCAAAGCCAGCTCACCATCACTGCTTCCGCATTTGACAGTAAATGGTCTGCATCAGGACAAATACCAGACCGGGCGGTACAGAGCGGAATGATCAGCCGGTTTGGTTCTATTGATGACAGTGAGGGAGGAAATACCAGCCGCACCAATCTGACTATCCGTTTTACAAAACAATGGAAGAGCAATTGGAAAACAACTGACCAGTTTTATTACAGCCGTTATCACTTTAACCTGTATTCCAACTTTACTTTTTACCTGAATGATCCGGTAAACGGTGATGAAATAAACCAGCGGGAAACAAGAAATATTTATGGCTACACCACTACCGCTGCCAAAGCATGGATGCTGGGAAATAAAAATGCACATACGGAACTGGGCGGTGGTTTCAGAATGGATGATGTAAATGATATGGAACTGTCAAGAGCGGTAAAAAGACAGTTTATTGAATTTATTCAGCAGGGCGATGTAAAAGAGTCAAATGGATTTCTTTACTGGAATCAGCAGGTTGACCTTACTGATAAATTTTCCGTAACCGGCGGGCTGCGGTTTGATCATTTCCGGTTTGCTTATCGTAATATGCTTGCCGGAGAAACAAACTACAGCCGCCAGCAAAGAAGTATTGTAAGCCCCAAACTGAATTTCAGTTATTCTCCATCGCCGGCAGTAAAAATATTTCTCAACAACGGCTTTGGATTTCACTCCAACGATACAAGGGTGATACTGGATGACATGGCTAAAGATATTTTACCAAGAGTATATGGAACTGACCTGGGAATTGTACTGAAACCACTAAAGAACCTTTTAGTGAAAACAGCCGTATGGCATTTATATTCCGAGCAGGAGTTTGTGTATATAGGCGATGCCGGTATTGTGGAACCGGGTGGCAAGACAAGAAGAATGGGTGTTGATGTTTCAGCCCGTTACCAATTCACATCCTGGCTTTTTGGTGATGTGGATCTGAATTATACAAAAGCAAGATCAATTGGCGTGGCAAAAGGAGAAAATTATGTGCCGCTGGCACCTGCCTTCACAAGCATTGGCGGTTTATCAGCCAAAATGAAAAACGGTTTCAGCGGATCAGTTCGCTATCGTTTTATGGAAGACCGCCCGGCAAATGAAACATATACGGTAAAAGCACAGGGTTATTTTATTACCGACATTATATTAAGTTATGCCTGGAAAAAATTTGAGTTCACCGTTACTGCAGAAAACCTTTTTAACCGGGAATGGAAAGAAGCACAGTTTGACACAGAATCAAGATTACAAGCTGAACCAACACCCGTTTCTGAGATTCATTATACACCGGCTACACCACGGTTTTTAAAAGCAGGGATAAGTTTCAAATTTTAAAAAAGAAATTATTTCATTGACAGCTCCGGGTTCGGGGCTTTTTTATAATACAAACCCGGGAGGTATTTAAAAAAATAAACCCCTGTAGAAACAGGGGTCGCAACCAAAACTAACTGCTTATGAGAAAATTGACTGCTTTATGTGAGAAGAACTTTATTGTATAACGCAAAATTACTGCCAATAGTATCAAGCTTGTTGTTAACGAATGATTAAAGGTCTTTTCCCTGCCAAATCTCCTGCCGTTTGTTCGCAAATCTTCTTCGAACATCTTCAACTGCGGTTGGAATCATTTCAGCAAGCTTCAAAAAATCCTTCCTGTACACATCCTTACTTCTTAATACCTGTTGGATGCAATTTGTAACCTTTTACACAACTACTTTGACGCCGTAATGACAAAAAGCTTTCATTAATTCTACGGAAACGTTTGCGTAGATAGTCTGTTTCAGTATTTAAACCCGGTTAATTCTGCCGGGCCAGTTTTTCAGAGTTTTCGGCAAACTGCAGGGCTTCAATAAATTCCTGTATATCACCATTCATAAAAGCGGGCAGGTTGTACGATGCCAGGTTAATGCGATGATCTGTCACCCGGCCCTGCGGGTAGTTATATGTTCTTATTTTGGCGCTGCGGTCGCCGGTACTTACCAGGCTCTTGCGGTGACGGGCAATTTCTTCCTCCTGCCTACGCACTTGTTCCTCATACAGTTTTGTCCGCAGCATTTGCATGGCTTTTTCCCGGTTGCCAAGCTGGGTTCTTTCGGTTTGGCATATAACCACTGTACCCGTCGGGATATGCGTTAGCATCACTTTGGTTTCCACTTTATTCACGTTCTGACCACCGGCACCGCCACTACGGGCTGTTTCCATCTTTACATCACTTTCTTTTAGCTCAAAATCCACTTCTTCGGCCTCCGGCATTACAGCCACAGTAGCTGCCGAAGTGTGCACCCGACCGCTGGCTTCGGTGGCAGGCACCCGCTGCACCCGGTGTACCCCGCTTTCAAATTTCAGGGTGCCGTACACATCTTCTCCCACTACTTCCAGCTGCACTTCTTTGTAGCCGCCCACTGT
>Ga0114944_1000221_pt1 | contig 14151 bp, 6 predicted proteins | sample OV2TP2_FD_89582 | JGI IMG/M metagenome (GOLD analysis project Ga0114944, IMG submission 89582) | Hot spring microbial communities from Beatty, Nevada to study Microbial Dark Matter (Phase II) - OV2 TP2 | ecosystem: Environmental > Aquatic > Thermal springs > Hot (42-90C) | place: USA: Beatty... | reverse complement strand
GTGGACCATACACTTTTTCCTTTTTGCAAGACTGCATGGCAGTTACAATCAGTACAATGGGAAACAGGACTCCAAACCTGAATATATTTAAAGTTTTATTTTTCATACAATCCATTTTTAATTAATTAAGTAGTTTAATAATAAGGAACAGGGGGTTCGGCCAGCAAAGGATCCGCTGCCAACTCTGCTGCTGGTAATTGCATGGTAAATGATGAAATAGTTGCCGGCACAATAGCCGTATTAGCGGTACCCGGAGTGGCTATACCATTATTAAAGGCAAAGGTGACTCTTTGCTGATTGTTGATTACCGACACAGCTTTAACAGGATTCCAGTAAGAAAGGCGCACTAAATCCAGCCAGTACTGGCCTTCAAATGCAAATTCAATACGTCGTTCTTTTAGAATGCTATCCATATTAATGGATGCAACCGGGTCAATACCGGCCCTTTCCCTTACTTTATTAAAAAACTTTAAGGCTTCAGAATTAGTAGTGGTGGAGTTATTTCCCAAAATTGCTTCGGCATATACGAGATAAATATCTGCCAGGCGTAGTAAGGCATCATGCTCTATGGATGCTGTAAAAGTCATATTGGGCGTATTATTGTCTTTTTCATTTCCAATAATATGTTTCTTCATGGATTGCCCGGTAGCCGTAAAACCACCCCCGGCTGCATTCAGTTCGGGGTAATAATCCCCGTTCATCATAAACGAAGCCTTTCTTCTGACAGAATCTTTTGCAGAATAATTCAAATATAAATCGTAGGTAGGTGATAAAGGGGTCCAGGCGCCGTTGCGTTGCGGGTTAATATCATTGGATGGGGAATAGGTAAGAAGCAAGTTACCCTCTTCCCAAGCGATACTGGGCCCTGTTGCCCATTGTAATGCAAATAACGATTCAGGATTATCATTGTATTGCGCCTTGAACAAATTTGCATAGTTATTCAGTAAATTCAAACCACTTCTATTGCAAACATTACCGGCATATTTAATGGCACTGTCTAAATACTGCTGGTTGCGGGATCCGCTTGTTTGACCCAAACCTGCCATCGTCAAATACACTTTCGCCAACATTCCCTGGGCAGACCAGGTAGTTACCCTTCCTTTTTCAACAATTGCAGGCAGGTTTTTTGCAGCAAAACTGATGTCATTAGTAATAAATTTATATACATCGGTAAGGATATTGCGTTTTACAAGCGGGTTCTGAATCAGCTTACTATTGTCTTCTATTATTGGTACCGGCCCCCAAAGCATAGCAAGATAGTAATAAGCCATACCCCTTATAAATTTTGCTTCTCCAAGCGCTGCATTTTTATCAGAAAGAGAGATTTCTTTACTGGCATTTTTCTCAATGGAATTAATAACAGTATTGCATTGTCCAACTAAATTATATAACCCTTTCCAGCCACCCTGCATTACGGCATTACCGGCAGTAATGGTGCGTGTATAAAGCTGCACCCAATCGCCATACCACGGGAAATAGGCATTACCACTTAAAATATCCCCAAAAGGCAAATAGGCCTCGTGGTGCCATATTCCCCAGGGGGCACCGCCATATAGATTAGCAGTGGCCAACCTTAATTCAGCAGTGGATTTGTAAAAGTTGTCCGAGCTAATCTGAGATTGGGAGGGACGATCCAGAAAGCTTTTCTTACATGCCATGCAGCAAGTGGCAATAAGAACAACCAGTGTGATTTTATTAATGTATTTCATTGTATAAAATTTATTATTTAGTCAAATTCAGATTTAAGCCAAACGTAAATGTCCGGGGTTGTGGATAATAGCCTCCATCCCAGCCAGCCTGAAGCGGGTTCCAGGAACCGATTTCAGGATCCATACCGGAGTAATTGGTGATGATGAATGCATTTGAAACAGTGGCATAGAACCGGAGTGCATGTAAATGGAACCTGGATAAAAAGGACTCAGGAATTCTATAACCCAGGGTAATATTTTTACACCTTACAAATGAAGCGTTCTCGATATATAAATCAGATGGCCGGTTATTTTCATTTGTATTATCGTTTCTTAATCCCACAATTTTTGTATTGGGGTTGCTTACAAAAGCATTGTAGATATTTGAGGTAGATCCGCTTGGATCAACATACGAAACCCTTGCAAAATCCATAACAGACCTGAAATAATTGGCATTGCTTTGAGGGTTCGTTTGAGTAATTACCAGCCGGTTAAAAACTTTATTTCCAAAACTTGAACTAAAGAAGACGTTTAAATCAAAGTTCTTATATGAAAATGAGTTACCAAAGCCCAGTTGCACTTTTGGAAGCGGGGAACCAAGAAATGTTTGGTCCTTTGTATCAATAACTCCATCCCCATTCAGGTCTTTATATTTTCTATCGCCATACCAAATACCACCACCACTTGGAGAAATAGGATAAGCCACTCCACTTTGGTTTACGGGTAAAGCATGTGTGATAAAATCTTCAGGGGTAGCAAAAACACCATCAAATACATAGCCATAAAATTCTCCCATCGAACGGCCGGGTACTGTTTTGGCAAATACATAACCGTTGTAGGTTTGTGAAAGGTTGGCGGCATCGCCCCCGGCACCCAAGCTAACCACTTTATTTATGTTGTGTGAAACAGTCAGGTCGGTTTTCCATGTAAAGTTCTTATTACGAATATTAGTTGAATTAATTCTGAAATCAAAACCTTTGTTACTTACGGCTCCCACATTTACATACGGCGCCTGCAATGCCCCCGGAGACCATGAAGTAGTTGTTCCGGAGTAGAATGGCAACGGCAATTTCAGCAACAACCCGTCTGTCTGACGGTCGTAAACATCAAATGAAAAATTAATTCTCCAGTTCAGCAAAGACACATCTATACCGGCGTTGCTATACTTTGTTTTTTCCCATGATACAAAGGGGTTGGCCAGGTTAGACTGGAACTGAGCATTACCCGACAATCCATTGGTTACTGAGTTAAGCAGGGTTACAAATGAGTTACCAGGAATACCCTGGTTATTAGTTACACCGTATCCCACTCTTAATTTCAGCTCATTAACAAATTTGATGTCTTTAAAAAATTTTTCATTATTTATTTTCCAGGCCAATGCGCCTGAATAGGTGGTTACCCAACGCCTGCCCGGGGCAAAGTTGGACGAACCATCAGCACGAACATTTCCGGTTAACAAGTATCTGTCTTGAAAACCGACATTAACCCGGCCAAAATAGGACTCAAGCGCCGGGCCGGAACCTTTAGTAGCGCTGTTGCTTGCGGTATTGGCATCGCCACTACTAACCGATTGCACCGAATTAGAAGGGAAATTTGTTCTGCGGGCAGAAGTATTTTCGAAACTGCTTAACTGAGATTCGTGACCTGCTAATACATTCAAATTATACTTCGAAAAGGAGTGGTTATAAGTGAGGAAATTTCTAGCTACCGTATATAAACTTTGCGCCATTGATGAGGATGCAGAGTTGATATTATTTACAACCCTTCCAAAATTATAAGTAGGCCTGAAGGATGCCTCTTTATGAAAGTCAAAATTTCCAGACACTTCATTTCTCAATGATAAATCTTTTGTAAACTGAACATCAGCATATACATTTCCAAATACCTGGTACCTGTCTCTTGTTTGTGTATTTAAGGTGGCGAGGCCAACCGGGTTGGGAACACTGGTAATCCAGCCGGCCGTATTGGTAATACCTCCCCAGGTACCGTCAGGGTTTTTCACCGGAATGTCAGGGGTTAAACTTAATGAGTTGGAAATAACACTGGATGTGGTGGCGTTAACATTTTCATCCACGTATGCTAATTGAATACTGGTACCTATTTTAAGCCAATTGGTAGTTTTATTATCCAAATTTAGCCTGACAGAATATCTCTTAAAGTCTGAACCCAATGCAATCCCCTCCTGGTTAAAATAAGTAGTTGAGAACAGGTACTGTGTACGGGCATCACCCCCGCTTACTGTAATAGAGTGGTTTTGCATGGGCGCCCTTCTGAATAATTCAGCCTGCCAGTCGGTACCCATTCCCAGATATTTAGGATTTACAAATTCAGGTCTTGCATCAAACTGCCAAATCTTGGCCCGTTCGTTTAATACAGTAGCTAACTCCTGTAAATTAACCGTAGGAAGTTTTTTTGGCAGTTCCTGAAAGCCATAATATCCGTCATACGTAATAGAAGGGGCACCCGATTTTCCTCTTTTGGTGGTGATGACAATTACACCGTTGGTTGCCTGCGAACCATAAATAGCAGTAGCCGAGGCATCCTTTAATACATCTATTGACTCAATTTCAGTTGGATTGATGGTATTTAAAGGATTGGAACCACTACCAGGATCGCCGGGAGATGGAATGATAACTCCATCAAGAACATATAAAGGTGAGTTACTGCCGCTGATAGAAGAAACCCCTCTGATTTGGACTGAAACACCACCACCGGGCTGGCCCGAAACCTGCTGTACCATTAAACCGGCAACTTTACCTTGTAAAGCCTGGTCAAATGTGGTAGGCACTGTTTTACGCAACTCCTCTCCGTTAATGGAAGAAATAGAACCGGTAAGATCCTTTCTTTTTATTTTTCCATAACCAATGACTACCACATCATCCAACTGAATAACATTTTCTACCAACTTTACTTCGATGGTATTGCTTTTATCAACAACCACTTCCTTTTTCACATAACCCACCATAGTAATTACCAGTTCATCACCGGCTGATGCCTCGATGGTAAACCGTCCATTGGCATCAGAGGTGGTTGAACGATTTTTGTTTTTAACGGAAATAGTGGCCCCGGCAGCAGGAGCTGAGGTACGCTCATTAATGACCCTACCGCTGATTTTTGCGTTTTGGGCAAATGCACTGCTACTTAAAAAGGATACAATAAAAAAAGTCAGAATAAGCAGCAATCGAAAGCGAATCGTTTTGATTGATTTCATAATTATATAAATTTAACGTGACTACATTTTTACGATAACCTTTTCACCTTCATACACCAGTTCTTTATCAAACTTCTGTTCTGTGTCCCAGCTTTTTGGGTTATTAGGTGTAATGAAGCTGATCCGAAATACCCTTTTCCCGAGCATACCGGCGAAGGCTCCTTTTTGATCTTCAATAACAAGCGTTTTAGTTGCTTCTGTATATTTTATTGGTATAACTGTATAGGCTCCTTTTTCGTAATTGTAGTTCGTCCCTTCATCCTCATACAAATTGAAAGAAGCATCTGCCCCCGTGTAAATGTTAAGCGTAATGGAATCGGCCGGTTTTTCTGAACTGTATTGCAGTTCCGGCCCAACAGGCAGGATAGAACCAGCTTTCACAAAAACAGGCATTTTATCGTAGGGAGCTTCAGCTACAATTTTCCCTCCTCCGGCAATCCATTTACCTGTATATATATCATACCACCCTGCCGTTTTTGGTAAATACAATTTTCTGCTGCGCTGCTTATATTCATAAACAGGATTGATTAACAGGGATGGGCCGAACATGTACTGGTCGCCAATGTTTAATACTGCCGTGTCTTTTGTAAAATCCATTGCCAGTCCCCGCATAATGGTGTAGTTATCATGATAGGCGGCTCCTGCCAGCGAATAGATATAAGGCAGTAAACGATACCTCATTTTATTGTAATAAAGGATACTCTGGTATGCAGTATGATCATCCGGGGCGATGTTGAATATTTCCCGATACGGAAACTGTCCGTGTGAGCGGAATAAGGGCACAAATGCACCGAATTGATACCACCGTGTATTCAATTCCCTCCATTCTTCTACATTTTCCGGATTGGGTTTTTCAAATTTTTCAGGAACAACAAAACCGCCAATATCCATGGTCCAGTAAGGAATTCCCGACATAGAAAAGTTCACCCCTGCCGAAATTTGATTTTTAAGGTCAATCCAGGTAGAACCAATATCGCCGCTCCAAATGGCCGCAGCATACCGCTGCGAACCGGCAAAGCCGGAACGTGTCAGTAAAAAAACTCTCTTATCAGGATCAGTGGAGCGTTGTCCTTCATAAATCCCCTTTGCATTTACAAGTGGATAAGCATTCATATATTCAGCAGCGCTACCTAAAGCAGTAGGCGTCATCTGCTGCTTTCTTTTTTGTGGATTTACATTCGATAAAATATCCGGTTCGCTGGCATCCATCCACCAGGCATCTATGCCTTTGCTATAAATTTTTTTATGTATTAAATCCCAGAATCCCTTTCTCGCATATTCATTGAAGGCATCATAGAAAGTGGATACATAGCCTTTACCTATCCAGTCTTTCTGGCGATCGGCAATATTCTTTTTATACAGCCAGCCCTTTTTATCAAATTCGGTGTATGTTGAAATGCCTTCATAAAATTTGGGCCATACGGAAATCATGATGTTGGCATTGTATTTTTTGTGTAATACCTCTATCATGCTATCCGGAGAGGGAAACCGTGTTTCGTCAAAATCCTGGCTTCCCCACTCATTTTCCCGCCAATAGCTCCAGTCCAGAACAATATTATCAATGGGTATTTTTCTTTTTCGAAATTCATCTATTGTAGCAAGAATCTCTCCCTGTGTTTTATACCGTTCCCGGCTTTGCCAAAAACCCAATGCCCATTTAGGAACAATTGGCGCTTTGCCTGTTAGGCCCCTGTATCCTGATATCACATCATCCATATTGCCGCCACAGATGAAATAATAATCTATTTGTTGCCCCGCTTCTGAACAGAAACTGAATGAGTTTTGCTGTTCCCGTGAAAGTGGTTCCTGCCATTTAAACGAGATATAAGATTCGCCGCCCTCCGGCATCCATTCAATACGAACAGGAACTTTTTCACCACTTTTCATATTAAATGGAATCAATACCGGCGCCGGATTCCAGGCTTTGCGCCAATGATCCACAACGAGCTTTTCACCCAGCCATACTTTTAATGAGCCCCCAAAAACAAACCGGAATTGATGAAGACCGGAAAGATAACTGGCAAAACTACCTTCCCAGATTACTGCCCCGCTGGCCGGGTTAAATTCTTTAGGAAGCTGAGTCAATGACTCCCCCAAATACTCCATATTAATATTTGTTTCCGGTCTTTCGGTAACTATGTCCTGCGGTTTATGTTTATTATTAGCATAAGAAGCCGTGAGCCAACCGGGTTCATTTTTTTTGGAAAAAAGCTGGAGGGCAGATATTTGATGAAGGGGCCTGACATCGCCTGCGGTGGTTAGAGAATAATTATCCCATAGTACCCCATAGTTTTTACTGGAAATCAAAAAAGGGATGGCAACTTCCGTGTTATTTTGAAAGAAGGTTACCTGCTGTCCTTTGTAGTTCATGATTCCATCCTGGTGTTGCCCCAGGCCATACAATGCTTCATCAGGTGATGTTTGAAAAGTTTGCGTCAGGTTATAATACCTTTTTCCATCAAATACGGCTGGCTGAAAGAATCGTCCGCCAACTGGTTTTTCAGCTAATATTTTTTTACCCGAATGGTCACGGAAACAAACTGAGCCCGTTTTCAGGTCAATTATAACAGCAATTTTTTTTGTTTTTAAGGTTAGCGTTTCCTTAGAAGGAACCACATGCCAGGACAGGTCGTTTTTTTTGGAAAAGGCAGTAACGAGGCTTTGAGAGGCTGCAATTTCTTTTCCGGGAGCCGCAATAACCCTTATAATATTATCCGCTATTACTTCAAGCTTAACAGCATTTGACAGCCCGGTATAAACAGAATCGGTAAAAACAATGACTCCATCTTTTGTTTGAATATATGGTGGAGCTTCTGCCAATAAGGCATTAACATGCAAGGCAAAAACGAATGCAAGCAGCAGCAATCTTAATTTCATTATAAGCAATCTTTCTATTAAATCAATGCAATAAAAATACAACCATGATGTTTGAAACAAGGCAGTCAAATGTTGCAGATAAAGGTATAAAATGTTGCAAGAATATGGTTTTCATCAGGTAGAATTGAGTAATGGGACCTTCGGTGATTCTCTGCGTGACATTACCTTATACAAATTAAGTCTTACACGGAGTTCTTTTTTAAAAAAGACCCAAGAAGTTTATCAACGACCTGAAATGTATCTAACATGACGTGTTGGCAGCCTATCTCCCACTTTAATGTATTAGATGGGAATGATTGCCTTCGATATTTCCTCTACATGAAATAACCGCAATTAAATACTAAGAAATCGCAAATTCAGCGGGCTACTCCCCGTCATTTGTCACTTTACTGATGAGGCTTCTGCAGCCATTGCAGCCTGCCGTACATCTTTCTTCATTGAGTTCAACTGCTCTTCCGTATAACCTTTTGTCAGAATGAGTCTTGAGCCAATGATGGAGTGATGGAAGCGGCTAAACCGTTAAATGACTGAGCTAGATTCAAACGCTGAGTGTCTGTATCAGGAGGGTCAAGTGAAGCAGCATATGGATTTGCCGCCGTTTCTAAAAAAGCCAATTCGCTTGCGATTACAAAAGTGGCAAATAAAAAGAAAAAATAAGATTGCGCATTGGCTGTAGGAATAAATAAAAATGCACCGCTTGAAAAAAGCAAAAGACCGGTAATGTGATACCGATCTTATAACCGAATCGCTTTATGATATACCCAGCGGGCATTACCATTATGAAATATACAATGTAAACCGGTGATTCAACTAATGTAGATTCTGTTATTGTAAGCCGGAACGACTTTTTAAAGGAGGAATTAAAATAGGGTTCAGATTATTGAAGAACTCCCCTAAAAAAAAACAATGAGGTCACTAAAACAAAGGCAAAAGCAGTACGGTTGCTTTTTTTTGCAGGTATGTTTTGCAAAAGAGCCGCTTTCATATAAACCAGCATTCTTTATATACAAATAAAGTGGTCAAATCATACAAAGTTATTATGACATCCCACTATCACTATTGCATTAAAAGACTTTGGTTTATACAAATCCAACCTGGGGACAAATCAACCTATATACCGGTTATAAAAGAGCCGGAAACAGTTTATCCTGTCGACACCCGGGTAAGTCGGCCTTGGTTAAATAATCAACTTTACGACTGAAAAACATAAGACTTATCTCTTACATTTTCCGGTTTAACCAGAATTAATGTATAGCCTCTGGCCAAAGTATCGGGTGCGTATTTGTTATGCTTCCCCAATCCAGTTTATTTCATTAACTTACTCACGATTTTACAGGAATAAGAGCCTGATTTTTGTGACGTCCAAAATGCGTTTTTCATTAGTGAACCTGATATGATTCGTTTCTTTATTTGTGCTGGATTACTGTTACAAACAACTCTTTTTTTTGCTCAAAATGAACACTATCTCTTTTCCAAACTCGACACTTATACCGGTCTTTCGCATAATCAGGTTAATGCAATATTAAAAGACCAGGATGGTTTCTTATGGTTTGGCACCATGTCAGGTCTTAACCGTTACGATGGGTATTCCTGCAGGGTATTTCGTAAAAATTATAACGACAGCTCATCGCTACGGGATAATAGTATTCAGTCACTCTATGAGCTTCCCGACAGCAAAGTGTGGGTAATGACGATGAGCGGACCCTGCATTTATAATTCGCAGACTGAAAAATTCGATGCTGATTATAACACCTACCTGCGTTCTCTCGGCTTACCATCGGGTGCAATTATCAATATTGTAAAAGGAAACAACGGGAGACATTGGTTTCTTTATAACAACCTTGATTTGTACCTGTATTCAGGTGCAGATAAAAAAGTAAAATCTTTCAGTCATATCCTCAACTCCAATAGCCAGAGTAAAATTGCTTCCATCAGGGAAACAAAGGACGGGAAATTATGGCTGGTGTATCAGAATGGGTTTTTACAACAGTATGATATGAACCTAAACAAGATCGTTAATTCCAGTACTGCGCTGCAAAACCTGAATAAAGGGGACATTTCATTTAATCTCTTTGTAGATAACGACGGAGATGTTTGGCTATGGGCTATCAATACCGGGGTCTTTTTTTTTCAGCCAAAGATTAATTCAATCAGACAATTTAGTGAAAATTCATCTCCTTTAAGGCTCAACGCAAATCTTGTAAGCCAGGTTGTTCAGGATAACAATGGGTTGATCTGGGTTGCTACTGATCATGGAGGGATTAATTTGATTAATAAAAAAAATGGCTTTGCCATCAGTTATCTTTTAAACGATCCCAATGATCCGCGGAGCCTCAGCCAGAACAGTATCACCGCAATGTATAAAGATGATAACGGAATTATCTGGCTGGGAACTTATAAGCATGGGGTTAATTTCTTAAATAGTAATATTGTGCTGTTTCCGCTTTATCATCATCAGGAAGCAAACACGAAAAGTCTTCCTTATGGTGATGTCAACCGGTTTATTGAAGATAAGTCCGGTAATATCTGGATTGGCACCAATGGCGGAGGATTGATTTTTTTTGACAGGAAGCAAAATAAATTTAAACAATACCTGCACGACCCAAACAATAAAAACAGCCTCAGCAATAACGTTATTGTAAGCTTATGTATGGATAACAGTGGAGTGCTGTGGGCAGGAACCTATTTCGGTGGCCTCAACAGTTTTGATGGAATAAAGTTTACCCACTACCGGCACAGCGACAATGATTCTTCAAGTTTGTCGAGTGATAATGTGTGGGAAATATTTGAAGACAGTGACAATAATTTATGGATTGGCACTTTGGGGGGCGGACTGGATCTTTTCAACAGAAAGACAGGTCGTTTTGAACACAGGCAATACAAAGGAGCACCACAGGATCCTTTACCCTCTAATTATATTTCTGCTATTCTGCAGGATAAGAATGGAGATTTATGGGTTGGTTCAACTGGGGGCATCTCCATTTTTGACAGAAACAGTGGCTTTGTATTTTCTTATCTTTTGAATAACAATAACAATTTAAGCAACAATAATGTAATCTGTGTTCTGGAAGACAGCAAAGGAAGGATTTGGGCAGGAACTAGGGAAGGTTTGAATTTGTTTAACAGGCAAACGAAGCGGTTTCAGCAATTCACCATGGAAGACGGACTACCCGATAATATGGTATTGAATATTATTGAGGATAACCATCAGACTTTTTGGATATCCACGCCGGGCGGATTATGCAATCTTATTCCCAAGCAGGACGACAGGGGTCTTGTTTTTTCGGTCATTAGTTATGATGAGACAAACAATCTGCAGAACCGTGAGTTCAATGACAATGCAGCTTTCAAAACAAGAAAAGGCGAATTGATTTTTGGCGGACCTTCCGGTTTTAATATTATTGATCCTGATAAAATCAGGAAACCAGTTTTTCATCCACAGATTGTTTTCACCAGCTTGCAACTATTGGGTAATAATGTAGAACCGGGTGAACTGATCAATAACCGTGTATTGTTACCAAAGTCTTTAACACAGCTTCAGGAGATAAATCTGAAGTACAAGGAAAATGTTTTTACAATTGAATTTGCACTACTTGATTTTGGACAAAGCGTAAATAACAAATTTGCATACATGCTGGAGGGGTTTAACCCTGACTGGATGTATGCTGAGAGGGGGCAACGAAGAGTTACTTATACAAATCTCGATCCCGGCCGCTATACCCTTAAAGTAAAAGTGCTGAACAGGGATGGTTTGTGGAGCGATACCAAATCATTGAGGGTTAATATTGAGCCGCCGTTCTGGCGAACCACGATTGCTTATATCATTTATGCACTAATCGTTGCAGGATTGTTGTTGCTTGTCCGGCGCATTACATTAGACAGGATACACATGCGCTATGAAGTACGGCATCAGCGAAGGGAAGCAGAAAGAGCGCATGCCCTGGAGCAGTTAAAGACGAAATTCTTTACCAATGTAAGTCATGAGTTTCGTACGCCTTTGACACTGGTTATTTCTCCGTTGGACAAACTCATAAAGCAAACGGCTGATGAAGAGCAAAAAAAGCAACTGGGATTGATACAGCGAAATGCCAAACGATTACTTAGCCTGGTAAACCAACTGCTTGATTTCAGAAAAATGGAAGTACAGGAAATAAAATTGCATCCTGCCATTGGTGATATTATCGGTTTTTGCAGGGACATTAGTCACTCGTTCATGGATATTGCTGAAAAGAAGAATATCCGGTTTTCATTCTCGTCAAATGTTGACAGCATAGAAGTTTTTTTTGACAGGGATAAGATTGAAAAGATTTTATTCAACCTGCTTTCCAATGCTTTTAAATACACACATGACAATGGAATGGTAAGCATCAACCTGGCGTATAATGCCCCGGTAAATAATGAGGAGGAAGGAACCCTGACCATAGAAGTAAAAGATACAGGTATTGGTATTCCTGCTGATATGCAGGAAAAAATTTTTGAACGTTTTTTTCAGACAGATGTTCCTGAAAGCATGGTAAACCAGGGAACCGGCATCGGTCTGGCCATTACAAAAGAGTTTGTAAAATTGCACGAGGGCAGCATAACCGTAAAAAGCGAACCCGGGCGGGGAACCTGTTTTACCGTTTTACTCCCGGCCAAAAAGATTTATGACACGCCGGCCCGTGCTGTAACCATTCCGGTACAGGTCGAAGATGCAGAACAATTGACAGTTGAGGAAAGTCAAAAGAAAAATAAGAAGAAAACTATTTTAGTAGTAGAAGACAATGAAGATATCCGCTTTTATTTAAAAGATAACCTGAAGGGGCAGTATAAGGTGGAAGAAGCAACTAACGGAAAAGAAGGCTGGGAAAAAATAAAACAACTTAATCCTGATCTTGTAGTAAGCGATATTGTGATGCCTTTGATGGACGGCGTTGAGCTGACCCGCAAAATCAAAACCGAAACGCTAACCGCACATATTCCTGTCATTCTTCTTACTGCCATGGGAAGTGAGGAAAAACAATTAGAGGGATTAAAAGCAGGTGTGAGCGATTATGTTACAAAACCCTTCACTTTTGAAATACTGGCTTCACGCATCAGGAATTTATTGACTCAGCAGGAATTATTGAAAAAAAGATTTCAAAAACAAATTGAGGTTAATCCCGAAGAGGTAACTATAACGCCGGTTGATGAAAAGTTCCTGAAACAGGCTTTGGCAGTGGTTGAAAAAAATATGGATACCCCTGAATTTTCCGTAGAAGATTCCAGTCATGAAATGTTTATGAACCGTGTCACTTTGTACAGGAAGATTCTTTCCATTACCGGCAAGACGCCAATTGAATTCATCCGTTCTATTCGTTTGAAAAGGGCTGCGCAACTGCTGGAGAAAAGCGGGATGTCGATTGCCGAAATTGCTTATGAAGTTGGATTTAATAATCCAAAGAACTTTACAAAAGCTTTTAAAGAGGAATTCAAAATGCCGCCTTCTCAATTTGTGAGCGATACTAAAGAAAGAAAGAATCAATAAACTTCACCCGTTAATGTAAGCCGGACTATTTCTTATAATATCTTTACTGCGATCTTAAACATAATGTTCTTATCCCGTTGAGGTATTTGTGAATGCCGTGTTACCGGGTTTTCAATTCATCTGAGAATATCCGATGAGGGAATCGGCTTCCACGCAAACATTTTGTAGTGCAGATTAAGCAATGACAACGGCATCTGTGTACTTATAATTAATATTAATCATAAGTTCAACTATTTTAATTGCAGGTGACAATGTGGAACCCATTGAGTTCCCTTCTGGTATTCTGCAATCAAAATATTCTGTTTGTTCGCATTCATTTGTTTTTTTGATTGCTATCGAGCCTGGTAAAAAGATCGGATTAAAATAAGGCCGGTAATAAAATAAATATAGACCCGGGTAGTTTAGCAATCCCGCAATTAAGACACTGAATAAAAAAGATTTGGTTGTTCAACCCCGTATAAAGGAAACCATCAGCACAGGTAATCCAATCATTACCGAACTATGTGATGTTACATCAGTAAACCAATAATAAGAGATTAGTTTTCCGGGTGGCCTTGTACATCCCGGAATTTCTGTTTTGCCCTTTTTGATAGCCGACCTTCCTCTCCGAAGCACGCCTCCGTTGGTATGAGGCGTAGGTATGCGCATAGCCCACCAACGAACTGAACTAAGGAAATCCCAACCTCTCAAATTTAAATCAATCCCGGATATGTGTGAGTTTACTACCACACCATAATAATGGAGTCCTCCTGTTTTCCTCGTTGGGTCACCCAAAATTTATTTTAAATAATTCAAGGAGTTTTTTTTGTTCAGGTCTTTCGATGTAGAGCTTGGAATGAATGGTTTGGGACAGATTAGTTTTGATAGAT
>Ga0114944_1000216_pt1 | contig 14302 bp, 11 predicted proteins | sample OV2TP2_FD_89582 | JGI IMG/M metagenome (GOLD analysis project Ga0114944, IMG submission 89582) | Hot spring microbial communities from Beatty, Nevada to study Microbial Dark Matter (Phase II) - OV2 TP2 | ecosystem: Environmental > Aquatic > Thermal springs > Hot (42-90C) | place: USA: Beatty... | reverse complement strand
GCTATCTAGTATCTAGTATCTAGTATCTAGTATCTAGTATCTAGTATTACTAAAGCCTAAGAAGCTAAAAAGCTAGACAAAATGATACATGTAACACGTAAAGAACAAGAGTCATCTACAGCGCTGGTGCGGCGTTTTATGCAGCGCGTTCAGGCCAGCGGCATATTAAAAGAGGTAAAGAAAAATAAATTTTTTAGGAAAAAAACAAACAGGACAATGAGGAGGGTTGAAGCCCTTGAACGCGAGAAGAAAAGAGCTCATTACGCAAAGCTAAGAAAACTTGGGAAGACCAAATAGTAGTAAACATGCAACATGATCGAGATACAGAACCTGACAACCTCGGACATAGATGAATATTTTGTGCGAAATGTAATAGAGGCGGCTTTGGCGACAGAGATATCAAATGATCAAATAATAATCGAAGTTGCTTTTGTTGGGAGTGAAAGAATAAAGAAGCTAAATAAAAAATATAGGCATAAAAATAAAGCAACGGATGTGCTCTCTTTTGGAGGTGAGGGAAAGTATTTGGGAGAAATAGTCGTATGCATTTCCGAAGTAAAAAAGCAGTCTAAGCTGGCTCGCGTGCCATATTCTCGGGAACTCGCGCATGTTCTTATTCACGGTACGTTGCATTTATTGGGGTATGAACACGAGGGTAGTGTTAAAAAAACTGAAGAGATGCATTCTCGGGAGGAAGAGATTATGAAATCGTTAAATTTATTAGACCCTAGATTTAATTTCTAATTTTAAATTTTTAATTAATGCCTTAATGATTTAATTTTTTAAACCTCGCGTGTTTTAAACATTAAAAATTAAGAAATTGTTTAAAAATTTTAAATTGAAAATTAGAAATTATAAGTCGTGGCCAACGAAATAATCACAGGCATAGATATTGGCAGCCATAGTATATATACTATAGTTGCCCGGAAGAAGGAGGATCTTTTACCTCAAATTATTGGCGTTGGATTCGCGAGATCATATGGGGTTCGCAATGGCGTTATTGTAGATATTGAAGAGGCGCAAGCAAGTATTGCTGAATCAATACGCATGGCCGAGCGAGGCGCCGGAGTAAAAATTACAAACGCCGTGGTTTCTATAGGAGGAAGCCATATTTCAGCTTTTCCAAGCAAAGGCGTTATAGCTATTTCGAGGGCCGACGGAGAAATTTCACCAGATGACGTAGATAGGGTTATTAATGCGGCGCAAACTTTTTCCCTGCCTCATAACCAGGAGATACTTCATGTAATTCCAAGGGAATACATAGTTGATGGAGAGGGGGGCATAAAAGATCCGGTTGGCATGAAGGGTGTGCGCCTAGAAACAAATGCTCTTATAGTGAGCGGCGCGGCATCCTACATTAAAAACCTTCATAGAACGCTTGAAGAAGTCGGAGTAGGGGCGGATGGCGTAGTATTAGACGCCCTTGCCTCATCAAAAGCGGTGCTCTCTAAACGCCAGAAGGAGCTGGGGGTCGTATGCGTGGATATCGGAGGAGGCACAACAGGCGTTACTGTATACGAAGAAGGAGATCTGCTTAAGACAAGCATTATTCCCATTGGCGGATCTCATATTACCAATGATATTGCTATTGGCCTTAGAATTCCCGTTGATGTTGCGGAAAATATAAAATTTGAATACGGAACAGCAGAAACGTCGGAAGTCGGAAAACGCGACGTAATCGACCTTGCGAGCATCAGCGATCAGGAGAGCGGCACAATATCACGAAAAGAAGTGTGTGAAATTATGGAAGCCCGACTTTCAGAAATATTTGATCTTACAAATAAAGAATTAAAAAAAATTGGCAAGGAGGCGTTTTTGCCCGGAGGAGTGGTTTTAGTAGGGGGTGGAGCAAAAATTCCCCATATCGTCGATCTCGCAAAAAGGAAAATGCGTTTGACCGTGCAGATAGGTTTCCCGAAAGAAGTGGAGGGTATTGTAGAACGCGTTGATGATCCAGCATACGCGGCTTCGCTCGGCCTTATATTTTGGGGGATGGAAGAAAGAGGAAACGCAAGGCAGGGTTTTACGCCATCTATTCCCTCGCTCAATAATTCCGTGAAGCAATTCAAAAAATGGTTCAGGGCGTTTCTGCCTTAAAACTCGAAATACCTACCCTCGATACGCTATTGACACATTTGTGTCTTTTTTTGTAAGATACAAAGTCATTACTTTACTAGCTTTCTAGCTTCTTAGGCATTAGGCATTAGGTTTCCTAAAGCCTAATAGCTAAGAAGCTAAAATCCTAACAAATGCCGCAAGTTAAACCAGATATCGAAACATTCGCAAAAATAAAGGTTGTTGGAGTGGGGGGTTCCGGTGGGAATGCCGTTTCCAGCATGTTTGAGGGAAAGATTCAGGGCGTAGAGTTTATCGCGGTAAACACTGATGCCCAAGATCTTCATCACGCGAAAGCCGGTCTTAAGATTCATATCGGCAAGAACGTAACCCGAGGGCTTGGAGCCGGCATGAATCCTGATATCGGGCGGCAGGCCGCGGAAGAGAACAAAGACGATATCCATGAAGCCTTAAAGGGGGCAGACATGGTTTTTGTCACATGTGGCCTTGGTGGAGGAACCGGAACCGGAGCCGCGCCCGTGATTGCCGAAGTTGCGCGCGAAACAGGAGCTTTAACAGTCGGTGTTGTTACAAGACCTTTTTCTTTTGAGGGTCTCCAGAGGAGTAGAATTGCCGAAGAAGGCCTTAATAACCTGAAAGAACGCGTGGATACTCTTATAACCATACCAAACGATAAGCTTCTAAACATCATTGAGCGAAAGACTACGCTTGTAGAAGCGTTTGGCATAGTAGACGATGTTCTTCGCCAGGCAGTGCAGGGAATCTCGGATCTTGTAGTAAAGCCAGGCATAGTAAATGTAGACTTTGCCGATGTGCGGGCAATTATGCAGGACGCAGGCTCCGCGCTTATGGGAATTGGAAAAGCGACAGGAGAGGAGAGAGCGATAGAAGCTGCGCGATACGCGATAAATTCTCCGTTGCTCGAGATTTCAATAGATGGCGCAAGAGGAGTGCTATTCTCTGTAAGCGGCGGGGATGACCTTACGATGTATGAGATAAACGAAGCCGCAAAAGTTATCACTGGCTCTATTCACCCCGAGGCAAAAGTAATTTTTGGCGCGGTAAGGGATGACCAACTTAAAAAAGGAGAGCTAAAAGTTACTGTGATAGCAACAGGGTTCCAAGACGCGGATTTATCTGTGAAGGCCTCTCAAGAAAAAGAAAATGCGGAACAATCTCACGTTTCCCCCGCGAAAAATTCTCAAAATTCAAAAGAAGAAGGGGATAAAAATAAAGATAAAGACGACGAAGAAGACTGGGATATACCCGCGTTTATACGAAAAAAGATGAAATAAAGGGCTTTGTCCGCGAGAGTGAGCCGAAGGCGAAACTCAAGCGGAGACAAAACCTTTATCCCGAGGGCGAAGCCCGAGGGATCCAGAGCCGGCGAGTCAGGACGAAAACCCCGAAAATCACCTGTTGCTATTGACAAGTTTTCCGTTTGGGTGTATAATACTCTGTTATAGTGGATTCTTGCCTTAAGGCTATATTAATAGCTTTAAGGGAGGAATTCCGCCCGCAAAAAAGACGGGTAGAGAGGGCCTGCTTGCTCCGACGTGGAATAAGTGGGATCGCATCGAATCTCGGCAAGTCGGCGAGGGGGTGTGCGACCTTCTCTCTGATGAGTTAGGATGAACTCCGATAATTCCCCGCGAACCTGCGGGGCGAATGGCGGCCAGTCGGCATTTTAGACCCCGGTTTTGCAGCCGGCTGGCCAGCCTAAAACAGGGGCGAGCAATCGCAGCACGAATAAACAAGTAATGAGCTGCCTGCCCGCCCCTTAGTTATTTTTAAATAAAGAGTTAAAATATTTATTCCTCTGTTTGATTCGTGCGGGCAGGGGCTTTTTTTATCCACAGATTCTGGAAATATGTTGACATAAAAGTTTATCTTAAGATAAACTTAGGATAGAGAGGCAGTATATAATTAATCCGACAAAACTATGGAAAAAATTGTGGGTCTTAAGGAATTAAGGCAAAATGTGGAAAAATATACAAAGGAAGTGGTAAGGGGGCATTCGTTTATTGTTGTGCGAAGATCAAAGCCGCTCTTTCGCGTGGGTCCGCTTGAAGATGAATGGGAAGAGGTTGTTGATTTTACAAAAATTCGCAAAGGCGGGGTGAATGTAAAAGAGCTTCTCTCGCGCCTGTAACCCTTATGGACAAAATCGCGAAAGCCCTCAAAAAATTGAACGCGAAAGAAAGAGCGAGCGTAAAGAAAATTTTGGTTTCGATCTCTGTTGGCAAGCTCGAAGGGCTTCATATCAAAAAACTCCGCGGAAGAAAAGATATTTTTCGGGTCCGAAAAGGCAAAATGCGGATTATATATAGAGTGGGGAAAAGCGGCGATGCTTTTATTCTCGCTATCGAGAGGAGGTCGGAAAGGACCTATAGGAGATTCTAGCAATCAACATGGTTTTATTTATCATTTTTGTAACAATAACAGTACAAATGCTCCACTCAGGGGGGCTTTTTTGTTTACCTCATTATACGTGTCATGTGAGTTCCCCTCTCCCTCCCCCTAGGGGGAGGGAGAGGGGTTTAGGGGTGAGGTACTGGCGGTTATCCACAGATTTTAGAAGTTTGACTAAAAATTTTATGTGATATAATAAAGTTCCAGAGAAATTTTATTGATATTTTTAATCGAATCTGTGGATAAAAATAGGGCCTGAATGCTTGCCCCGAGATTTTCGAGGGGTGGGGGGACACTCAGGCCTTTGAAATCTACAGATTCCAGAATCCTTATGCTAAAGGCGGCACAAATAAAGGTAAAGAAGGTTAGAAAAAGAAGCGGAGAAATTGTAGATTTTGAAGGAGCGAAAATTATAAATGCCGTCAATAAAGCAATTGTCGCGGTTGAGGGCAAAGAAGATATTAGCCGATCGGAAAAAATATCGGACAGGGTAATTTTAATGCTGAACGAAAAATTTGGGAATAAAATAGTTCCCAGCGTGGAGGACATCCAAGATCTAGTTGAAGAATCATTGATCAAGGCAGGTCTAACCAAAGTCGCCAAAGCATACATTCTCTATCGCAGCAAGCGGGCCGAAGTTCGGGAGTCCCGCAAATTTATACCCGAAAGCATTAAAGATTTATCGGACGAAAGTAAAAAATATTTTAAAAACGATCTTGCCGAATTCATATATTATCGTACTTACTCAAGATGGATCGAAGAAGAGGGCAGGCGCGAGACCTGGATAGAGACAGTCTCGCGGTATATAGATTTCATGCGTGAAAATTTGGGCAGCAACCTTGAAGATAAAGAGTACGATGAACTGAGAAACGCGATTCTCAACCAGGAAGTAGTGCCCTCAATGCGGCTAATGTGGGGTTCGGGAAAGGCAGCCCGCAAGAATAACGTAAGCGCTTATAACTGCTCATACATTGCTCCGTCAAAACTTCAGGACTTTTCAGAAATCATGTATCTTTCAATGTGCGGTACGGGTGTGGGGTTTTCAGTTGAGTCTCAAACCGTTCAGAGATTGCCAATTATCAAGCATCAGACAGGCAAGATTTTATCAACTCACGCGATAGAAGACAGCAAGGAAGGATGGGGAAATGCTTTAACTATTGGCCTTAAAGCTTGGTATGGAGGAAAAGATATAAATTTTGATTATTCTAAAGTTCGTCCGGCAGGAGCCAGACTCCGTACTATGGGCGGGCAAAGCTCTGGTCCGGAGCCGCTTCGCGCGTTGCTTGATTTTTCAAGGAAGAAAATTTTGTCCAAGCAAGGGAAACGGCTTAGTAATTTAGACGTCCACGATATAATCTGCAAAATTGGCGAGGTTGTAGTTATGGGCGGCGTGAGAAGAAGTGCGTTATTGTCTCTTTCTGATTTTGATGACGAAGAAATGCGCCACGCGAAAGACGGACAATTTTATTTCTTTGAACCGCAACGCCAAATGTCTAACAATTCTGTAGCGTACAATAGAAAACCCACTACTTCAGAGTTTATGGAAGAATGGGTTGCTCTTGCCAAATCCGGGACCGGGGAGAGGGGAATATTCAACAGGGCCGGGCTCCAAAAGCAATTACCCGAGAGGCGGTGGAAAGTTTTTAAAAAATATTGGCAGACAAGCGGCACAAATCCTTGCATTACAGGCGATACGTTGGTATACGTTGCCGACGGCAGGGGACATATGCCGATTAAGCAATTAGCAAAAGAAGGGAAAGATGTTCCTGTATTTTGTCTTGATAATAGAGGAAAGGTTGCTGTCCGATATATGAGGAACCCTAGAATTACCGGTAAAGACCGCGAAGTTTATAAAATTATTTTGGACGACGGTTCAGTTGTAAAAGCAACTGCTGATCATAAATTTAGACTTAAGTCAGGCGAGTATAAAGAAATCAAAAATTTAAGCTATGGCGATAGCTTGCACGTTTTAACAAAACACGCTTCTCCAGTTGGACCGCATAAAAGAAGGACACAAGATTATTGGTGGGTTAATAATGGGGTTTTTGCTAGCAATTCTGCGGAGCATAGGCTAATCGCCTCCTTTCATTATAATAAGGATATTCCCAATGGTTATGTAGTTCATCATAAAGATAAAAATGCTCAAAACAACGATCCTCTAAATCTTGAAATACTGTCTAAGGAGGATCACGACGAATTGCACGCAAGGCTAATGATTGGTGATCTAAATCCCATGCGTAGGGCAGGTAGCGAGTGGAGCGACAAGAAGTGGGCGCAATATAAACTTAAGCATTCAAAAAATAATGAGGGAGATAAAAACAGTAATTTTTCTGGATTTACCGACGAAGAATTAAAAAATCATGTATTGCAACTGACTAAGAATCTTGGGTACAGATTTTCCTATAAAGATTGGGCGGATTATGCAAGGGGAAACGGATTACCTCAATGTTTTAGTAAATGGAGGAAGGATCACTTAGGCGGCATAATGGGTTTAGCAAAGTGGGCCGCTCAAGAACTTGGGCTTGATAACATTAATGCAGACCCGCGAGTGGCAAAGTCATATAAAAAGTATACCTCACAAGGGTATAATTGTGTTATTAATGATGGGAAATTAAGGATAGTAAAAAACTGCGAAGTTTGCGGGGGAGAATTCAAAACAAGGGTTTTCTATAGAGAGTATGGAGCATGCAGTATTTCGTGCGGGCTTAAGCAAAAATGGAGCGACAAGGAACATAAAACGAGAATGCTTGAGCTCATACACACTGCGCATTATAAAAGAAAGGAGGTGTTACGCGAAAAGCAAGCTCAAGTATATTCTGACCTAAAATTTGGACTTAGGAGAGATCCTTTCAAGAAGGAATGGATGAAGGAGTGCAAAGAAAATAATGTTAGCAACGAGATTTCACGATTAAGTTCTCCGTTTAGAAAGTATGTAAACCTAAAAGAATTCGCAGATATGTATAACCATAAGGTTGTGTCCGTAGAATCTTGTGGCCGAGAAGATGTTTATAATGGCACAGTAGATGAGTTTCATAACTTTTTTGTTGGCGGTTTTGAGGGGAAAACAAAAAAGAATAAAAGAAAATTTGTGTATCTTAATAACCTGAATTGCGGAGAGATCGTCTTGAGATCAAAACAATTCTGCAATTTATCAGAGGTAATATGCCGATTCAACGATACAAAAGAAACATTACTGCAAAAGATTCGTCTTGCGACAATACTTGGAACCTATCAATCAACGCTTACTAATTTCCCATATCTATCAAAAGAATGGAAAGAAAACTGCGAGGAGGAAAGGTTGTTGGGAGTTTCACTCACCGGCCAGTGGGATTGCCCCGCGGTTCGAGATCCTAAAGTCCTTAACGCGCTTAGAGAGGAATCTTTCAATGTAAATAAAAAATACGCGAAAAAATTTGGAATAAATGCCTCTACCTGCATTACTTGCGTTAAGCCGTCCGGAACCGTGTCTCAACTCGTTGACGCGTCCTCTGGAATGCATCCGCGCCACGCCAAATACTATATAAGGCGAGTGAGAATCTCTGCCAACGACCCTTTGTTTCATATGCTGCGAGATCAGAAATTTCCCTATTATCCCGAAGTCGGCCAGCTTAAGCATTCCGCGTCAACTTATGTCTTAGAGTTTCCGATAAAAGCTCCAAAAGTAGCTATTACTCGCGATAGTATTTCTTCAATTAACCAATTAGAGCATTGGAAACTGGTAAAAGAAAACTACACAGAGCACAATCCGTCAGTAACCGTATCTGTTGGCGACAACGAATGGATAGAGGCCGCGAATTGGCTGTATGGTAATTGGGATATGTTGGGCGGCCTTTCGTTTTTGCCGCGCACTGACCACTCCTACGCGCTTGCTCCGTATGAAGAGATTAGCAAAGAAAAGTACGATGAATTATACGCGAAAATGCCAAAAATAGATTTCGCTCAAATTCTCTTATACGAAAAAGAAGACACAACCCAAGGAGCAAAGGAACTCGCGTGCGTTGCGGGTGTTTGCGAAATAGAGGAAGTCACCGCGGTCAGCACAGACGCGACCGGACAAGCAAAAGTTGCTGCCGAAACTGCGTAGAGAGTCTAAGAAAAATTAAAAAATAGTCCTCCGACTATAGTCGGAGGACTATTTGATTAGTTGAGAAAGCTTTGCCGAAACGAACGGGATTGTCATCTCCCTTTTGGAGAGGCCGCCATGAATTCCACGAAACTCTGAAGGTTTTTTAGAGAATCCATTATTCCATATGTTATAGTCGGTATATGGCAAAATCAAAATATTGCCGATTCTTTTAAGGAATTTTTCACTCGGTTTATTAATGCCAAACAAACCTTTGAAGATAGCGGTGGAGGTGTGAATAACATCAGCATACCCTGCTAGTCTTTTCTTAAGCATATCAAGCGTTGCTCCTAATTTTTCTTCACGCACAAACAGAAAGACATCACGGGGGCAACCAGTAGGTAATATTGTGTTGCCAGCTGAATTTCGCTTAAGAAATTCTTCCAAATTAAAGAGATCTTCCAAGCAAATTATCCTACCAGGCTTTACACCGATTTGACCATGATCGGCTGTAAGCAGAAACAAAATATTTTCAGCGCTTTTCTTATCAAGTTTTTCAAGAAATTCACTGCTGGCAAGATGCGACAACATAGACAGTTCGGATTTGTGTTCCGAGGAATGAGGACCGAACTCATGTCCGCTTGCGTCCACTTGCGACCAGTACACGTAAAAATATGCTGGCCCTCTTGTTTCTCTTAGAAGTTTTATAAGTTTTATCATCATATCGGAACCGCGGCTGTATGGCACAACTTCACTGCCTCGTTGGGTTATACTAGAGTAGGCGCTGTGTGCTATATCTTTATGCGTCAAAACAAAAGATTTAATCCCACATAGTTTTAATTTTTCGTATACTGTAGGGCCCGAATACAAGATTTCGGGATCTATGCCCATTTCGAGCAACTCATCAGAATTTTTAGACCTCGCCTGCTTAAACGGCATAGTTTCTATCACCATATCTATCTCTTCGAAATAGACGTTCCATTCAGGGAGTCCATGTTCCTGCGGGGTAAGCCCGGTATGCATAGTGGTTACTGCTGCAGCCGTAGTGGAAGGAAACACGGTCGTTATTGGGTTGAGGTTTCCCATATTAGTTAGTATGTTAAAGAACGGGAAATATCGATACTTAACGACCTGATCATATCCGAGTCCGTCTATAAAGAATAGTACAACCTTATCGCAATCCTGCGCTTCGCGTTTCCATAGGCTTTCCGGCAACGTATTTCTTTCATCGGGAACACCAAGTACAGAGAAAATAGTGGGGACAACTTCGGCTAAAGACCGTTCGCCATATCGGGGGTAAACAAACTCTGATTCTGTCATGCCAAACCTCCTTTAAGTTTTTATGAACGTATTATACAATAACACATTACTCTTTTTTAAGATACATGCCATTCTCTCGTATTCTTATATATATTTGCCTATTTTTTCTTGCTGGGATCGCGTTGAATTCGTTAATTTTAGTGCCCCAGATTTTTATGCTGGGGCTTTTTGTTTTGGGGCTGGGAATGATTTCAATGTTTTGGAAAAAAGATAAAAAAATAGTTATTGCGGGACTTTGTTTGTTAGTTTTCGCGATAGGCATTTTTAGGCATCAGATGTTTGACAGGCCAGAAGATAATTTGGACTATTATAGCAAAATACAAAATGTAAAATCACAAAGTATACAAAATTTTAACGATCGTGGAAATTTTGTATATCTTAAAATAGCGAGTTTTAAGTCCAGATTAGAAAACAGCTTAGATTCATCGTTATCTCCCCCTCATAGCTCTATACTTGGTGCGCTTATGCTGGGGGAGAAAACGGTGTCTGGGGAAGATAGATTATCTTGGGACTTAAAACAAAAACTAAATAAATCCGGGACAAGGCACATTACCTCTATATCCGGCATGAACATAGTTATTCTTGCAAATATACTTATAGGCCTGGGCCTTATACTGGGCTTATGGCGCGGACAGGCATTTTATTTCGCGCTAGTTTTTATAATTTTATACATAATCATGGTCGGAGCGCCGCCGAGCGCAATCAGGGCAGGGATTATGGGAGGAATAGTTTTTTTCGCGCAAAAAGTGGGCCGACTTTCACAAGCGCATCGGCTACTGATTATCGCGGCAACTCTGATGCTTGCGTTTAATCCGCTATTGTTAAAATTCGATATAGGATTTCAGTTATCGTTTTTAGCAACACTTGGCATCGCGAAGCTTTATCCGTATTTGCGTGAAAAATTGTCTTTTATCCCAAAGAAGTTTGATATACTTGAAATGCAAAGCACAGTTTCCATGACGATTCCGGCAATAATTTTCACCGCGCCCATATTGGCTTATAATTTTGGCCAATTCTCTATAGTTTCTATATTCACTAATATATTGGTAGTGCCGATATTGGGTTTGGTTTTGGGGCTTGGATTTTTCGCGGGAATCGCGGGAATAATTTTTCAACCTCTTGGCCAGATTTTTTTCTGGCCAGTTTGGCTGTTTTTGGAATATGTTTATAAAATAATAGACTGGAGCTCAAAGTTGCCGTTCGCATCCATGGAAGTAGCAGTATTTCCCTGGTATCTGGTGTTTTTATATTTTGCGCTTTTATGGTGGGGGATAAAGTACTTCCGCCTTGAAGCTTGACATGGTTGCGTAATTTGTCCAATAATATAAAGTCGGGTTTTAGATCTTTGAAAATTATAACCTGAACAGGCAGGGAGGAGTTATGAAGCTTGTAGTTGTGGGATGCGGACAAGGCGGGTCAAATATCGCTGATGAATTTGTCGCTATGGCGCAATGGGTTTATAAGAATAGAAACATTCGGCTTTTTACCGGTTCGGGCAAAGACCCCATATGTAAGGGAGTTTTCGCGATAAACCTGGGAGCCGGGGATCTGTATCAATTAAAAAATATTCCCCATACCGACGATCATTCAATACTTCTTGGCACAACAGATGAGTTTAGGGGGAGGGGCGCCGGGAAAGTTAACGCTGATGGCGCGGAACAGGCGCGGAGAGGCGAGAAGAAGATCATTAGAACAATTCAAGATTACGGAGATGTTCACAGCGCGGATGCCATTATGGTGATTGGTACAACCGCGGGCGGAACAGGGTCCGGTTCTGTGGGCGTGGTTTGCGACTTATTAAAAGATAAGTTTAATAAGCCGGTTTACGCAATGATGGTTTTGCCTTTTAAGAGCCAGTATAATGATCCGGACAGCGTTGTAAATACTGCCACATGCCTCAAAAAGGTGCTCACTAATTCAAAAGCAGACGCTGTATTTCTGATAGATAACCAGAAGTTTGTAAGAGAAAATGAGTCAATGCTGTTTAACTATGGGGAAATTAATAGGCGCATCGCTAATTCATTTATGGATATCCTTTGCGTTGGGGAAGAAACAGACAGAAAGTATATAGGAGAAGTTCTGGACGCAAACGATCTTATTCGCGCATTTCAGGGTCTCATAGGCATAGGGCAGAGCATAGAGGAAGTTCCTCCTAAAAATAAATCAGGGTTTTTTCTAGATGGGAAGAAAAAAGCCCAACATTTCAGCGTGGGCAAACAACAGATAGAACGCGCTAAAAGCGCGGTGGATCAGGCCCTCAAAGATTTGTCTATAGATTGTGATTACAGAGAAAGCAACAAAATTTTGTATGACGCGGACTATGTTTTCGGGCTATTCAGCGGCCCGTCTCACGAAGCAACTGAAGAAATTATTGAGGTAATGGAAAGCAGTCTTGCCGAAAGTGTTCCCGGAGCAAGCAGAAGAAAGGGCACATATCCGGGGCGTTCGTCAAATACAATCGCGATTACGGTCATACTATCTGGTATTGGCAGTGGAGACACAATGAATCGGGTTCAATGGTTTTACGAGGAGGCCGAAAAGATGATGAGTATGGTTAAGGAAGACAGGGAAAAAAGAAAGCAAAAATGGGATGAAGTTTCCAGGTCCGCCCAAAACTTGCCGGATTTATAGAGTTAGAATATGAGAAATGCAAGAATGCCGGAAAACCGAGGCGGCAGATCGGGAAAATTTTTATTCATGGTTTTGGCAGGTGTGGCCGTTGTTGTTATAGTCGCAGCGCTATATTTTTCTGGAGTTTTCCCGCCGTTTTTGGAGGGCGAAGAGATGGTGGTTGAGGTAATTCCCGAGGAGTTTCCTACACCCTATGTAGTTTCAACCGCTACGCCTCAGCCAACGCCAATACCCACGACCGAGCTAACGCCTACACCGGAACCTACGCTCGAGACAACACCAACATCAATTCCGACATCAGTACCATACACACCAGAACGTCCCGCTGTGCCAGAAGCCATAGTAGCAGAGGCAAGGGCGGGAGTATTACTTGCTAGCGGATGGGTAGATAAGCTGGAACTGTTTGATGGCGAAGTAGGTACTGTGTGGTACGCGACATACATAAATACCAAAACGAATGAAACAGTTTTTTCATTTGTTTTATACGGCGGTGATCCGCTCAGGATCGGGGCTATAATAGAGGTGCCGGCATATGAAGCAAAGAAGGACCCAATTTACGCGAAAGTGACTTTGTATAATCCCGATATGCCCGAGCGTATCCTCATTTTCAAAACTGTAAAAGTAGAACTGGCAAAGAGTGGAACGCTTACTACAGAGCAACGATACAGATTTGCGGACGACATGCCAAGTGTTTTTTCAAAAACATTGCGATTCGAGCTAGCAAAGGGAAATTTCGATAAGAAGGATGAGGGCCTCAAAGAATTTAATTGTAAGATGAATTTGGATCCTGTAGGATTTTCGAATAGCGATGGGTTTAATTGCGTTACTCGCGAGCCGGAAAACGCGCCCGAAGCGCTGAAGCAAATTCGTCTCCTTATAGAGCGAATTCAAAAAACCCGTTAAAAAGTTAACGGGTTTTATATTTGAGCGAATTATCATATAATCAATTAAATTATGCAGCGTATTAAATCATCTATAAATTATATTTCGTATAAATTAAGCAGGAAAAAGACTATTTTTGGGGCGCTTCTAACGCTGGCGATTTTGTCATGGATCGCTGTTTTTGCGAACGCGAAGACCAGCGAGCTTGAAGTGCGTTTTTTTGATGTCGGTCAGGGGGACGCGATCTTTATAGAGCTACCGAATGGCCGGCAAATCTTAATAGATGGCGGGCCAGATAGCAAAGTAGTTGAAAAACTAAACTCCACTATGCCTTTCTGGGACAGGGATATAGACATGGTTATCGCGACCCACGCGGACGCCGATCACATAACGGGCCTTGTGCCCGTACTTGCCCACTATGACGTGGATTTAATAATCTGGAACGGCATAGAAGCAAATACAGAAATATTTAAAGAGTGGAAAGAAGCAGTTTCCGGCGAGGGAGCAGAGGTTCTGGTTGGTGAATACGGCACGAGAATAAATCTTTCGGAAATAGCTTTTTTTGAAATTTTGTGGCCCCTGCTTCGTCAAGACTTCGCAGGGCAAGCCCTCCCTGAAACTAATATGTCTCAAAATGACTATTCAGTAGTAGTCCGTTTTGTTTACGGAGAAGACAGCTTTTTATTCACCGGCGATATAGAGCGGCAGTCAGAATATGAGATAGTTCAGCAAACTTTGAACATAGAGTCTGATATATTAAAAATCGCGCATCATGGCAGTAAAACCTCTTCTACGCTGGCATTTTTACAGAAAGTTTCTCCGCGATATGCGGTAATATCTTACGGATTTGATAATCGCTATCGCTTTCCTCATACTCAGACAATTGCGCATTACAAACAGCAAGGTACGGAGCTATAT
>Ga0114944_1000213_pt1 | contig 14344 bp, 13 predicted proteins | sample OV2TP2_FD_89582 | JGI IMG/M metagenome (GOLD analysis project Ga0114944, IMG submission 89582) | Hot spring microbial communities from Beatty, Nevada to study Microbial Dark Matter (Phase II) - OV2 TP2 | ecosystem: Environmental > Aquatic > Thermal springs > Hot (42-90C) | place: USA: Beatty... | reverse complement strand
TCTGACGCTGCCCCAGCCGCGTCTGACGCGGTCCCTCGTGTCCCCTCTGTCTCTTCTGCTTTTTCCGTCTTCTGTCCTCCGTCTTCCGTCTTCTGACTTTGATACATTGCCTGTCCTGCTTTCTGAAGGCTATCGGAAAGGTCTTTTGTCTTTGCTTCTAAATCTTCTTTTGTTCCTGTTTGAAGGATCGCCTTAAGAGATGATATTTTATCTTCAACCTCTTTTTTAACATCCGCACTTATTTTGTCTCCACCGTCTTTCAATGTTTTCTCGGCTGTAAAGACAAGAGAATCGGCTGCATTTTTTGCTTCTATTTTTGCTTTTTTCTCTGTGTCTTCTTGAGCATGAAGTTCTGCTTCTTTGGTCATTTTCTCCACTTCTTCTTTGGTAAGACCAGTGGAACCAGTAATTCTGATGCTTTGTTCTTTGCCTGTTGCTTTGTCTGTAGCTTTTACATTTAAAATTCCGTTTGCGTCTATGTCAAATGCAACCTCTATTTGAGGAACGCCACGAGGAGCTGGCGGAATTCCGTCTAATATAAATCTGCCCAAGGACTTGTTGTCAGAAGCCATTGGACGCTCGCCCTGCAAAACATTTATTTCCACTTGCGTCTGGTTGTCTGCTGCAGTTGAAAAGATCTGGGATTTCGAAGTTGGAATAGTGGTATTTCTGGAAATAAGAGGCGTTGCTACACCGCCTAATGTTTCTATGCCTAAAGTCAGAGGGGTTACATCCAAAAGCAATACATCCTTTACTTCTCCGCCCAAAACACCTCCCTGCACTGATGCGCCAACTGCTACTACTTCGTCTGGATTAACCGACTTATTTGGTTCTTTTTTGAAGAACTTACTAACTGTCTCTATTACCTTTGGCATCCGAGTCATTCCGCCAACCAAAACTACCTCATCAACATCCACGGAAGATATGCCAGCGTCTTTTAATGCTTGCTCAACAGGCGGAATTGTTTTCTGAACAAGACCGTCCACTAATTGCTCAAGCTTGGGCCGAGTTAGAGTCATGGTCAGATGAAGCGGACCGTCTTTGCCCTGTGTAATAAACGGCTGGTTAATTTGAGCCTCTTGCGCGCTTGAAAGCTCGATTTTTGCTTTTTCTGCCGCTTCTCTAAGCCTTTGCAAAGCCTGCGGGTCTTTGCGCAAATCAATATCATGCTCTTTTTTGAATTCGTCTGCAATATGATTGATAATTCTTTGATCAAAGTCATCTCCTCCGAGATGAGTATCTCCATTAGTAGATTTTACTTCATAGACTCCTTCTCCTAATTCCAAAACAGAGATGTCAAAAGTCCCTCCTCCTAAATCGTATATAGCAATTGTGTGGGCATTCTTTTTATCCAGTCCATAAGCCAACGCTGACGCTGTAGGCTCATTGATAATACGAAGAACCTCAAGTCCTGCAATTTCTCCTGCTTGCTTTGTAGCTTGTCTTTGAGAATCATCAAAATATGCCGGAACTGTAATAACAGCCTGTGTCACCTTTCCGCCTAAATAGCTTTCTGCATCTTGCTTAATTTTTTGTAAAATCTGGGCTGATATTTCCTGGGGAGTAAAAGTGCGACCCTCCACCTCAACTACTGCCATTCCATCCCGACCTGCTTTAATACTATAAGGAAGCCATTTCATATCAAACTGTACAGATGGATCGCTGAATTTCCGCCCCATTAATCTTTTTATAGAAAAAATGGTTCTTTTGGGTTTTAGAACCAACTGGCGTTTTGCTACATCTCCAACAACATGCGAGATTGGATCAACCACAGAAGGAATAACATTTCTTCCTTCCGCGGAATAAATTACCTTAGGAGATCCACCCTCCATAACAGCCACGCACGAATTTGTAGTGCCTAAATCAATACCAATTATTTTTCCCATAACCTAAAACTAAATTCGAATCTCAAAATTCGAATTTGTTTCGAATTTCGATATTCGAATTTCGAATTTTCCTACATGTAGTCTCCTTTTTCCAATTGTTCTTTTGCTTTTTCTTCTTCCTCTTTTTCTACTCTCACTTTTCCTACTCCAACTTGAGCCGGTCTTAGCAATATATCTTTAAATAAGGTATAGCCGGTTCTGTGTTCCCTTAAAACTTTTCCCTCCTCTTTATTCGAATCCACTTTAATGGTTTCTATACACTCCATTAGATGTGGATCAAACTTCTTGTCCTTTACTTCAATTTTTTCCACACCTTCAATCTTTAGTGTGTCTAAAAACTGTTGGACGCTTAAAGCAACACCCTCATCTTTACTGTGTTTTGCTGCCTGTATTAGTGTATCCAAAACTGGCAGCAAACGCAAGAGAAGATCTTTATTTGCCCTTCTTATTAACTCTTTTTTCTCTTCCGCTACTCTTTTTTCAAGGTTTTGATAATCCGCCAACGCCCTCTTGTACTTATCTTCAAGCTCCTCAACCGTTTTCTTCAATTCATCTATCTTTTCACCATCTAATTTCTCTTCGTCGTCAGTTTTGATTTTTGACCCTTCGGCTTCGCTTAAGGCATGCTTTTGAGTTTTGAGTTTATCATTCTTATCCATCGCTATTTTTGATTTTTGATTTTTGATTTTTGATATTCATTACTACCATCCTTGCGCTACCTCTTCAATCAAATTACCAAAATATCTAACTGTTGGGACAATATTTGTATAATTTAATCTTGCAGGGCCTATTACTCCCACCTCACCATCTTTATCCATTTGGGTTCTAAATCTAGTAAAAACAAACCCGTATGGACCAGATAATTTTGGTCCCAATTCATCTCCCATCAGTATATAAACATCCTCATCACCTATAACTTGCGCACAGAGATTTCTAAAATAATCAAATTCATCAATGGTTGCTAAAAGACTCTTTGTAACGTCTATATCATAAAACTCTGGCATGTCCAAGATGTTGGCGTATCCTGCGGAGTATATGTCTCCATCATTTGTGGAAACAAGAGCCAATGCACGGGTTTTATCTGCCAAGGACTTTGTAAGCTCTCGCAAAAAAAGCTGTTGTCTGTTTCTAAAATCCCAAAGGCTTTCTTTAACAGCTACCTCCTCTGTAACAGATAAATCTTTTTCTTTCATAAGCTGTTTTACGTAGAATTTCATGCCCATAGGAGTTGGAACTCTGCCAGATGATATATGAGTTTTTCTGATATATCCTTTCTTAGTGAGAGCCACCATTTCATTTCTTATGGTGGCAGGAGAGGCACTTAAGCTGTATTTTTTCTCTAGAGTGTCTGATCCCACAGGCTCTGCTGTTTCTATATATTCCTCGATTAGACTTTTTAGAATTTCTACTTGTCTTTGAGTTAAATCATGCATAATATTTAGCACTACTATACCATGAGTGCTAACACCTTGTCAAGTCCCCAATCTCTGTGTTGTCCGCATTAGAAAGGGATTGCTTCGTGGTTCTTCAATGTAGAACTTCTTACAATAATGTCGTTTGACATACCCTATAGTGTAAATACCACCAATTCGATTCAATTGGGGTTGACACGAGCTATTTTCTTATATACGATAAATCTGGTATAAAAAATATGTCCTTCTTTGCAAAAAAAATGTTTTTATTGGGCTTCATCGTCATTATACTGACTGCTATACCTCTTTCGGTTTATATACTTCAACAACAGAGAGCAACAAAAACCTTTGCTGTGGCTTCAACACGTCTTTCTTTTAACCCAGAAAAGGCACAAATTGAAGTTGGACAAACGGTAAAATTTGATATTTTACTAGATCCTACATTTGGAAAACCCCCAAATCAAATTTCCTTTGTCAAATTAGTTATAAACTACGATCCGCAAATACTGTCTACCGATGAGGCAGGACTTGTTGTTAACTCCCAGGCTTTCCCAGTTACGCTGGATGAGCCAACATATATCCCTCGTTCTATCTTGACCACTCTTTCTGTAGGCGCTGATCCAGCAAAAGTTATACAAACACCAACCAAGGTTGCAGAGATTAGTTTTAAAGCACTTGCTAAAACCACTTCTACTCAAATAGCGTTTGCCGAAGGGACACAAGTCTTATCTGTTGCTACAGCAGATGAAGCAGGCGAAAATGTAATAGCACAAAAATCGCCTGCAATAGTTGCTGTAGCTGCAACAACGGCTCCTCCTCCAATACCAACCCCTACACCTACTCTTCCTCCTGGTGTTACGCCTACTGTGATTCCCGCTCCTACTCAAAAACCTGATCCTATACCTTCTCCAACAGCCGACTTAACACAAGTAACACCTATTCCAAGTGACGGTAAGGAACCAACTCCTACTGAAGAACCAACACCTACTCCAGCAGAAATTGTGGCAACAACTCCTGTTCCAACTATCGAGCCAACCGGTCCAAGAGACAATCTAATCGGAATTGGCATTGCAGGCTTGATACTAGCCATAATCGGAGGCGTTCTCTTTTTCATTCTTTAGCCTGCAAGTTTACGCGATTTTCAAAAAAAATTAGCCTCAAATTTTATACTTGCACCCCTGCACCTTAAAGCTGTGCAACAGCTTCGCTACCTAATGTTGACCTAATTGTTCTCTATAATAGAAATAATGGCTTCTTGGGGGATGGAGATTTTGGAATGAAGCATATTTGCCAAAACGTCTTTTCTAAATTCTTTTGTCCGCTTGACATCAATCAGAAATTCTGATATTCTGATAATATAAGATTACATACAACTAGCATTATTCGTAATAGAGGTCAACTCACTATCCCTGAAACAATTCGTAAGGCTGTGGGCTGGGCAAGTCCTTTGTCTGCTGTGTCTATTTCAATTATGCATCCTAATGAAATTGTTATCCGTCCTCACCGTTCTCAAAAAGAGGTTGATTGGGATAGGATCTGGAAAGGTATCAAAAAATCAAGAAGCCTAAAAGGAAAAGGAAGAGGTAGTCTATCTAAATTTATAGCAGAGGATAGGTATCGCCACTAATGAAGAAGCTTGTTATTGATTCTTCGGTAATAATCAAATGGTTACATAAGGAAGATGAAAAATATCTTGATCAAGCGGCTAAAATCTTAGAAGATGTTAAAAATAATATTGTTACACTTTATGCTCCTGAACTTACAAAATATGAAGTAGGAAATGCTTTACTCTTTGGCAAAAAATTATCTGCAGATCAAGCAAAAATTCCTCTTGCCACATTTTATTTACTACCGATCCAGTTTATTATTCAATCAGAACAATCTGCAAATCAGACTTACAAAATAGCTCAAGAAGCTAAAATTACTTACTATGACGCAAGTTTTATAGCACTCGCTCATCAGGAAAATGCCACTTTGGTTACCGATAACCCAAAACATCAAGGCAAAGATAAGGAGATCAAAGTTATTCCACTGTCGGAGTACGGATCTACAGACGGTAAATAGTAAGCTATACCTATTTTAGATCTCCAAGGAGTAAATCTTAGACCGTCCATCCCCTAGTTATAGTACCGCAGTATAGTCTACGAGAATTAAAATAAAACAAGAAAACTTCGTTACCGAATTTGTGAACACTTACAACCGTCTCTAGCCTGGTGATCCTCAGTGATATTCTCAATGGAAGGTGTTAAATTCTTGCGCTTCGTAAGAGCAGTCGTCATCGTGCTAATTATGCCATGGCTTAAATAAGACGATAGCTTAGAGATCAAAGTGGGGTTTACACTAGCGAAAATTATAACTTCGAGGATATTGCACCTTTCAGGCGCAGAAGTCACAATTAAGAATACAGATATTGATCATGGGCGGGATTATTAAATGCCCTCAGTACGCTCTCCTTTAAGACTTCCTTTTCATAATTATCTTTAGGTAATTGACCTATATATTCAACATCGTCGCCCGCCAAAACTAAATCCCTCTCCTTTGTGTATAGAAGATGGACATAACTTGTAGGCTCAGATATACCTCTCACCATTCGAATACGCCTAGGTAAAAGAATAGACGAATCATTTATTTTACTAAAAAGCATATATAAATTTAGCCTAAACGAAAAGAGTTTTCTTGGCATAACAAAAGAGCTCGGGATATAGCCACTCCAGACACCTACGCTCCTACTGTATCTCAATGTATCATGTGTCAGCTGTTGTCCCGATGCAAGATCAAACACTTCTTCGCTGTCACTCTCAAGAGAACTTAGAAAATTTAGTTGTCGATAGGTTACAATCGTTTCCTGTTCAACTGCTTGATTGAAAAGTCTCCATACGCCTTGCGTTCGAAATTCACCCAACGTCTTATCTTGTCGGTCTTTAGTCTCTTGAAACTCTCTCTCACGCTCTTGTACGTGTTGTTGCGCGTAGCGATTAAGCTCTGATTCTTGCACCATATCTATGATCTATTCTATGCGATTACTACCTAAAAGGCAATAGCCTAGATAACTAATATTTAACTGCCTTCTATCATCGAAAGCAGGGCTTCTTGGGGGATGGAGATTTTTGCGTGAGAAAGAAGACGGGATTTTCCTTTTTTTTGCTTATCTAAGAGCTTGTCTTTTCTTCTTCTGTCTCCGCCTGACATTTTTTGCAAAACGTCTTTTCTAAAAGGAGGTATCTCCTCCTTTGATACTATTTTCCTATCAATTACTCCTTGAATAATTTGCCTAAACTGTTGTCTTGGCAGGAAATTTTTAAGCCGCAGGGTTTTTCCCCGTGCAACTCTTATTCCCTCGTCTTTGTAAACCAATTCCGACAAGATATCTATCGGCGTATCATTTACTCTTACCTCAAGTTTTGTCAAATCTGCCTCTTTATAATTACTAATCTCATAGTCAATGCTTGCAAATCCATTAGAAACTGACTTTAATTCTGAAGAGAGTCCTCTTATAAACATGCTATAGGGAAGTTCAAACGTTATAACAACAGAGTTTCCATGATAAGATATGTCCAAAAGCGTACCTTTTTTTGATTGGCAAACATTCATAATGCTTCCTATATATTGTTGAGGAGTGTAAACAAAAAGCTTCATATATGGCTCCCAAATACCTTGTCCTGAGCCGGTCGTTGGATCCGATCTTTTTTCGTATAAAACTTGAGGCATGGTAAGAAGAACGTCCAAACCAAATTCTTGTCTTAATCTTTCTTTTACTATTTCTGCATGAAGAAGTCCTAAAAATCCAATACTAAAACCGCTTCCAAAATATGATGAATATTCTTCTTGGAAAGTTAGAGCCGTGTCATTTAAAGTTAGTTTGGCAAGCGCTTTCTTAAGTGTTGGAAAATCATTGCTGTTTTTGGGATATGCTCCAAAAAACACCATCGGCTTTGGCAGCTTGTACCCAGGCAAAGGCGTTATTTTTGATTTTTGATTTTTGATTTTTGATATTGTTATGGTGTCTCCAACTCTTGCAAGTCTTATATCCTTAATTCCTGTAATAATATAGCCTATCTCGCCTGCTGTCAGACTCTCTCCCGAAACCAAAAATGGCGAAAAATATCCAAGGTCAACAACCTCGGATACAATATTATTTTGATAGAATTTAACATTCTCATTTTTTTTAACTTCTCCATCTACAACTCTAATATAAGCAACAACTCCTCGAAATTCATCATATAGAGCATCAAAGATTAGGCACCTCAAAGGTTTTTCTTTCTGCCCAGAAGGAGAAGGAATTCTTTTTATAATTTCTTCTATTAACAGGGAAACATTCTCTCCAGTCTTGGCAGAAATATACAAAATATCTTCTTTTTTAAATCCAAAAAAATCAACCATATCTTTAGCAACAGCCTCTGTTTGAGCACTTTCAAGATCAATTTTATTGATAACTGGAATAATAACAAGTTTTTGTTTTGCTGCTTCTTTGTAGTGGGCAACAGTTTGAGCTTGAATACCTTGTGTTGCGTCTACCAAAAGAATTGCTCCCTCGCAAGCGGCCAGAGTCCTTGAAACTTCATATGAAAAATCAACATGGCCGGGAGTATCGATCAAGTTCAAAATATATTTTGAACTTGAAATTTCCAATTTCCAATTTCCAATTTCCAATTCTTTCGGATGAGCCTCATCACCGTCATTTGATATTTGAGATTTGACATTTGAAATTTGAAATTCATATTCCATTCTCACTGGTGCAAGTTTTATAGTAATGCCGCGCTTTCGGCTGATAGGATTTTGGTCTAAAAACTGTTCTCTCATTTTCTCCTTTGGCACTGTGTTTGTAATCTCCAAAAGCCTATCAGCAAGCGTTGACTTGCCATGATCCACATGGGCAATTATTGCGAAGTTTCTAATATTTTGCTGATTCATGAAGAAGATTATAGCAGAAGCAAGCAACTACATTACATCTGCGAAGCGTATTTAACCATTCCTTCAAATATCTGCAAACCTTCGGGTTTGAAGTTTTCCATTCTTCGCCAGTTGTCATATTGAGTTTTTTTGATTGATCGTTCTGGATGAGGCATAAGACCCAAAATCCTTCCGTATGGATCGCAAATACCAGCAATTGCATTAAGCGAACCATTTGGATTGAGTGGATATTCTTGTGTAGGATTGCCATCAACATCACAATATCTAAAGACAACCAATTGCTGTTCTTCGATTCTATCTATTGCCTCAGGTGCCGCGTAAAATCTTCCTTCACCGTGTGCCACCCTATATTCCATGGTTCCATTCATTTCTTTTAAAAACAGACATGCATTTTCGTCTTCAACCCTTAGTTTAATTGGACGACAATCAAAAGGCCTTACGTTATTCATTTCAAGGGTTGCTTGCATTTCTCCAATAGTTCCAAATGGCAAGAGACCAGCTGTCGTTAAAACTTGAAATCCATTGCAAATTCCTAATACTAGTCCTTTTTGTCTTTGAACAAATTCGTTTATCTGATCTCCTAAGTAAGCATTAAGTTCTAACGCTAGAATTTTACCAGCAGCAATATCATCGCCATAAGAAAATCCTCCGGGAATTGCAAGAATTTGGTAATCACGAAGATTCCTTTCCCTATTTTTAAGCTGGTCAACCATTACAACTTCTGGATTGCCACCTGCTAGTCTAAATCCTTCAGAAGTTTCCAAATCGCAGTTTATCCCGTCTGCTTTTAATACTAAAACATTAGGTTTTAATCGCTCCATAAGATTAGCCAAAAATAGATTTTACTGGTTCTTTCCAGGCCTGCTTTAATTCATCCAAAGACGCATCAAATAGCATGTGTCCACCAACGCTAACTAGCATTACTTTATCTTGTTTTGTCCTACCCAAAATCATGTGGGGGAGATTTTCAAATAATCTATTTGCTATTTCTTCGTTTTCTACCTCAACAACAAAACAGCCAGCGGTTTCATTAAATAAAAACGTATCAGGTCTTAAACCCTTAATGTCAAGATCTAGATCTGCTCCTGTTTCTCCGCCAAAACACATTTCCGAAACAGCACCGATAACGCCACCTTCACTTACATCATGGCACGATAAAACTTCACCGCTTTTTATTGCCTGATGAACGCCTTTTAGAACTTTTGGCAACATTTCAAGATTTACTTTAGGAACTTCATTACCAACTAACCCATTGGTATCGTAATAAGTTGAGCCACCCATATTGTTGTCTAAACTTCCTACCAAACAGAGCGTAGATCCGACCTTTTTAATATCCGAAGTAATGGTTTCCTCGACATCTGGAATTTTTCCAAAAGCAGAAATACACAAAACTGGTGGAATTTTTATTACTATCTCTCCGTCTTCGGATCTATAGGTTGATGATAGACTGTCCTTACCAGAGATTACTGGTCGTTTTAGAGCATCCATACAATCAACAACTGCATCAACAGATTTATCTAAAGATCCCATTGCATCTTCGTCTGGAAATGGCCAAATATAATTGTTTATCAAAAATGCTTCTTCTGGATTTCCGCCAACCGCAACATAATTTGCCATTGCTTCAGAGACTGCCCAAACACTACCCCAATAAGGATCAATTCTATTAAGAATTGGGTTTAAACCATGAGAAACAACTACGCCATATGGCTTATCTAAAATAGGATTTATAACAACTGCATCATTTGGCCCATCGTATTTTTCCCCGGTAAACGGAGCCAAGGCATTCGTTCCTTGAACACTGTAATCGTATAGTCGAAGAATTGGTTCTTTAGAACAAACGTTTCCATGCGATAAAACTTTCTTTAGGGTTTGAGTCCAATCAGTTGGCATTTCAGGAACTCTTTCATCAAATGTGGGCTTTTCCCAATTGGCTTTCATTATTCGTTGAGGCAACCCGTGTTTTAAAAAGTCGTAATCTAGTTTTGCAACATTTTGATCGCCATAATTTACTGTTAGGTAATTGCTGCCATCAAAGTGTCCAAGAACGGTTGCTTCTACGTTATACTTTTTGCAAACTCTTACAAACTCTTCTATTTTGTTGGGATCAACAGCAGTAACCATTCGTTCTTGCGATTCAGACAGAAATATTTCCCAGGGAGCAAGTCCAGAATACTTAAGCGGAGCTTTACTTATGTCAACGATTACTCCAATATCTTCTCCCATTTCTCCAACTGCCGAAGAAAATCCAGCAGCGCCGCAATCTGTTATTGCCCTTATCAAATCATTATCTCTTGCTTCAATTATTGCGTCAGCCATGCGTTTTTCTTCTATTGCATTTCCAATTTGTACTGAAATTGAATTTACTTCAATAGTTCTCTCAGTCATTTCCCCCGAAGAGAAAGTCGCGCCATTAATTCCATCTCTACCTGTCCTTCCACCAATCACTACAACTAGATCACTAAGTTGAGGTTTTCCTTTAAGCGCTCTTTCATCTGGAAGGATTCCATAAGCACCCACAATTACAGTTGGTTTTGCCCTAAAGTCCTCGTGATAATGTACGGATCCATTGTTGGTGGGAATGCCCATTCTATTGCCATAGTCCTTAACACCTGCTACAACTTTTCTTTGCATATAATCTGGATTTAATGTTCCTTTAGGAAGCTTAATAGGATCTAAGTCAGGTGGAGCAAAACAAAACATGTCAGTTGAAATAATGACTTTTGCGCCTTGGCCCGTTCCTAGAATATCTCTAAAAACTCCACCACTGCCAGTCATTGCGCCGCCGTATGGCTCGATTGCAGACGGACTATTATGTGTTTCAACCTTTCCACAAATTGCAAGACCATCATAAAATTTAACAGCCCCAGAATTGTCTACAAAAGCAGAAGTCACTTGGTCGCCAAAATACTTTCTCGCTGTTTCGGTAATCCTTGTAAAAAGTGGTGGTTTTTCTACGCCATCTACAAGAACTTTTGCCCTAAATGTTTTATGGCCGCAATGTTCGCTCCAACGCGCAGCAAGAATTTTAAATTCGCAATCCGTAGGATCTCTGTTTAGATCAACAAAATGGTCTCTCATCACATGCAATTCTTCTAGATTAAGATGAGCATCCCATTCTTTGTTCAATCTCATTAATTCTTGATCAGATGTATTTCTAATGGGGAGTATAGTTATAGGGCCTGTTTCGCCTGATATAACAAGAGTATCTGGCTTTTTGTCAACAACTCTTTCTACTGTTTTATTGACAAGCAGTCTTTCTACAACTCGATTTACTCCATTTCGATCAATAGAACCATAAAAACCATATTCAGTACTGGAATCAGCAGCAGCTAAAACCACTCCTAAATCCTTTGCGGATTTTAAAATTGAACCAACTTGTGGATTCATAACTCCTGGTTTATAAGCAACTTCAACAACATACTGGGCATCAGCAATAAGAGGTTCGTTGAGCCTGTACTCTTGAGTTATTGGTTCACAAAATAGGGTTTCAGCAAGTTTTCTAGCTCCTTCTTCAGTTGCACCTTCTAGCCTATAAACTCTAGCTGTTCTTATTTTTTCAAGACCAGGAACGCCAATTGTTCGCTGCGCCTCATTCGCGACATCTTGTCCTCTTATATCTTTTTCTGTATGTCCAACCCTAATCTCGTGAATCGCCATAAATTGATTATCCGTGTGGGTAAAGTAATCTCGCCGTTCGTTTGGCTAAAAATAAAACGTGTTCCTCTCCAGGCCTTATTAACGTTTCTTTTCTTGCTAGTTCTTTAACAGTTCCTCTTGCTACATCTTTTAGCAGCTCTATTTGAGTTTTATGTTCAACCGGTAAAACTCTTTGTTGTAAATCATCAACTGTATCATCTGGTAGAATATCAACTCTTGTTGATTTAACAACTGCTCCTTGATCATATTTTTTATCGACTCTTTGAGCAATTGCCTCAGTCCAAAAATCTCGTTTTGTTTCCCTAACAAAAAGCAATCTCGTTGTATGTACTCTTCTTCCGTACATTCCTATTCCGCCAAATTCAGGCACTGGTCCTGGGTGCTGATTAAACATAGTGTCTTGAAATTCATCTATAACATGTTCTGGAGTTAGTGGTAACCATCCGTTTTGAGTAACTACTGTTACGCCACGTTGCCGGAGCTCTTTTAATATTGCCGAACCAAAACCTTCTTGATCTATTTTTTTATCTGCACCTCTAAATTTATTTGGATCAATTACAATAATATCTTTTTCAGGAATTCCTAATCGTCTTGCTTTTTCAATTCCACCAGCATCGGGTTTACTGGCTATAACACAAGCAACATCCATTGGGATTTCTCCCGACTGACAGGCTTTTATTATCTGTTCCATTGTCGTCCCGCCGCCGGAAATTAGTGAAGCCAGCCGTTCTTTCATTGATTGACAATAGACATAATTGCTTCTTTTACTTGCGTTGCATAGTTAAAAGCGTCTTCTATTTCAGCTTTTGAGTATTGCGGTATATCAGGCGGATAACGTACTTCGATATAAAATCCAGTCAAAATTTCACATGCATCAAGGAGTTCTTTCAGTTTTGGTGCAATTTTTACACATCTATCAAGCAGTTTTGTTAAATCATGGGTTCTTGGGGGTTCAACATTATTGAGAATAAGGAAACCTTTTAAAAACTTTTCCGCAACCTGTTGCGAAAGAAATGCAATTTGGGGGAATATCTTATCTTCTTTTAAACCTATTTCCGCATATTGATAATCACTTATAGCAGCATCAAACCATTCTTGCGCTAAGACATTTTGTCTATTAGCCATAAAGTGTCTTTCCTTCTGCTAGTATTCTTTTTATGAAATAGTCCCCAAGTCCAATTCGTTTCTCTATTTCCACTGGCGTATATACAATAGGATCTAAGGAATACGTACGAGGAACGCTTCGAAGAGACTCAAATATTTCCTTTACTCTATACGCTTTTTTTTTCTCACTCTGCTTAATAACTAAAAGGTCAATATCTGAATCCACGCCATAATCTCCGCGGGCTGCAGAGCCAAAGAGAATAATTTTTTCTGGTTTATATTTCTTGGCTATTGTTTTTGCCAACACATTCGCTTCTGTAATTATATTTTTCATATGATTATTGTAATATAAAATCACCTAAATTACAACGTAGAAACTTAATATCTCTTTAATTTGCGATCGTCTGTTATTAGTCTGCATTTTTCAACTTGCGCTTGGGCAATAAGCATCTTATCAAACGGGTCTTTATGACGCATTAGTAGTTGGTGTAGATTTGATATGTGGGTATCAAGGAGATATTTCATTAAAAACTTTTATTCTCCGTAAAACATCTTATTTGATGAATGTTGATGATTTGCATAATATTGATTAGCTAACTTAGCTAAGTTTAACATGTGAAACATTTTAATGTCAGGATGCGTTTGCCGATATCGATTTCATTGTCTTCACCGCCTGGAATTAATCTGTCAAGCCGTTCTCTCATAAGTTCAATCTGTTACTCTGGATGATTTCATCCAAAGAGCCTTTTTTGTACTTCCGTATATTTTTGAGATGTTTTATAAACTATCTCATAAGGGAGAATAGGAGCAGGAGGTTTTTTATCCCATCCGATCGATGTCACATGATCCCTAACATATTGCTTATCAAGACTATCTTGAGATTTCCCCGGTGTATAAGTTGTTGCGTCCCAAAATCTAGAGGAGTCGGGGGTTAAAACCTCATCGCCCAGAACCAATTGACCCTTCTCATCAAGCCCAAATTCAAATTTTGTGTCAGCGATTATGATTCCATGAGAGACCGCGTAATCAGCGGCAACCGAATACAACTCTAACGTCTTTTTTTTTAGTTCTTCCGCGAGAGTATTAGCATCTAAATCTGGAAAGTTTTGTTTTACGATCGTGACCATCCTCTCAAAGTCTATATTCTCATCATGTCCTACAGTTGCCTTTGTTGCTGGAGTAAATATTGGCTCTTCCAATCTTTGTGACTCAACAAGTCCTGACGGCAGCTGAATCCCACATACACGTCCAGACTCTCTATATTCTGCCATTGCAGAACCTGTAATATATCCTCTAGCTACACATTCTATTGGAATCATTGTTAACTTCTTAACCAGCATTGTTCGGCTTCTGAGCGCTTCTTTATTAAAGGGC
>Ga0114944_1000212_pt1 | contig 14345 bp, 13 predicted proteins | sample OV2TP2_FD_89582 | JGI IMG/M metagenome (GOLD analysis project Ga0114944, IMG submission 89582) | Hot spring microbial communities from Beatty, Nevada to study Microbial Dark Matter (Phase II) - OV2 TP2 | ecosystem: Environmental > Aquatic > Thermal springs > Hot (42-90C) | place: USA: Beatty... | reverse complement strand
TGTCTGGGGCACAAACAATGTGCCAAGAAAGAAGGGATGGCCGGGCAACTCAATCACGCGAACTTCGCCTTCAGAGTCCGAACCAGTGATTCGCAGAGGGCCGCTCTTCAAGAGTTGGACCTTATCTGGATTCACGCCAAAGTTGCAGTAATACTCTTCGGTGGCTGATAGTGAGCCATAGATTTGGGCCACCTTTGAGCCTTCAACAAACTTGAGCTTCATCTCGCGCCCCGCTAATGAACATGCCAGTTCCGAGATGAAAAGGTCGGAAGCATAGGGATCGTACTCGGCGTGTTGCGCATCTTTGAAGTTGAGGACGTTACGCGCATACTCCAGAACTATATGCTGAAAGCCACCGCACGTTCCGAAACAGGGGATATAATGCTCACGGGCATGCTGGATCGCCCAAAGAGTCTTTCCCATGTTTTTGTAGGGGGCGCCTGGTGTTACCCAGATGCCGGAAAATCTGGTGAACAGAGACAGTTCAATGTCTTGTGTCGGGATCCACACTCCTTCGACGGCAACACCGAGTACACCACACGAGTGCTCAATTGCGGCGTTGGTGGCAGCGTGAGGCTTGAACGTTGGTGTGAATTCGCCTAGCAAGGCAATAGACTTCATGGCCCTCCTGATGTTGGCTGACGACCGAAGAAGAAGCAACAGCCTAACTATGGATTAGGCGGAGTTTTTCCGTATAATCACCCCTTATACCGAAACTCTTCCCCTTCTCCTATCCCAGTCTTTCCGGCGACTCCACGTTGGCTGAGGGTATAGCCTCTATCGGCTTGCCAGTGGCAGGGTCAACCTCGAATGGGCCAGGCAACTCCAGCTCCTTGGCCATCTCCCGCACGGCGGGGATGACCTCCTGGCCCATGAGCCTCAGGCTGCGCATGGCGTCTTCGTGGGTCATAGCACCATCGCCATCCCAGAAGAAGATGCTGCCGGGCCGTATGTACTCCAGGACGTGGCGTATCTTGGGTATGACGGTCTTGGGCGTGCCTGAGATGATGGTGTAGTCTTCTATCTGCTTTTCGTAGGGTCGACCTAGCACTCCCCCTATATTGCCGCCACGGGCCCGTGTTGCCACGGCCTGGGTGGGCAGCACCCTGGTCCGGGATGTGAGCCCCGGCAGAGTTAGCAGGGCCGGGTTCGTGGTCCCCTCGTTACCAGCCAGGAAGGGGTTGCTGGGGCCCTGGACGTACTTTTTGCCTGTCCGCTCGGCCAGCTCCTCTGTCTCATCTACGTGGACCTTCCACAGGTAGCCTATGTTTTGGGAGCCAGACTTGTAGCCAAGCTCGGCAGCGGTGTCGTGGTAAAGCTGAAAAGCCTGCTTGGTCGGCTCCATCTCGGTGGCCAGCATTATGTAGGGGATACGCTTCTGGGCCGCCCATATAAGGGAGTCGCGGCTGACGACGCCCGGTAGCCAGACAGGGGGGTGAGGCTTCTGGTACGGCCTGACCCAGGGGTTGACGTGGCGGTATTGGAAGTGTTTCCCCTCCCAGCGAAATGGTCCCGGGGTCGTCCACGCCTTCACGATAAATTCGTGGGCCTCCTGGAACCGCTCCCAGTTGTAGTGTGGAGGCGCGTTGTGGGAGACACTCTCGCGGCCGGTCCCCCGTACCCATCCGGAGACCAGGCGGCCGTGGGAGATCAGGTCTATCATTGCCAACTGCTCTACCAGCCAGAGGGGGTCGTCCCAGATGGGTATGATGTTGCCAAGAAGGACGATCTTGGCCTTTTTGGTGATCCGCGCCAGAATGGAGGCTTCCACGTTCATAGCGCCCCCCATGCAGAAGGGGGTGCCGTGGTGCTCGTTAAGCATCAGGCCGTCAAAGCCCATCTCTTCGGCGTAGATCTTCTCGTCAAGATAGCGGTTGTAAAGCTCGGCCCCCAACTGAGAGTCATATATGTCATTGCTGACGGTCAAGTCCATTATGGGCCTTCCCGTCGCTCCGAAGTAGCCAGATTCGGGGTCCTGGTAGGGCCGCTCGGTGAAGTATCCGATGAACATCGTCTTCTCCTCCTGTTTTCTGGTCTGTGGGAGTAACCAAACCTTGTGGTTGCTCAGGTAAATCCAACTGCCAGCATTATAGCACTGCTCTTAGCCAACTGGGTAGTGGTGAAGCCTAGTGAACGTGACATATCACGCCCAAGCCGTTGATGTGGGTTTGATGCTCTTCAAGCAGTGCCAAGATATGTTCTTTGGTTTGGACCGCCATTGTATCACCACCGCTATCTGGAGATGGTAAGTAGCGGAGTTATTGTCAAACTAGCCCTAGCCCTCTGACAGAAACCCACGGACCAGTCGAACAAACTCGTCGGGCCTTTCTATCTCCGGGTGGTGGCCGCAGTTGTCCAGGACAACCAGCCGCGAGCCCCTGATGGACTCTCGGTATACCTCAGCCGCGCTCAACGGGACGATGGCGTCTTGTCTCCCCCAGATGATGAGAGTTGGGAGCCGCTTGAGCCTGCCGAGCAGATGAGGCAGGGCAGGGTAATGCATATAGGGCCTCCAGCTCAGACGGCAGGCCTCCTCTCTGGCCACCTCCCAGGCTTCTACCTGTTCACGTGTGGGCTCATTGGGGCATACCTGTTGAAACTCCTGGGTGCTGGCCGGGTCCAGAACGCCCGCGGTGATATACTCCTTTGCCACGGCCAGGAACATATCGTAGATCTCCCCAACGGGGGGCTTAATCCCCGCAGCGCCCACCAGGACCAGCCTCTTGAACTGATGGGGGCACATGGTCGCCATCTCGGCAGCGAGCCATCCACCCAGAGAGAGGCCCACCGCGTTCACCTGACCCAGTCCCAGGTCATCCAGGGCCTCAAGATACCAGCCCGCCATATCTCGGAGGTTCATAATCCAGTCCAGTCCCTCCGTCCTCCCGAAGCCGGGGTGCGAGGGTATATGGAGGGTATAGTGTTGCGCAAGGGCCTCATGATACCGCAGCCAAAGGTGGTGGCCCATCTCATCGTGAAAGATTAGCAGGGGCTCTCCGGTGCCACCCTTGACGAGTCTCAGCTTGACCCCTGCCACTTCGAGGGTCTCTTCAGCCCATGTCCTGGAAGTTGTGGCCATCTCAATCCTTCCTCCTCAGAATACCTGTTTTGTCCCGCTTCCTGGCCCAGTGAGCCATACTGGGCTATCTGAGCACAAAAAAGCCAGCATCCTCGACGAAGCCATTGTAGAGGTGCCTCCGAAAGTCGTCAAGGCCATGAGCTAGAGTTGTGCGTGCCCTACCGTCTCCATGTTGCCTCCTCTCTAATGTAGAGATAGAATTATTCCATTGTTCCTGAGTAGGATGTGGCCCAAGAGAGATTGTCACTGAAAAGCATGAGGTGCTATCAGGAATGTATCCCAGCCCCCTACCCTGATGGGAAATGACCCCTCCGCCTCGACATTATACCAATCCTATCGCTAAGGGTCAGAAGCTCATGGGGAGGGAGGCTGAAAACCAAGCCGGAGGGACACTATGACATCAGCAGAGTTCAGCGATCCCGGTCAGGCCGTGCTCTATGATAAGCGAGACCAGATTGTTGTTATCACCCTCAATCGCCCCAGCTCCCTCAACGCCATCAACCGCCAGCTCCGCCGGGAGCTTGGGGGGGCCATTCTTCGCTTCGACCAGGATGAAGATGCCAGGGTGGCCATCATCACAGGGGCGGGCCGGGCCTTCAGCGCGGGGCGCGACCTTAAGGAACGGGCGGAGGACAACGCAGCCGGTATCCAGGCCAGGGCGAGGGATAGTTTGAGCCCCGAGCGCCCCTACATGTGGCCTCAGACCTGGAAGCCCCTCATCGCCGCCATTAACGGCTACGCCCTGGCGGGAGGCTGGTCCATCGCCCAGATGTGTGACATCCGCCTGGCGGCAGAAGACGCCCGCCTGGGTATCAGCGAGCCCAGGGTGGGCCTCCTCCCGCCCTTCGCCGTCACTCTGACCAGGCTCATACCTATGGCGGCGGTGATGGAGCTGGTCCTGACCGCGGAGCCCATCACAGCCCAGCGGGCCTGCGAGATCGGCTTCGTCAACAAGGTAGTGCCCAGGGAGCAGCTTATGGAAGAGGCCATAAGTGTAGCCCAGCAAATTGTGCTCAACGCCCCCCTCTCCCTCCAGTATTTCAAAGAGCTGGCCTACCGCGGCCTGGACATGAGCGCCCAGGCTGCCTCATCTCTGACCTATCATATGTACGACCATCTGCTTCTCAGCGAGGACTCGAAAGAGGGGCCCAGGGCCTTTGCCGAGAAGCGTAAGCCCCAGTGGAAAGGTAGATAAGGACTTCCCATCTGAGGCATTGCAGCAGATATAAGCGCGATGGTCCCAATATGGCCCGTTTGGCCCCTCTGGTGGTCAGGCTGCTGAGGGTCGTGCTACTGGTCTTCGCCGCGCTGGCCGTGACCTTCGTCGCCGCATATGTCCTGACGTTAATCCTGCCCGAGGCAAGAGCCTTGATAGAGAGACGCTTCATCTTCTTCCCTGACAAGGAACTGGCTGGAACCCCCGCTTACTGGGGACTTAGCTTCGAGGAGGTGCACTTCTCGGCCAGTGATGGGGTCAAGCTTCACGGTTGGTTCGTGCCCGGGGATAAGGATAAGAACGTCACCTGGATATGGTTCCACGGCAACGCGGGGAACGTAAGCCACCGTCTTGAAAACCTGGCGCTTCTCCACAGCCACCTGGGCGTGAACATCTTCCTGTTCGACTACCGGGGCTACGGCCGTAGCGAAGGGCAAGTCTCCGAGAAGGGTACTTACCAGGACGCCAGAGGGGCATTGGACTACGTGCTTTCCCGCCAGGACATCAACCCTCAGAAAATAGTCTACTATGGGCGCTCCCTTGGGGCTGCCGTTGCAGTATGGCTGGCAACTGAGCCCAAAGTGGGCGTGAGGGAGGAGGGGGGGAAAGGGTGGAGCACCACGCACCAGCCCTACGGCCTCATCCTGGAGACCCCCTTCACCTCCGTCAAGGAAATGGCAAAGCTAGCCTTTCCATATCTGCCCCTCTACCTGCTGGTCCGCAGCAAATATGATTCCCTATCCAGGATTGGCAAAGTATCCTGTCCCCTTCTCATCATTCACGGAGATAAAGACGAGATTGTGCCCATAAGCCAGGCGCGAAAGATATACGATGCAGCCTCGGGGCCCAAAAGTTTCTATACGGTCCACGGCGCTGGCCACAATGACACCTACATCGTCGGCCAGGAGCCTTACTTCCGAGCCCTGGCGGATTTTACGTCGTCCCTGAATAGTACCGGCAATCAGGATTGACACCATCCTGGGCGCGGCATATCATTCAAGCAGATAGAAAGTCGGGGCATTGCAGATATGAATATGAAAGAATCCCTTACACAACATCTCCTCAAGCAGGGGCTTGGTGATATCAGTGAAACATTAGCCCAGATTGTGATGGAGCAGGTGTTACCCTGGAAAGATGAGGAACCTGGCAAGTCGGAGGATGCCAGAGCCATCATCGCCTTTTCCTTCGGATTCCGCTTTGAGCCGAACGGAAATCGGAAACCAGGCCCTGTCAACAAACAGTTGGCAGACCTCGTGAGCGAGTATTATAACAAGCAAGCTCGGCCAGTGTACGCCCAGTGGGAGATAGCTGAGGCGCTTGCTGGGCGTGTGTCTAAAAACCACCTGCACACCATCTACCCAAAGATCGGTAAGAAGACTGGCAACGTAGAATACCTCAGCGCTGTGGACGTACTGGATGACGCCATTGACGAAGGGCTAAACCCGGATGACAGTAATCTTAATCCGGTTCTGGTGATTGCCCATCGTTACCATCTTGTCAGATATGCGCGGCTGGTAAAGGATAGCGGTTTCACTGTTGTCACCGCTCCTGATATGCCATCCGCGTGTGATCCTGAGTCTGGTCAATCCTGGACAGCCGATGAGGTAGTCAGTATCGTAACTGAGATCATATCACGCTTGTCAGCTTACCGCAAAGAATATGTCGAAGATATGGAAGATGGTCTCGAAACCGCGCACACATACCGGACCAGCGGCATAGAAGGATTTATCTCTTACGATGACTACCTCCAGCGAAAACTCCACGTGGAGCAATAGATACGAAGTTAGCTTGAGCCCACGTGCGGAGCGCGAGCTGGACGGCCTGGCTCCTGCCGTCTTCAGGCGAGTAGACGAGCGGATTCGGAGACCCGAAGCTGATCCGCGGCCCGTCGGGAGTACTAAGATAGGAAATGACTTGTATCGGATTCGAGTTGGGCCATGGCGTATAATTTACATGGTTGATGACGCTGCTAGAAGAATAATCATCTCCCGTGTAAGACGAAGAGAAAAAGATACCTACCGCAGAGGACTGTAGCTGCATGTGGCGTGCTGAGGCTGGGATTTTGATGTGCATGGTGAAACTAAGGAGGTGTCAGATGGCTCAGGCTGGTAAGCTGGAGATAGAGATACTTTACTGCCACCATTGAGGCCACGCATTGAGAGCTGCCTGGATGGCAGGTGAGGCCCTGAACCGAGTGGGCGATCACATAAGCTCCTTCAAACTCATCCCCGGCGGCCACGGCAAGTTCGATATACGCATTAACGGCGAGCTGGTGGCGGAGCATCGCCACGAGCCCAACGCCCACATCTTCCCCGACCTTCAAGACATGCTGAAGGCGATAAACCAGCGGGTTGAGAGGAAAGCACCAGCTTAAAGGTAACCGTTCAGCCATCAGCTATCAGGAGTCAGCCCAACTGAAAGCTGATTGCTGACAGCCAGGTTTTTTGGCACAATGCCCCCAGCATCACCGTAGCAACCCCTTTATCCAGCGGGTGGTTATTGTTGCCACACTTGGGCGACTGTATGCAGCTAGGACATCCGTCGCTGCACGGGCAATCGGAGACCACCTGGAAGGTTGTGGCCCACAGCTCATCAATGATCTGGTACCCTCGCTCTGCGATGCCTATGCCGCCGGGGTGGCCGTCGTAGATAAAGACCTGGGGCTTTCCTGTGTCGGGATGGCGGGGTGTAGAGACGCCTCCTATATCATTGCGGTCGCACAGCGCGAACAGGGGCAACACTCCGATAGCGGCGTGCTCTGCGGCGTGAAGTCCGCCCGCCAGGTCCAGGCGTCCCCCTCTGACCTTGTCCAGGAATGGCTGGGGTATATCGAACCAGAGAGCAACCGTATTGAAGCACCGGGGCGGGAGGTCCAGGTACTCTTCTCCAATGACCTCGTCGGTGAAAGGCTTCATCTTCTTAAAGCCCAGGACTTGGTTGGTGACTTCCACATCTCCCAGGTATACTCTCACGTCTCCTACTGTTTTGGACAGGCGTACGCCACGAATCCTTATCTCCGTCACGTCCTTGACCTGAGTATAGTAAGCCCCATCGCCGGGCTCGACGTGGGCCGTCCCGGAACCAAGGTCCAGGTGATTCACCAGGTACGGCTCTCCCTGGTGCAGGTAGACAGCGCCGGGATAGAGCTGGTGAAAGGCAGATGCCTCCTCCACCCTCTCCAGAACTGTACCCGAGCCCTCCTCTACCACAAGATAGCTATGGGGAGAGGTAGAGCGTATGTTAACCATCTCCGCTGGATAGGATACCTCGGTGGTGATGTACCACTTGCCTCCTCCGTTCCTGAGAACCCCTTTCTCTTCCAGGCTGGCGATGTGTTCCATGAAACTGGAGCCGAATAGCTGTTCGTCCTGGGAAGTCAAAGGCGATTCGTAAGCGGCGCAGAGCAGATGAGGCTGGATGATGTGGGGGTTCTCAGGAGATATAAGGGCGTTCTCCACTGGTCGGCCAAAAAATGCCTGAGGATGGTTCATGAAGTACTGGTCCAGGGGATTGTCCTGGCCCACCAGAATGGAGAGGGACTCCTCCCTGCGCCTGCCGCTCCTGCCCGCCTGCTGCCAGGTGCTGGATATGCTGCCAGGGTAGCCCGTTATCACAGTGGCATCAAGGCTGCCCACGTCAATCCCTAGCTCCAGAGCGTTGGTACTGGCTACGCCCATCAGCTCACCATGAAAAAGGGCCTTTTCGATCCGTCTTCTGTCCTCAGGCAGGTAGCTGGCCCTGTAGGGACTTATGCTGTAGCCCAGTCCTGGCTGCTTCTCTTCAAGCTGCCCCCTCGCATACAGGTACACCAGCTCAGCTACCCTGCGAGTCCTCACAAAAGCGATTGTCCGAATATGGTAACGCACCAGTTCAGCCAAGAGGGTGGCGGACTCGATGTTGGCGCTGCGCCTGCTGGACTTAGACTCGTCCACGATAGGGGGGTTCCAAAAGGCGAACTGTTTGCCCCCATATGGGGCCCCATCCTTGTCTATGACCTTGAAGGAGAGGCCGGTGAGCTGGTGGGCCAGCTCACCTGGGTTAGCTATCGTAGCCGAGCAGAGGATGAACTGGGGTGAGCTACCGTAAAACTGGCACAGGCGCCGGAGCCGCCTCAGCACATTAGACACATGAGAGCCGAAAACGCCCCGATAGATATGGGCTTCATCCAACACTACATACCGAAGACCCTGGAGAAAGCGAGACCACGTCCTGTGGTTGGGTAGTATGCCCAGATGTAACATATCTGGGTTGGTGAGGAGTATCTGGGCAGACCTCCTGATAGATGGCCTTTCTTCAGAAGGCGTATCGCCATCGTAGATGGCTGCCTGAAAGGTCAAGCTTGCCCCCAGCTCCCTGAGCCCCTTGAGCTGGTCCTGGGCCAGAGCCTTGGTGGGGTATATGTAAATAGCCCGGGTGGCCCTGTCCGTCAGCAGAGAGTCCAGCACCACCAGATGGTAACATAGACTCTTGCCACTGGCAGCCGGAGTAGCCACAATTACGTTGTCACCACTCTTGAGAGCGTTTATCGCCTCAGCCTGATGGCTATATAGAGGCGAGAGGCCCTTACTCTCTATGGAGCTCTGAATGGCAGGGTGTAGGGGAGCCTGCAATCTGCTGCTGGAAGCTTGTCTGGGGGGTATTTTCTCTACGTGGACTATCTGTTTCCTGTACCAGGGCGCCCTTTTGAGGTAGTCGAGGAAACGGCCAGCATCCATGAGGCGCTCCTTTGGGCCGAAGCTCCTTCGGCAGGCTCAGGGCATGCCCTCAAGGCTAGAAGCTCAGGACAAGCTCTCAAATGCCAGAGACCGTCTCCATCTCATAGTCCAGAAGCTCAATATCGCCCCCGGCCTCCTCTATGTACTGCACCACTCTGGAGAGGATTTCGTTGGCATGGCGGCCGTCGTTGCTGACACAGGAGATACCCAGGGTCAGCCGTTGCCAGAGCTGTTGGTCTTCTACCTCAGCGATGGCTACGTTGAATTTGGTACGTACTCTGGAGATTATGGACTGGGCTACCTGACGTTTACCTTTCAGGCTCTGGTTCCCTGGCAACCTCAGGCTCACGCGGCAAACGCCGACATGCACACTTAGCCTCCCGGCCTACTAAGGAGGTCTACGTCCAGAATTATGGCCTCACCCTCGAGCCCCCTCGCTTGTCGCCCTAGAGATAAGGCTGGTCTCTCTGGAGACCAGCCTTCATGCAAGACCCGGCCCCTGGTAAGGGTATGGTTATATGTTAGGGAGGGAACTGGAATCCAAAACCCTTCTAGCTTGAGTCCTGAAACTTGGCCATAAGCCCCCAGTCTCAACTCGGTCCGAAGGCTCAGCCGAGCGGGTAAGCCTGGGCCTAAAAACGCTCAACTTCCCTGACCGACCTGAAGCAGTCGTTGCAGTAGACTGGTCTACCCTGTCTTGGCTCGAAAGGCACCTCTGTGGCTGCGCCACAGGAGGCACATACTGCCGGGTACATTGTCCTGGGTTGGTCAGACCGGAAGCCGCCGCCCCTTCGCCGTGCGGCACGGCAGGAGGGGCAGCGAGCGGGCTCATGCATCAAGCCACGGCTCTGGTAAAACTCCTGCTCTCCAGTGCTCCAGGTAAAGGACGATCCGCATTCTTTGCATATCAGGGTCTTTTCCTCTAAAGCCAATTCCGAGCCTCCTCGAAACAAGATGTCGCTGTGGCCTCCAATGCTTCGGGTGACCCAAGAGATCGGCTGAGGACGACCCGATCAAAAGCACCATGGAGCCGACTAAGCGCCTGGGTAAGTATACCAGAGTGTCGCTGAAATGGCAACAGGCTCTGTAAGCTGTTCAGGTCAATAGCATTATAGACGATATAGCGCCATAGTTTACGTAATTTTAGCCATATTAAGGCCTGGCATGTTCGGCTTTCACATCATTTTCAACCCGTTACTCGTACCGAATCCGTTTACTCGCGATAGCTCTCTATTAGAGGTTGACGATCCATCTTACCTGGATTACACTGCAACTCACAGCAGCAATCAACCGTTGTGGAGGATGATATGAGTATCCCAGAGTTGAGCGTTGAGGGCAAGAAGGTGCTGTGCGTGGGCGCAGGGCGGGGCATCGGCAAGGGGATCGCCCTGGCCTTTGCCGAGGCTGGCGCCGACGTAGCCGTCACAGGCCTGACTCCCGTGGGGGCTAGCAAGGTGTCCGAGGAGGTGCGGAAGCTGGGGAGACAAGGTCTAGCCTTCTCGGGCGACGCCACCAAGACTGCCGACATGGACCGTCTGGCCCACGACGTCCTCCGCCAGTTCGGCCATCTGGATGTGCTGGTGAACTGTGTGGGGGATGCTATCACCAAGCCGGTGGCTACCCTGCCTGGCGGCCCGCCAGGGATGACCGAGGAGGAGTGGCGCAATATCATTGACATCAACCTCACCGAAGCCTTCCAGGGCTGCCGCGCCTTCGGCCCCCACCTCCTCGAGCGGCGGCAGGGTTGCGTCATCAACATCTCTGGCTGGGCCTCCTTCCGTGGCACGGCCAACCGCTCTGCCTACGACGCGGCCAAGGCGGGGCTGATGCGCTTCACTGAGTGTCTGGCCCAGGAGTGGGCTCCTTACGCAGTTCGGGTGAATGCCATCGCCCCCGGCCTCTTCCCGGACCCCGACCAGATGTCTTCCGAGGCTTACCAGCGCCGCCAGGAAAGCGCCAAAAAGAGCGTCCCCCTGGGACGGCTCGGTGGGCTGAAGGAGGTGGGATACCTGGCGGTGTTCCTGGCCTCTCCAGCGGCCGACTACATCACCGGCCAGACCTGGGCTATTGATGGTGGGTTGAGCATAAAGGCTCCATGAATATAGAATACGGGGTGTAGGGGATAGAGTGTCTACGTTCTCAGTCACGATTCAGGTAGGAGACCTTCAGGGACAGAGGTACGAGTCCCTGGAGGCCCTGGTGGCCACGGGCTCCAGCCATCTGGTGGTGCCCCGGCCCATGCTGGAGCGCCTTGGCGTCTCCGTTGAGGAGCGCTTGCCCTTTGAGCTGGCCGATAAGAGAATTGTGGAGTACGATGTGGGCCAGGTGAGGGTGCGCATTGATGGCCGGGAGAGGTTTACAACGGTAGTTTTCGGTGGTCCTGGTACTGACTCACTACTGGGCTCCAGTACACTGGAGCTGTTCAACCTCGGCGTAGACCCAGTACGCCGACGCCTTATCTCACTCCCAGGACTGCTGATGTAGCGAGCCCGAGCAAAAATCCCAGGAGGTGGCAGCTATGATGCAGTACCCCCTCACCATTCCCAGAATTCGGGAAAGGGCCCGGACCTTCTTCCCTGGAAAGGAGGTGGTAACTCGCGTCCCTGGGGGGACTCACCGGTGCACCTACCGAGAGCTTCATGAGAGGACCCGCCGCCTTGCCAATGTCCTGGAAGGGCTGGGGGTGAAGGCCGGAGACCGGGTCGCCACCTTCGCCTGGAATACCTACCGCCACATGGAGGCCTACTGGGCCGTGCCATCAATAGGCGCAGTGCTCCACACCGTCAACATCAGGCTGGCCCCTGACGACCTGGCCTACATCATGAACCACGCTGAGGACAAGGTGCTTTTGATAGACGAAGACCTGGTGCCTGCCATCGAGGCTATAGCGGACAGGCTGGAGACGGTAGAGCACTTTGTGGTCATGGCAGACAAGCCCACTATCTCCGCCAGGCTGCCGTCGGCCCACTCCTACGAAGGCCTCATGGCAGAGGCCCCACCCACATATCGGTTCCCTGATCTGGATGAGTTAGCCCCTGCCGGGCTGTGCTACACCTCGGCCACCACAGGCAGGCCCAAGGGGGTGATATACACCCATCGGGGAGTCTACCTGCACAGTATGATGGAGTGCATGACCGACTTCATCGCCCTGTCGGAGCGAGACGTAGTCATGGCGGTGGTGCCCATGTTCCACGCTAACTGCTGGGGCACCCCCTTCAGCGCCGCTATGGTAGGAGCTAATCAGGTGCTTCCCGGCGTCCGGCCCGACACCAGAGCTATCTGTGAGCTCATCCAGCAGGAGCGGGTTACCGTCGCCCTTGGAGTGCCCACCATCTGGGTTGGCCTGCTGGACTTCCTGCAAAGATCGGGCGAGAAGTACGACCTCAGTAGCCTGCGATTGGTGGTCAGCGGCGGCTCCGCTGTGCCCCCCAGCCTCATCGAAGCCTATGACAGAGTCCTGGGCGTCAGGCTGGCACAGGCCTATGGTATGACCGAGGCCACTCCCGTTGTCTCCATCTCCAACCTCAAGAGTCAGATGGACTCCCTGACCGATGCGGAAAAAACAGACATAAGAGCCAAGCAGGGATTCCTTGTGCCCGGCCTGGAGATGAGGCTGGTGGACGATGCAGGTCAAGAGCTTCCCTGGGATGGTCAGGAGCGCGGCGAGCTACTGCTGAGGGGTCCCTGGATTGCCAGCGAGTACTACAACGATCCCCGCACTGCCGAGACCTTCAGGGATGGCTGGTATCATACGGGCGACATCGCAAACGTGGACGAGGAGGGCTATATCCAGATCGTGGACCGGGCCAGGGACATAATCAAGAGCGGCGGTGAGTGGATCTCCTCAGTTGACCTGGAGGCGGCTATAATAGCCCACCCTGAGGTGCTGGAGGCGGCGGTTATCTCCATTCCTCACCCCAGGTGGCAGGAGCGCCCCCTTGCCTGTGTTGTGCCAAAGCAGGGGTCCAAGGGAAAGCTCAGCCCAGAGCAAATCCTGGCCCATCTTGAAGGAAAGTTCGCCAGGTGGTGGCTCCCCGACGACGTGGTCTTCCTGGATGAGATACCCAAGACCAGCGTGGGCAAGTACGACAAGAAGGTGCTACGGGAGCGGTTCCGGGACTACATACCTGTGGGCCGCAAGGAGGGATAGTATATGAAGGCAGCCGTGATCCACGAGCTGGGTTCCGAGGACGCCTTTCGCTACGAGGACGTGCCCGATCCTCAGATACGCCCTCGCCAGGTGCTTATCCGGGTGAAGGCTGCCTCCATCAACCGGGGCGACCTGGGCCGGAGGGAGGGCACCTATCGCGGCGCCACTGCCGGAGCGTCCCTCCCCCTTATCCTCGGGTGGGACGTATCTGGGGTGATCGAAGAGGTGGGCTCCGAGGTAAGGGACCGCTATGTAGGACAGAAGGTGGTAGCTACCCTCGCCCAGGGGGGATATGCGGAGCTGGCCTCGGTCAACGCCGTTGGCACCGTCCCAATGCCTGAAGACCTCTCCTTCGAGGAGGCGGCCAGCGTACCCATCGTCTTCCTTACCTCATGGTTCGCCCTCATCAAGGTAGCCAACCTGAAGGAAGGGGAGACGGCGCTGATACAGTCGGGGGGCAGCGGAGTGGGCATGGCGGGGATTCAGATAGCCAAGTATCTCGGCGCCAGGGTTATCACCACTACCAGTACCCAGGAGAAGATGGAAAAGGCCAGGCAGCTTGGGGCCGATGAGGTGATAAACTACCGGGAAGGGGACTTCCTGGAGGCGGTGTGGCGTATAACAGATAGGGCTGGCGCGAACGTGGTGCTGGAGTCGGTGGGAGGCGAGACCCTATCGAAGAGCGTGGAAGCACTGGCTCCCCTGGGGCGGCTGGTGACCGTGGGCAACACCAGCCGGACTCCTGCCGCCGTTGACCCTGGCCTTCTTGTCCAGAGGACTCTCAGCGTCCTGGGCTTTTCTCTGTCAGCCCAGATGGGCCGAGGAGGGGTGATGCCTGAGCTGACGCGCATCGTGGACCTCTTCGGCCAGGGCAAGCTGAGGACGGTGGTGGACCGGGTCTTCCCTCTGAGCAAGGCCGCAGAGGCCCACCGCTACGTGGCCCAGGGCCGGCAGTTCGGCAAGGTGCTGCTAATTCCCTAGCTGAGGTCGGGTGGCACCATCTCCACCCCCAGTGTTGACTCGCACCAGTGGGCCACCGCCAGCAGCTTCGCCTCTCCGAAGGGCCTCCCTGCCAACTGTATCCCCAGGGGTAGTCCCGATTGACTCAGACCTGAAGGGACGGTAACTGTTGGCAAGCCCGCAGAGGTCCAGGGGCTCTGGAATAATGGGTCTCCTGTGGTGCTC
>Ga0114944_1000211_pt1 | contig 14402 bp, 21 predicted proteins | sample OV2TP2_FD_89582 | JGI IMG/M metagenome (GOLD analysis project Ga0114944, IMG submission 89582) | Hot spring microbial communities from Beatty, Nevada to study Microbial Dark Matter (Phase II) - OV2 TP2 | ecosystem: Environmental > Aquatic > Thermal springs > Hot (42-90C) | place: USA: Beatty... | reverse complement strand
TCCGTAACGATCATCTTTGTGTATATGATCTTCAATGTATTTTTTAATCATTTCATCAGTGACATTGCCTGTCGTTCTCCCGAAGTATCCAACTGCCCAGAAATGCCTGCCCCAATACCGTTTTCTAAGTTCGGGAAATTCTTGCTGGATTTTACGGGATGTTTTACCTTTCAGATATTGGACGATTTTACTAACGGATATATAGGGTGGAATGGATACGTAGATATGGACATAATCTCGTGCTACGCTACCTCGGATGATTTCTACTTGATTTTCTGTGCATACCTGTCCGAATTTCCCAGTCCATTATAGTTCCCGGACCCAACGAGGCGCAGAAACATTCAGTATTTTAGCTTCGGTGCTCCTTTCCCTCTGGTGGAGGAAACCTGTCAATTTCTTTCAGGAGTATGTTGCTTTACAATTTTACTTGGGTTGCCGAGGCTCTGCGAGGCAATGGCAGAACGATACGAGCGTACGATTCAATTTAGGGGACTGTTGCCGAATAGCACTTTTAGCGATTTTTGCCCAAAAATATCCTTATTTTTCAACAGGCAAATTTCAAAAAACGGCATTCGGCGACAGTCCCATGATTGAAACCCCTAAAGCCAAAACGATTCCGACAATACCGGAATCGTTTTTTGTTTCTAGAAACAAATGATTTTGCTTATTTTACTGCTTCCTTGAGGCCTTTGCCCGCGCGGAATTTGGGAACGGTAGTCGCGGGGACATGTACCGTCTCGCCCGTGCGTGGATTGCGCGCTTCGCGGGCCGCGCGTTTCTTGGCCGCAAACACGCCGAAACCGGCTACACTTACATCCTCTCCTTTCTTCAACGAGTTGGTAATAGAGTCAAACACCGTCTCCACGGCGTCTTCTGCGGCTTTCTTGGTACCCCCGATTTTCTCAAAAACTGCGTCTGCAAGATCTGCCTTATTCATAAAATGCCTTATTTAGGCTTATAAATATTACATGAGCCTTCGACACAGGCTCGTTAGTATTATACTATATCCTTATTTTTCAACAACATTTAGCAATAAAGGTGTGGAAATCTTTAAATCACCATGCTTATTGTGTAAGCTTATCATTATGAAGGCTGAAAATGCAACATATCAACAAATTGAGGTTATTGTCCGCGCAGTCGTTCTACACAACGATAAAATTCTTCTCTGCCGGGAAAAAAATAAAAACAATTATTTTTTTCCTGGCGGACATGTGGAATTTAAGGAAGACGCGGCAACTGCTCTAAAGCGTGAAATCAAGGAAGAAACGGATGCCGATATGGTGAAAGCGGATTTTATCGGTGTTCTGGAGAACAGGTTTTGGCAGGAAGGTACGGAAAAGCATGAAATAAACATCGTCTTTTACATACAGCTTGCATCGCCTGACATTAAAGATATGGAAGATCATATTGAATGCCGCTGGCTGCCGCTTGGGGAATTAAAGCAGGGGAGCGTGCTGCCTGTGTTACTTAAAGAAAAGGTTTTGCAATGGATTGAAAGCAAGCAGACATTTTTTGGAAGTGAAAAGGATGATATGCGGATTGTGTAGTTGTTGAATTTTTATGTTATACTAAAAGCAGGAAGTTTTTTAACTTCATATCACATCTTGGAGGTCTTTTTTATGTATCGTCTGTTTACCGCGGCGATTGGTTTTTTCTTTCTCACACTTTTTTCCTCTCCTCATGCGGATGCGGTGGCGGGCGGGTGCGCCGACACTGGTGGTTTAACGCTGCCGAAAGATATTATTGCGCACTATGACAGGGCGGTAGTAAAGATTGATCGGGAGCAGATTGGCGGCGAGAAGGACTGGTTTGGCACCGGCGTATTTTATACACCTACGCGCCTGATTACCAATGCACATGTGGTGGGGGAACTTCCAAACACAAGCTCTTCGTTTCGCATGGTGTATTCCGATTCGGATCTAGCGCGCACGCGCTTTTGGGTTGTTTTTCAGGGAAGGAAGTATCATGCGCTGTTTATAGGCCGAGATCCAACCGTTGATATTGCTATTTTGGAAGTTCAGAATGTCATTTCGGGGATCTGTGTGGGAATTTTTGGAGATTCACGGAATGTAAACGTAGGGGAAGAGGTATACGCATTTGGCAATCCTTATGGTATGGAGAACACGGTTACAACTGGAATTGTAACGGCGAAGGAAAAAGTGCACGGCCTGTTAAGTTACGAGGCGTATATTCAGACCCAGGCTCCCATCAACACGGGAAACTCCGGTGGTCCGCTTGTATCCAAAAAGGATGGTGTCATAATCGGCATCGTAAATTCAGGTATTCGCGGGGCGGATGGTATGGGATATGCGATTCCTATTAATCTGTTTAAAGATATTGAGCCTACACTTAAGGGTACCGTGCGGCGGGCATGGATTGGCATACAATTTCCCAAGGTTGGCGAACTTAAGGCGGCGGAGGGATTTTACGGTTTACATAGCATCAATCGGCTTACCGGCCAAAATGCCATCCCTGTCTTGATACATATGAAAGAAGAGCTTTTTGAGAAAGGCGGCGTTTTGGTAACGGACGTCCTCCGCGCGTTGGAAAGCGCACAGATTGACCCACAACAAAACCGTGGCACGATTATTGATATCAATGATGTAAAAACTCCCGCGTACAAAGCGGGCGCGCAAATCGGAGATATCATTAAAGGATTCGGTGGATTTTCAGTCAAAAATAGCCAGGATTTCATGTTTGCCATCTTCCGCTCGGCGCCGTATGTTGAAACTACCATTACGGTAGTACGGTTTGATAGCAATGGCGTGCGCAACGAGCATATTTTCCCCATAACCCCAATCATTCGGGTACCTGAAAGCGTGCGGAGTGGCATTTATTAATCCTTAAAGGCGCGGGTAGAGGCGACTCTGCCCGTTTTTTATTATGTATATGTTATACTATAAATTGTATGGGATTTCTCTTTCCGGTAGCGGCCGCCGTGCTGCAGGCGGTATCGTTTACGCTCGATAAGTTTATACTCTCGCTCAAGCGCGTGGATTTCCGCATGTACACGGGCGTGAGTTTCCCACTTTCGTTTTTAGTGAACATGGCGCTGTTTTTCCTTTTCCGCCCGCTTATCCCGCAAGTCGGGTTTTCTGGATACTATGGCTGGTTGCTCTTGGGATCCATTGCAATTGGGTTTTTAATGAACATTCTCTTTTACCGCGCCTTGGATCACGACAAATTGGGCGAAATACAAACATTGAGCCTGCTCAACGCCGTTCCTATTATTGTAGTCTCCAGCATTATTTTCACTGATGAACGTAATTTTGCCATTATTATTCCCGCTCTTGTTGCGACTGTGGCTATTATCTGGTCGCATTGGGAGCGGCATCACATAAAAATCGCACGCGATACGCTGCCATATCTTATAAGCTCTCTTGCTATTGCTCCTGTATCGGCGGCCATCTCAAAAGAGCTTCTTTTGGTGTGGAATCCCATAGCGCTTGAGATGGTGCGCACGGGAGCGCTGGCTGCGTTGTTTTTGTTTGTGTTTGGAAACGCTATCGCAAAGATTTCCGGCCGCGCGCTGCGCTTGCTTGTCGTAACAAATATTCTTACAACCATTGCGTGGGTGTTTTTTTATTTCGGCTATCAGCGGCTTGGCATTGTGCACACACTTCTCCTTTTTTCACTGCAGCCGTTTCTGGTATATCTATCGTCCATTCTTATATTACGAGAACGCCCATCATGGAAACGCTCGGCCGCCTTTGTGATAGTGCTTATTTCCATTGGGGCTGCGGAGTGGTTAGGAAGGGGATAGAGGTTGATTTTATTATAACAATATTATAATATGGAAACATGACGCAAAAATTACTACAAATAGGCTCCTCCGTAGGAGTTACGGTGCCTAAAAAGTATCTTAAGGAACGCGGTCTTAAGGTGGGTGATGAGGTAGAAGTTTCTATTAATCCTGTTCAGAAAGTCGAGAAAGAGTTACTTGATTGGACCGACAAATTTATAGAGAAGTATCGTCCCGCGCTGGAGGCATTAGCAAAAAAGTAAACGCGAATTTGTGAAATATCTTGAACCGGAGGATATTCTTGTTATTCATGCCCGCATTATTGATGCGACGGGCGGGTCTCACGGCGTGCGGGACGTGAATATGATCGGCTCTATTGCTGCAAGGCCGATGATGCAATTCGGAGGCAAGGAACTTCATTCCACTGTTTTTGAAAAAGCGGCAGTATATTTTGAATCTACGGCGCTTTTTCATCCATTTATAGACGGCAATAAGAGAACGGCAGTTGCTCTTGCGGCACGTTTTCTTTACTTGAACGGCTATAGTATGACAGCTACCAATCCTGTTCTTGAAAAATTTGCATTAGATGCGGTTGTGAAAAAGTACGAATTGAAACAGATTGCAGGTTGGTTTAAAAAGCACTCGAAAAAGTTAAAAAAATAAAATCCCCAACGAAGTGTAATCGTTGGGGTTCCTGCGCATTAGTGCTTCGCAGGGTTTAAGGTGCTATGCGGGTTTACTCACCTTGAATCTTTATAAGATATTTTTGGACCTCCTCCTCAATGCTTTTTTTCAGCTCAATCGTTGGTTGTTTACACTCGCCGTAACATCTGTCTTTCCACTCAATACTTCCCAGTTCATCATATCGGACCGAGACAGTTATGTGGACTTTTTCGTCTACGCAGATGTTCACGCTTGTTAGGCGACAGGTAGGATAGTTTTCGTAATGCTTGCTCCAGATTTTACCCCGCATATCTCCTCCTTATGTGGTTTTCAATTCTGCCATAAGTATAGCATAGAAATACTTTATTGTCAATATATATTGATGATGAAAATATGATAATATTGACTATATAAATAATGTATAATTTGTATTTTTATCATAAATTTTTGATAGATATTGTTATACACAAAGAGAGGCTGTTGTACTATTGACGGGCGAAGCATAAAATTTTAAACTAAAATCAAATTCAATATTTATACCATATGGTAAAAAAACTCAACTCAATAATGGCACAAAAAGTCCTCATGGAGCGAAATTTCAAGATGTTTACTCCGCGCGAGTTTGAACATATTTTTGAAGTGTCTTCCCATGCCGCGCATAAGTTTATACATGAGCATACTAAAAAGGGCTTTTTTACAAAACTTCGCAGCAGTTTATATACGTTTACAGATAGTCATCCGCCGCTTTTTGTGATTGCGAATCGGATATATCGCCCTTCTTATATTTCTTTGGAAACGGCTCTTTCCGTCTACGGCATCATTCCGGAAACGGTATATACGGTAACATCTATTACAGCAAGGACAAGTAGGGAATTTAGCGCGTTGAATGTGGTATTTAGCTATACGCGCATAAAACAGTCGGCGTACCAGGGGTATATTCCAAAGAAAGAGCGCGACCAGGTGTATTTCATTGCAGAGCCGGAAAAAGCATTTGCCGATTATTTATATTTCGTCTCTCTTGGTAAAAAAACATTACACGACCGGTTTTCTATTCGTAATTTAGACAAGCAAAAAGTACGCGCATACGGAGAATTTTTTAAGCGGCGCGGGCTCATGGAATTGATTGAAAACGTCTGGAACAATACAACATCTGAATATCCAATTTATTAAAAATACCAACATATATGTTATCAAAAGATGCGCTTGAAGCATTTGCTCAAAAGTACCAGACTAGCACGCAAAATGTTATTCGCGAGTATTTTCAACATGTTTTTTTATCGCTTTTCTACGAAGAAGAAATTGTAAGTAACATATACTTCAAGGGCGGGACTGCTTTGCGTTTGTTGTATGGAAGCCAGCGATTTTCAGAAGATCTGGACTTTGATTCTCCGTTGCCTGATATTACTGCCATAGAACATGCCGTCATTGCTGTACTAGCAAAAACAGAAAAAGATGGCATTGTTACGGAACTTGACGAGGCAAAAGAAACCACCGGAGGATATCTCGCCGTTATGCGTTTTAGCGGGCTTGGATATGTGGTTCCCATTCGCATCGAAATTTCATTTCGAGAAACTCAAAAAAGAGGTCGCCCAACTATTGTTACAAGCGATATATTCCCCGATTATTCAGTTATTCAATTAGTACAGGAACAACTTGTGGAAGGGAAGATTAGCGCGTTGTTATCCCGTAAAAAACCTAGGGATTTTTATGATTTTTACTTTCTGCTTAGACACAACATGATACCAATCGAACGAAAAAAAGAGTTGTTACGCGATGTGCTTGATGTTTTAGATAAAACGAACATTTCTTTTGAAAAAGAGTTGAAGGAATTTCTGGTAAAGAGCCACCATATGATCATCCGGGACTTTAAACAGACGCTTGAGCGGGAAGTTAAGCGGTATATATAACGCATCTTTTGTTTGAGCGGCATTTCAGAAATAATACGTTTTTGTAATAATTCTGAAACACCAAAATTGTGGACAAAGAAATTCAAAATGGTCTTGAAAAACTGGGGCTTTCCGACAAAGAAGCAAAAGTATATATAGCCTTGTTAAAACTGGGAGAAGTAGGGAGCTCTAAGATTATTAGGGAGGCAGAGTTGCATGGTCAGTATGTGTACCAGACATTAGAAAGTTTGGAAGAAAGAGGTTTGGTTCAGCATGTGATCAAGCATGGTCGCAAGAAGTTCAGTGCCAAAAGCCCGCAGGTGCTGACGCGATTAATTGATCAGCAAAAAACTATTGCTGAATCCGTGGCCTCAAAGTTGCAGGAACTGATGGTTCTGCCGCCGGATCAGCGGTTTGAGGTTTTTCAGGGGAGGGAATCTTACGTTGCCCACGAGTTTGATCTGTTGGAGCAGGCACAAGAAGGAAGTGAGCTTCTGGTTATTGGAGGCACGGGAGATAAGTTCAATGAAACAATGGGAAATCGGTTAGGGGAGTATGCAGCGTTACAGATAAAAAAGAATATTATCATTCGTTATCTTGGATCAGAAGGCCAGCGTGCAGATATGCCGCAGATACATGGTAGGCGAAAGTTGTTTGAAGCGCGTTATCTTCCCGGCCTTTTCACGGGGCAGGTGAATACTAATGTGTGGCCGAATTGCTTGGGCTTTAACATCTTCGGCGAGCCCGTAACCCGCTTTACCATCTGGAGCCCCGTAGTCGCCGGCAGCTACCGCCAGTTTTTTGAGACTTTGTGGAAAATAGCGAAAGTATAGAATTGCGCCCGCATGCTACATCTTTTTGCTATAGCGGAAAGATGTAGTTACAAAAGAGAAAAAGATGACGAAGGAATACTATTTTGGTAAACTCGCAGTATGGAAATTGCAATCATAAAAGATCCTATTACCCGGGTGGCATTGAAAAAAACCGCCCAAGCAGGCTTCGGCGATATGGTAAAAGCGGTAGTAGATACAGAACAGGGGATTATGGCGATTGGTGGTGAATTGCATGCAGATGAAGAAGTCTTGCTTGTTGAGAAAGAAGGGTCTCAACGTGAGTATACCTGGGGCATTAATCTCTATCCGGAGAAAACAGGAGAAGATTTTATCGAGTTTGATTCTATGATCAATTTGAAACCTGCATTTGGGAACCGCACGCGCATGGTGGAAGACGCGGATGTAAGAAAACAAATAATGGAGATAGTGCAGAAATTAATACAATCGTGAGAAATTTTTTACACAAAGATTTGGCAGAGGGGCGGTGGTTTCAACTTTCCCTTATGGAACAACTGGGGAATATCGGGAGCGAAGTAGGGCGTGCCGCGCATGCGGAAGGTACAGATGCCGGACGATTCCAAAACGCGGTGGAACGCGCGTTAGATTTGTTCGATCTAACCATGGAAGACAAGCGTTGGCATGGCCGCCTCAAGGAAATTGCCCGCGCACGCGAGGTATTTTGCGATGCCGTATACGGCGGCAAGGAATACAGTTCTACGCTTGAGGGTTTAGACAAGTACTTTCTGCAATTTGCGCTCGTTGCGAGAAAATAGCACTTTTTGTGCAAAGACAGTCTTTGCACACTTGCACACCCACAAAAGGTTGGATTTTTGGCGGCGTTTTGCTACGCTTGAGGGCATGGAAATAGGCGAGAAGAAATACATTCCGGTGGTGTTTGACAAAAGCCACCTCTTGACCATTGGCGAGCGGCTGTATAGCACGAGCTTGGATCTTATTCGAGAGTTGGTTTCTAATGCATATGACGCAGATGCCACGGTGGTACAGATAACCGTGCGGCCGGGGAATATTGTGGTGGAAGACAACGGCAGCGGCATGGATGAACAGCGCCTCCGGCAATATTTTACCATCGGATCGCAGGAAAAGCGATTGCATGCCGTCTCCCCGAAGTACAGCCGCAAGCGCATTGGCGAGTTTGGCATCGGCAAGTTTTCAGTGCTCACCCTTGCGGGACGTTTTAGTATTGAAACCCAACAAGCCGAGAGACAATTCCACGCGCAGCTTGTTTTTGATGCGGCAGAATGGGCGCGGGATCAGCACAACTGGCATGTGCCGTGCCAGATTCTGCCGTATGACGCGTCGCGCGTACCTGGCACGCGCATCACTATTACGCACATGAGAAAATCACTTGAGCCATCACAGGTAATTCGTACCATCCGAGAGCGTCTGCCGTTGGGCAAGGAAGATTTCCATATTTTTGTAAACGGCAGCGAAGTTGCGCCGACGAGTATTCCCGGCAAGCGTTTTCCGGTGCAGCTTGAAACTCCTTTTGGGCCGGTGGAAGGGGAGGTAATTCTTGCAGCTGTTCCCGTCGCGCGGGAAAATATCGCGGACGCGGGCATTACAATCCGTGTAAAACAGATTGCAATCACCAAGAGTATCTTTGGCTACGGCGCCTCACATGCAATCGGCGTGGCGCGTTTGCGCGGCTCCATTAACGCCGATTTTTTGCCGATTACTTCAAGCCGCGATAGTATCATTCAAGACTCGGATGAATATAGAGTTGTGCATGAGCAGATGCGGCAGTTTCTTCGCGGCGTATTGCGGGAAGCGAAACGTCTGGCGTATCAGAAGGAGAACCATCGCGCATCAGAAGTTCTGCGGGATGCGTTAGACAAAATAGGCCGCGCGTTCAAAAAGAATCCAGACATGCTCGGGGATTCGCCTATTGACCCTCCGCTTGGGGAGACAGCGAGCGGTTTCGGGAAACAAGAAGAAGGATATCGTATTTCAAAAGCGCAGTTTGTTGATTCCGGTACGCCCCCGCCGGTTCCCGGCGGTGAACAAGCGTCTCCCGTCTCTCCAGATATAAAACCGCCGGTACGGCGGCAGCACGCGGCACTCGCTAATAAAGCTATCATTAGAAGAATGAATTTTCGCAACTTAGGGCTAGTCTGTCGCATGGATCGTTTTGGGAACGGCTACCCTTTGAGTTTTCGGGAACAAGGAATTATATATGTAAATATTGATCACCCGCTTTATCGCAAGCAGGCAGAAAATACATCACTCGTTACGTTTTTCGTTTCCAGCTTGATTGCCAAAGAAATCGCGCTGGAAAAACATCCGCACAACACCGACGAAGCGTATGTACTCCAATATAAACTTCTTACCGATGCCTTCAAAGACGCCCGGCAGATATAGATGAATCAGCATATGGCTTCACGGAAAAATAAATACAAAGTACCAAAGAAGTTATTGGGAACGAAATACCGGCGCGAGATGTGGAACATACGGAAGAAATACTAAAGAAGATCGAAGAGGTGTTACCCGTTACGTCCATACATGTTTTGGGGAGTTTTACTAGAGCCTATCTCAAAAATAACCGTTTATAATAAATATGTAATAGCACTTGAGGGCTGAAATGCTTATATTTCTACTGCAAATTGCAAAAAGCTCGTTGGCGTAGCATGCTACGCCGCCTCACTTGTTTGCAATTTTCGCTACGAAATCTAAGCATTTCAGCTCCTCATTATTTTTGAGATAGGCTCTACTAAAAAGACACGGCTCGCAGATGTTGATTTTATTGTGTTTTATAAAACAAAAGAAACGAAGAAACATGCTCAGTGGTCAGCCGATATAACCATCGCGCCCGATAATAAATATGGCAAATGGGTATTGGAAGATGCGGACAAATGGGTAAAAGAAAAATACGGGCTCAAAAAATCACTGACCATTAAATTAATATAGCACCGCACTTGGCGGCTCGACCGCCAAGTGCCGATCACTTTGTGCAAAGACTGTCTTTGCACAGTAGGCACAGAGATTTCCTAAGAAAACAGCCCTTCGCAGGGGCGTTTTTTGTGTATAAAATGGCTTAATATAATGGTTTTTTAGCTTTTTCAAACTCTTTCTTTTCACAGGGATTGACAAGATTCTTAATACATGCTATACTTCCGTCAGAATTAAGAAAACGAGAAAGTTGTAGGTGTCTTTGAGGAGAAAGGCAACTGCAATCGAAAAACCATATTACGTATAAAACTATATGGAAAACGGTTGTAAGTTATTCTTCCTAAAGACTATTAGGAATAAGACTTACAACCGTTTTTCGTTACTATATAGATCTTTGATCAAGTAACCCCATTGATTCTGTCTTAAATCTCTGATCCCATGCCCAGTGAATATCGCGGTTTCCCAACCGAGGATAGGCGGGAAGGTTCCCAGAGCCTGCAAGTCTGGCAAGAAGGAGAGAGGAGAGACACGGGAACGAATTGATGCGATTGCTTATTTCAAGTGCTCCCCGCCCGAAGGGCGAGGCTCGCTCACAAAGTGAGCGGTCGGATGTCCTGACATAACGTCAGGAGTCGGGATGGTACGAGGAGAGAAGCATCAAAAGCGCGAATGCTCACACAATAATAAAAATGGAGCCCAACTTCGCGAACCTATGATGTAAACCGGAACCTCGTTCCATCTCGGCTCACATACCTATTGTTTTTTTGCAATAAGAACAATGAGCGCGAGCGCAATAATTAAAAGAGTTCCGAGGATATAAAATTGAGTGAGCGTATCCATAGTTATTCTTTAATAAGTATGATGCTGAAATACCATGTTAAAACAGAAAGAAAAAGGCCTGCGGTACTGGTGAAGATGTGGTTTGTTCCGCGGAGAGGCACGGGTACCATGATGCCATTAGTGTCATATGACTGCCTTTTTGACGAACCAAAACAAAACCGTTTGCTTTTAAAACAGCAATCAGTTTTTTAGCCGGAATGGATTTCATGAACAGGGAATTATCGGACGCTTACAAAAACCTCATCTACGATGGGTCGCGAACTATGGCGAGGAATATCCTGTTTCTCCGCAGCGAGTTCTTCAAGCCAGAGTTCTAAGACTTCATGCGCTTTTGTTCTCGCTTCTTCAAAGGTGCGTCCAAACGTAACACATCCTGGGAAGTCAGGAAACGACACATTGTAACCACCCTCTTCAGCTGGATCAAATACAGCGAAATATGAATAAATGGACTGCATTTTCTTTCGCATATATAGCGCCATTCTAACACATAAAAAAAGAATTTCAACTTCCTGCTTGAGTGTAAAAACTGGAGCAGGGTAAGAAGTTCTTTGAATTTTAACGATAAATATCTTTTCTGTGCGCAACGCGAAGCAGTTGTATGGTGGCAGGGTCTGCAAACTCAAAAATAACACGCCAATCACGTGTAATGCGAAACGAATAAAATCCTGTGAGAACACCGCGGAGTTGTTTTGTATGAAGTTTAGAATCGAAAGGATTTTGTTGGAGAAGAACAAGCAAATCTCCAAGCTTTGCTTGTTGCCGTTTCGGCAGGCGAGCGGCTGCGTCAAGAAATTTCCCGGTTGTATGTACTTGTATCACGAGGGTTTGCGAAGACGAAGTTCCGCAAGAAAATTGCGTTTGTTACGAAACGTGTAGGCAGGTTTTTCCAGCCGCGCGCGCAGAATTTCGTTTACAAATTCTGGACGGTACTCCCCTTCCGAATCTTGCCCCGCGATACCAATAGCAAAAGAGCGAAGAATGCTGACTTCTTGTTTTATTTCTTCAAGTTCGGTATGTAATTGTTTCAATGTTGCTGTGCTGGACATGGGCCCATGATACCATTTCCAAAAAAGAATTTCAATTGTCCGATGTTCCAAAGTTTATACACAGAAGATCGGATTGAGAGGAAGGTTCTTTAAGAAAAAAGTTAAAAACTACGCTCCGATGTGAAGCGGTATTTCTTGCTTGAGAATGGAGGCGCGAAAAGAGGGAGCTAACTTTTTGGAGGCGTCAAGTATCTCAATACCGATAATTTTGCCCTTCTTGTCGTAATCCAGTATGATGCCTTTTTCTACTTCGTCGCTTTCGGCGTATGCCGATTCGTCAAAGCGGATATAAAGCGCGTCTTCTGATTTATCATAGTTGAATCTCATAGATATTTATGAATTTTGCTGGTAAGGAAAGCGGTTACGATTTCTTTACGTGCCCCGCGCGTATCATATATAACAACGAGAAGATGCGGTTTGGAGCCGGAGTTTTTGTGGACTTTTTTGACAGCGCGGAAGCGATGCGGCGACTGTTTGATGGTTGCATCAGAAGTGCGTACCGCCATAATTACTTCTGCTTCGGAGAGATTTCTTTCAACAAGCTGTTTCCGCGCATGATTCGTTAGCCGCACTTCCATACGCTCATGTTAGCAAAGCAAATGCGGGTTTGCAACTTCAACTGTCTCGCTGTTCCAAAAAAAACGGCGGGACTGAGAAGTTCTTTGAATTAAAGTGCTACCCTGATTTTGCACATTCCGGCCGTTTTCGTGGTTGATAAGATTGTGACTAGCCGAGCTTTACACATTCCGGTGTAACCGGAATTATGGACAGCTCGGTTCGGCACATATACCTTATTTATCACAAAAACGGCTGGAATGGGCCGGCCGAATACATAGAAGCCTTCCGCCGCACAAGGCTATGGAGGGCAAGGGAGGATAATCGGATGAAAGGAATAGAAAAACGGGTAGAAGAACGAGCGGCCTTTTTAGAGGCTGCTGTAAAGCGGTTGAGGGAGGATTTCTCTAAAAAAATAGAGCGGTTGGTTGAGGATATGGGGGTAGATTGCAAGATCGTGATGTACGACCTTCACGCTGTGTTATTTATCCCGGAGGGCACTCCGTTGCCCTCCGGGTATGAGGCGCGGTGGTGGAAAGAGTTTGAGGGGGCGGTCTATTATGGGATTTATGTCCCATACTAGGATCCCGCCCAAAAAAAGGGAGAGAGCGTGATTTCGATCACACATCGGAACACGTCTCTCTCCCACCTTCAATTGTCCGATGTTCCATAAAATCATAAATGGAAGATCGGACTGAGAGGAAAGTTCCTTGTAAAAAATATCAGCGGAAGATTCTTCGAAGTTTTTCGTAGAAATTTTCGCGGGTATGGGCGAAATGAATGACGATGAGTTTTTTCTCATTGTTAATAGTATAAGCGGCTCTGTACGCGGTGTTGTTGACTTTGAAATGGAACGAGTAGAGAAAATGTAAAGGTCCGGAGAGTCTTTCTCCGGCGTAAGGATTTTTCTCAAGAAGTTCGGTTTCTCTGACCAGCGCCTCTCTTATATCTCTCGGAAGTTTCTTGAGTGAACGCTTCCCGGAAGGAGTAACAAATCGTTTGTACATGAGATATTACTTGAGAATATGATCAAGCGGTTCCAGTTTCCCTTTTTCCGTCTCTTTGAGGCTTCTTGCGAGATGCGCCATAAGTTCTTTATCCATGAGCAATTCAAGTGTTTCTTCGTCTCGTGGCAAAAGAAATGGCTTGAGCGTTTTTAATTTAATGACTGCTTCTCGCGCTTCCTCAAAAATTTGAAACTGCGCGTCAGAAATGTGAGATGTATTGTGTTTTACCGGTAACCCTATAGGCATGTTGCCATGGTATCACAGTAGAGGTAAGAAAATCAAGTATATAAAAAAGAATTTCAACTGTCTCGCTGTTCCAAAAAAACGGCGGGACTGAGAAGTTCTTTGAATAACTGCTTGGGCAATCCCCAAGCAGGAAGGAGGAGGACATGGATGAAATTGTCCTCTGCGGACCACCACGGTCTGGAAAGTCCTGCTTGAGGGAGGGCCTCAAGCAGGCGGTACGGCGAATTCCTGGAGTGCCGTATCCGTACGTTATAACCGGGTGCCCGGACGGGGAGGGTGCCTGGTTTCAGGAGACAGTGGACTTGGATCCTGAGTTAGCAGCGAAATTAAAAGCTGCCTACAAATCCAAGTTCACGCCCGAGTTCGTCTGGCGGGTGGCGGACTCGGTAACAAATTGCAAACTCCCGCTCGCGCTCGTGGACGTGGGGGGTGTCACAAGCAGTGAAAATAAGGCGATCTGCGCCAATGCCTCCCACGCCATTCTTCTCGCGGGCGACCCAAATCGTCTGCCGGAATGGCGGTCTTTCTGTGCTGCTGAGGGATGGGTAGTCATCCCTGCGCGGCACGGCTTCGGGGCGCGAGCTTTCTATAAGCGCCCACTCACCGTGATAGCGGAAATCTTCTCCGACTATCACGGAAAAGAGGATGCCGTTCCGGCTCTCGGCGCGGACGGCATC
>Ga0114944_1000208_pt1 | contig 14410 bp, 10 predicted proteins | sample OV2TP2_FD_89582 | JGI IMG/M metagenome (GOLD analysis project Ga0114944, IMG submission 89582) | Hot spring microbial communities from Beatty, Nevada to study Microbial Dark Matter (Phase II) - OV2 TP2 | ecosystem: Environmental > Aquatic > Thermal springs > Hot (42-90C) | place: USA: Beatty... | reverse complement strand
TTTGCCTTTCGCACCATGCCTGCATGGCTTCCGGGCCTTCCAGTCTTTTCCCTGTTTCAGTAATCACCAGGAAATGTTCGTTAAGAAAAATGATTTCTTCTTCAGATAAAGAAATACCGGGCTGTTTACCAGCTCCGGCAAGATTTAATCTGTAAAAAACTCTCGGAGGCCGCCCCAACTTTTGTAAATAATTCTGTTCAAGCATTCTGTTCAGCACCCGGTGAATCATTTGGCGGGAAACTCCAATATACTCTTGCAAATCGTTTGCTGACCCCTCTGAGTGGATCTTCAAATAATCAATTATTTGATTTTCAATAGACATAGTTTACAGTTTACTGTAAACTGTAAACTTAAAGCTAATTCCTGGTTTTGCAAATACAATGAGAAAACTCCTGTAATCAGGTAACGCTAATTCGCCACCCTGTACACAGGGTAGGTTAAATAATTTGGTTCAAACCACGGAGAGTTTTCATAAACAAAATTCAACTGGGCTCTTGCGTTTTTAGCAAAGGTTGTGTCTGAGATTCTTTTTTGCTCCAGCTTATTTTTAAGTTCTGGATTTGTTTTCAAATAATCAGCAGCAATATCTTCAAATGCATAAGCGGAGAAACCTTCTTTTTGCCCAAGGATAGCATCAAAAAAATTCCAGGCAAAATAAGAATCGGTGGCGGTGGGCTCCAGTGTTTCAATTAAAAAACGGTTGGCTGCCTGGTTCATGGGGATATAGTAGTCGCCTTTTCTGAATTTTATTTTCTGAACTGCCACACTTGTCTTCACATCGCTGTTGATGTGGTGCATCTCATACTGGCGGGGTGCTGTTTTATAATCGTCAATACGGTACACTTCCACTTCCATAGTGGTATCTTTTTTTAGCGGCATCATCTGCACTTTGTTTGCCTTCAGTAAATCAATCACCCGCCACCAGCCCTGAGGAATAATGTAGGCTTTTGGTTTTTGAATGAAGACGGATGGTTTGTACACGTTGTAAAATGGAATTTCTTTTTCATACGGCTTACTGCGGTCGTAATACAATCTTGTCAGGCCCGACACTTCACTGGGCTTGCGGCCGGCTGTATATCCTTTGTAAATTCTTTTGTCAAACTGCGAACGGTCCAACGCCCAGTTGATGGGAAATTCAGATTGTTTTTTTACCGATTGCTTTGTCTGCTCCCTCCGTTGTTTGATGATGGCGCTGTTTTTCGAAGTAAAGTCAATAAAAGTTTTCATGAGTTCGTAAGTGGCTTTTATCCGCTGGTCGTAAGGTTTCAGCATGTGGGTTTCGGCCACAAAAGAAAAAGTATGCCAGAGCGCAGCATAGCCGCTGCTGTAGCGGGGGCTTTCAAAAAATTCGGGCCAGCCGTTATCCGGCGAATCGCCGAAAGCATTTACATAAGGGATCAGGTCGTAACCCTTTTCTTTCATTTCTGCATAGAGGCCCGGTTCAAAATATTTGTTCATGAATTCACCCATTACACCACCCAGTTTATTGTGTTGGGTGCAGATCAGCGTCATCACATGCTGGTAGTCGGCGCCGTTGCTTACATGATTGTCCAGGAAAACATCCGGGTCGGTAAGATGAAAAATTTCAGCAAATGATTTTGCTTCTTTTGAATCGCATTTGATAAAATCGCGGTTCAGGTCAAGGTTCTGGCTGTTGCCGCGGAAACCAAATTCTTCGGGGCCGTTCTGGTCAACCCGGTAATTGGCACTGCGGTTCAGGCAGCCGCCGATATTATAAACCGGGATGATGGCAAGCACTACGTTATCCGGCAACTTTATTTTATTAATGACAATATCTCTTGCCAGCAGCATACTGGCATCAATGCCATCCGGTTCGCCGGGATGGATGCCGTTCATGACAAGCATCACTGTTTTGTTGTTTTTCCGGATGTTGTCAAAATTATAATCCCCGTTTTCGGCCACTACCGCAAGATGCAGCGGATAACCGGCGTCGCTCATGCCCATGGTGAGCAGTTTCACTTTGCCGCTTTTTTCATCCAGCTTTTTCCACCAGTCAATGATTTCGGAATAGGCTGGTGTTTGCGTGCCGCCGCTTTGTTCAAACCGGGTGCTGATGGTTTGAGCTGAAAGAAGATGAGTGAAGCACAGGAAAAAGAAAAACAACAGATTTCTCATAACGATTGTTTGAGGACTAAAAGTAAAAAAGGCATCCCGGTATGGAATGCCTTTTATAAAATAATTGCTTTTAAACTATTTCATTTCATTCACCTTTTTTACCAGGCCGCTTTTCAGGTTGGCGGCTTTGTTTTTGTGAATCACGCCACGCCTGGCCAGTTTGTCAATCATGGCGATGGTGGCAGGCAGGTTTTCAACTGCTTCTTTTTTGCTGGTCAATGCCCGCAGATCGCTGATGGTATTCCGAGTGGTTTTGCCATAATAGCGGTTTCTTTCGCGGCGTTTGGCCGACTGGCGAACATCTTTTTTTGTTGCACGGTGATTAGCCATTTACTTTGATTTTTAAGGAGGGCAAAGGTAGGGTGAGGGCTTTAAATACCAAAAAGTAAATTGAGAAAATCAATGCCGGAATTGAAATAGCTGAATAGGATTACCGAACGTTGAACGGAGCGTCGCAACAGGTGATGCTCAGGGATTTGCAGCCGGCATCAAAAAATTACTGCCCTTTAAAATTAGAACAGATTCGGTTTTTTTGGCAGATATTTGCAACCACCTCAACCCTTGCCCTTCTCCATAAATGGAGAAGGGAATTGGAGAGGGGGTAATAGAAACGAGGATTTTGCAATGAAGGATTTCCAGTATATCACCAGCCAGCATCCGGCATTTGTAGAAAATTTGTACCGGGACTTTGTAAAAAACCCCGACAGCATCGACCCGGAACTAAGAAAATTTTTTGAAGGATTTGATTTTGCGGTGTCAAGTTCGGCGCCGGCAAAAAAGAGGAACGGCTTGCCGGTATCCGAAGCGGCTGCTATAGGGCCGGAAACTCCGGAAACTATTAACTGGCAGCGGGAGCTGAACGTGTACCGGATGATACTTGGCTACCGCAACAAAGGCCACCTGGTTGCCAAAACCAACCCGATACGGAAACGCAAAGACAGGGGCGCTAATCTCAACATCGAATTTTTCGGATTTACTGAAGCCGACCTGGATGAAACTTTTCATGCGGGCACTTTAATTGGGCTTGGTACCACTACGCTGCGAAATATTATTGAGCACCTGGAGAAATGTTATGCCCGTCATGTGGGCATCGAGTTCAAGTACATCAGCAGCCAGGAAAAGATTGACTGGCTGACCCGTGCCATGGAAAAAGAATTTCATGAGCCGCTGCCGCTGGAAAAGCGCCGCCGCATACTGGAAAAGCTAAACCAGGGTGTGATATTTGAAAAATTTCTTCATACAAAATATGTGGGGCAAAAGAGGTTTTCGCTGGAAGGTGGCGAAACTACCATTGCTGCCCTTGATGCAACTATTAATACTGCTGCTGCACATGATGTGCACGAAGTGGTGATAGGCATGGCCCACCGCGGCCGGCTGAATGTGCTGGCCAACATTATGGGCAAAACCTATGAACAAATCTTCAGCGAGTTTGAAGGCACGGCCAAGCTGGACCAGACGATGGGCAGCGGCGATGTGAAGTATCATATGGGCTTCGGCAGTGAAATACAGACCAGCGATGGAAAAACCATGCACCTGAAGCTGATGCCCAATCCATCGCATCTGGAAGCAGTGAACCCGGTGGTGGTGGGTTTTTCAAGAGCCAAGGCCGATGTGATGTATGAAAGCAAGTACAAAAAAATACTTCCCATACTGATTCATGGTGATGCATCCATTGCAGGGCAGGGCATAGTGTACGAAGTGCTGCAGATGAGCTACCTGCTGGGCTATTACACCGGCGGCACTATTCATTTTGTCATCAACAACCAGATCGGATTTACAACTGATTTTGATGAAGGCAGGAGTTCTGATTACTGCACCTCGCTTGCTGCAGCCATACAGGCGCCGGTACTGCATGTGAATGGCGATGACCCCGAAGCAGTGGTGAAATGCGTGGAGTTAGCTACCCGCTTCAGGCAAAAATTTAATTCGGATATTTTTGTGGATATGGTTTGCTACCGCCGTCATGGTCACAATGAAGGCGATGACCCCAGGTTTACACAGCCGCACCTGTATTCGTTGATAGAAAAACATCCCAACCCGCGGGAGGTGTATGTAAAACAACTTTTGGAAAACGGTGAAGAGGATGCACAGGCACTGGCCAAAGAAATGGAGAAAAAATTCTGGGCCGACCTGCAGGAGCGGCTGGATGAAGTAAAGCAGAATCCTTTGCCATATCATTACCAGCCGCCGGAACTGGAGTGGAAGAAACTGCGCCGGTCAACGGCTGAAGATTTTGAGCAGTCGCCTGCCACGGCTATCAGTGAAGAAAATTTCAAAACGGTTTTTGATGCCATCATGTTGTGGCCGGCCGGTTTCAAACCGCTGCGCAAAGTGGAAAAGATTATCCAGGACAAGCTGAAGCTTTTTCAGTCGGAAAATAAAATTGACTGGGCTACGGCAGAACTGCTTGCCTACGGGAGCCTGTTGCTTGACGGTAAAGATGTGCGCATGAGCGGGCAGGATGTGCAGCGGGGCACTTTCAGCCACCGCCACGCCGTGCTGCGTGATGAAAGCAATGATATAGCGTACAACCGCTTGAGTGAAATACCGGGCGCCACCGGCAAATTCAGAATTTATAATTCGCTGCTGAGCGAATACGGGGTACTGGGATTTGAATACGGGTATGCTTTGGCCAACCCGAATGCACTGGTGCTGTGGGAAGCTCAGTTTGGCGATTTCAGCAACGGTGCGCAGACTATGATTGACCAGTTCATTACGTCCGGCGAGCAGAAGTGGAACCGTATGAACGGCATCGTAATGCTGCTGCCGCATGGATACGAAGGGCAGGGGCCGGAGCACAGCAGCGCCAGGCTGGAAAGGTTTTTACAGATGTGTGCGGAGCTGAATATGGTGGTGACCAACATCACATCAGCGGCTAATTTATTCCATGCACTACGGCGCCAGCTGGCATGGCCGTTCCGCAAGCCATTGATAAATTTTTCGCCCAAAGCCAACCTTCGGCATACCGGTTCATATTCCCTGAAAGAAGAATTTACCGGCGGAAGCTTCAGGGAAACGATTGATGACCTGTTTATCGCTGAGGCTGCTGCGGTAAAAAAAGTTTTGTTTTGCTCCGGTAAAATTTATTTTGACCTGGCGGAAAAACAGCAAAAGGATAACAGGAAGGATGTGGCCATCATCCGCCTGGAACAATTGTATCCGCTGCCGCTGAAACAACTGGAAGCGCTTTACAGGAAATACAGCAAAGCTGCCTGGTTCTGGGTACAGGAAGAGCCGTTGAACATGGGGGCCGCATCATTCCTGAAGATGAATCTGCAAAGCATTAATTACGGGGTGATAAGCAGGCAACCCTCGGCAGCCACCGCCACGGGGTATGCAAAAGTGCATGCGCAGGAGCAGGCAGAGATTATTGAAACGGCGTTTAGTATATAAAACCCCAAACCCCTAAAGGGGCTTAAGGGAAAGACCAATAACTTTGAAAATTTATAAAATAAAGAAATTAAACACTCCCTTTAGGGAGCCGGAGGGTTTTTATGATCGATATAAAAGTACCGACGGTTGGAGAATCCATCAGCGAAGTGACTTTACTGAAATGGATAAAGAAGGATGGCGACTACGTGGAAAGAGACGAAGTGATTGCCGAGCTGGAAAGCGAGAAAGCCACTTTTGAAGTAAATGCCGGGCAGGCGGGTATTATTAAACTGGCGGCCATCAGTGAAGGAGATACCATTAAAATCGGCGATGTGCTGGCATTGATTGATGAAAAGTCTGCAAAGCCTGCTTCTGGAAATGGAACATCCGCTGCAGAAAAGAAACCAACTAAGAAGAAAGATTCAATGAATGAAGAGAAGCCTCAAAGCCCCCCTTTAGGGGCCGGGGGTACTAAAGCAACTCCCGTTGCTGCGGCAATCATTGCCGACAAAAAGGTGGACCCGAAAAAAATCACTCCCTCCGGGCCTGAAGGAAAGATTCTGAAAGAAGATGTGCTGGCAGCTCTTGGCAGCCCCGGGCGCAAACCCGGCGCAGAATTATTTTCCAGAAATGAAAAGCCGGAGCGGATGAGCAACCTGCGTAAAACTATCAGCCGCCGCCTGGTGGAGGCCAAAAATACAACAGCCATGCTCACTACCTTCAACGAAGTGAACATGCAGCCGGTGATGGACATCCGCAGCCGTTACAAGGATAAATTTAAAGAAGTGCATGGCGTGAACCTGGGATTCATGAGCTTTTTTGTAAAGGCCTGTTGTTTTGCGTTACAGGAGTGGCCTTCGGTGAATGCCTACATTGACGGTGATAATATTGTTTACCATGACTACTGCGATGTTTCAATTGCCGTTTCCACTCCAAGGGGTTTGACTGTACCGGTAATCAGAAATGCAGAAAGCCTCAGCATGGCGGATATTGAAAAGAAAGTGGTGGAACTGGCCACCAAAGCAAGAGACAGTAAGCTGACGGCTGATGATCTTGCAGGGGGCACGTTTACTATTACCAATGGAGGAGTCTTTGGATCTTTATTAAGTACTCCGATCATTAATATTCCTCAAAGTGCAATTTTGGGAATGCATAAGATAGAAGAAAGACCTATTGCATTAAACGGACAGGTTGTAATAAAACCGATGATGTATGTGGCCCTGAGCTACGATCACCGCATTATTGACGGCCGTGAGTCAGTAAGCTTTTTGGTGAGGGTAAAAGAACTGCTGGAAAATCCCGAACAGTTGCTGTTTGGGAAAGATCCGGTAAAAACTTTGCTTGAGCTGTAAAGTTCCCTGCTGATAAATTTTCAATGTTAAACTACAGCGGTCTGATACAGATCGCTTTTTTCATTTTAAGTTTGCCGGGTGAGCCGTTATCATTCATACCTCAATTCAGCAGTGACTATTTTAAGGATTTACAAAGGCGATGAACCCTTTGCATCTTTCCTGAAAAAATATTTTGCAGCCAATAAAAAATACGGCTCAACTGACAGGAAACAAATCAGCCATTTGTGTTATTGTTTTTTCCGGTTGGGAAAGACGGCGACAGATTTGGCCATGGAAGAAAGGATTTTAACGGGGTTGTTCCTGTGTTCAACTGAGCCGGACGAAATATTACAGCAGTTCAGGCCGCTATGGAATGAAAGAACGAATCTTAGTGTTGCGGATAAATGTTCAATGCTCAATGTTCCCCCGATAGTAATCGGGGCAATGTTCAATGTTTTTCCCTGGCAACATGAATTGAGCGAGGGGATTGATTACAAAAAATTCTGCGAGTCATTTTTCATCCAGCCGGATTTATTTCTCCGCCTGCGGCCGGGGAAAGATGAAATTGTAAAAAGAAAACTGCGACAGGCGGGAATTGATTTTAAAACTATTTCTGAAACCTGCCTTGCCCTCCCCAACAATTCGAAAGTTGATTCGGTTATTGAACTGGACAAGGAAGCAGTAATACAGGATTATCACTCACAACTCACAGGCGGTTTTTTCAAATCCCAAATCCCAAATCAAAAATCCGCAATCTCCCTCTGGGACTGCTGCGCCGGCAGCGGCGGCAAATCCATCATGGTCTATGACATGAATCCTGAAATCGAATTAACAGTTTCAGATGTAAGAGAGAGCATTCTTATTAATCTTAAAAATAGATTTCAGATGGCAGGCATTCGCAATTACAAGCACTTTGTAAAAGACCTGGCAAAGGAGGATATCAAAGCTCTCCCTTTAGGGAGCGGGGAGGGCTTCTATATCATCATTGCCGATGTTCCCTGCACAGGCTCCGGCACCTGGAGCCGCACGCCGGAGCAGCTTTATTTTTTCAACCATCAAACCATTAAACAATTTAACCATCTGCAAAAAAAGATTATCTCCAAAGTTGTTCCTCATCTTCAGCCCCGGGGCTTGCTATTTTACATTACCTGCTCTGTTTTTAAAAAGGAAAATGAAGAAGTAGTGGATTTTGCCAGCCAAAATTTTCACCTGCGTTTGAAAAAGGCGGAGTTATTAAAAGGCTACGATAAAAAAGCAGATTCGATGTTTGTTGCTATGCTTGAAAAACCGTTATAACCTGAGCAGCTCGGCAGTAGCCATCAATGTGTTTTTATTGTAAACATTGATGAAATATTTTCCTTTGGGCAGTTTACCCACCGGCAGTTCAATGGTTACCCGTCCCGGGCCTTTCGATTGCTGCAGGCGCATCAGCAGCCTGCCGTTCATGTCATAAACGGTGATGGGCATTGAAGACACTGCTTCTGCAGTTTCAATTACCAGTGTGGCAGAATTACCCGCAGAAGGATTGGGCCTTACAGAAACAAAATTTTGATAGTTGCCCGGGTTTACCACGCCGGTAACCACGCAGGGAGAAGCAATAGTTACTGTGGCCGTGTCAAGATAAAGCGCCGTGAAGCCGGCAGCAGAAGTATCAACAATCTGCCGGATACGGTATGAAAAAATTCCCGATGTGCCGGTGGGCAGCGTATTGATAAATTCGTAACTGTGATTTGATAAAATACTTCCTGCTGTAGGATTCACTTCGGCAATTTTTATAAAGCCCGTATCACCGGGAGCTTTCCGTTCCACTTCATACTTCATGCCGGCTGTGCTGATATCCTTACTTGTCCAATTAATAAAAATTCTGCAACCGTTCTGTGTTGCAGTAGCGGTAGCAAAATCAACAAGCAGGCTGTTGAAAGCGCTTTTCATATCAGGTATCCCATAGCCGATACGGTCGTTGGGCGCTGTGGCAATGCTGCCCGCTTCACGCAAGGCACGGATGATACGCATATTGCTAAACTCAGGAAAACCCTGCCAGAGCGCAGTGGCAAGCCCGGCCATATTGGGGCAGGCAAATGAAGTGCCGTTGCTGGTAACAACGGTATTGGCAGTTGATTGCACCATGGCCGAAACGCCGACCGATGCCACATCGGGTTTTACCTGGCCGTCGCTGCTGGGGCCATAGCTTGAAAAAGAACCCACCGTGCCGCTTGTATTCACAGCACCCACTGCAAGCACACTGTCAGCATCGGCAGGCGAAAGAATATAATGCCACGCTGTGTTTCCTTCATTGCCGGCTGCCACAGCAAAGAGGATTCCTTTTTTAGCTGCCAGGTCGGCGCCCACAGCGCTGATGGTTGTGTTGCCATTCATATTTGCATATACATAATTGAAAGCGGCATTATCAAATTCAGAATAACCCAATGAAGCGGAAATCACATCGGCGCCGGCGCTGTCAGCTCTTTCCATGCCGCACACCATGTTGAATTCTTCCACCGGGTATTCGCTTGAGACATCTTCGGTGCGGTAGAGTAAAAAATTTGCCTTTGGCGCCTTGCCGATAAAAGCACCGGGCAGGTTGGCTGCCATAGTAGATAAACATTGCATACCATGCGGATGATCGTCGGATACGGTTGCGTTGTTTGAATAAAAATCCCATGTATCCAGCACCTGGTTATTGGCTATGATGCTGTCCATGGCATCCAGTGTAGTGTAATTCAGGTAGCCGGCATCGAGCATAGCTATGAGCATGCCCTGGCCACGCAGGCCAACGTTGTGCAGAAACTGTCCCCTGTGCAGGTTGATTTCGTTGAATGAGCCTGAGCCGTAATTAAAAAAGTCAGTTGATTGTGTGCTGCGAGCAGATGGAATAAATGGCTGTTCGGTTGTTTCAAACTTTCTGCCCGTGGTGGTGGTTCGTGCAGCAATGGCCGACACCGATTGTACAAATGAAAATCCGTTAATCGTGGTTATGGCATTTGCATCCGTTGTTTGAATAGCCACGCTGTTGTGCCATTTTGAAACATTCAGCACCGTCACATTGGGTACGTTTTTGATTTGAGTAAGGTAAGAAGGAGTCACAGGCAAATCGGTACTGTCCAGTGCAATGCCGTATCGCATTCTCCGGTCAATGGCTCTTTGTGATAAATAAGCAGCGGGGTTGGAGAGGGTGAAGGGATTATTGGCTTTGTCTTTCAGCCTTACCATGTAGCGGGTAAACTGGGCATCCGACTGCTGCAGTAAGAAACAGCTTCCGATAAGGATAAAGATTAACCTCTTCATCAGGATTGTTTTGAAGAACCAAAAATACTGATTAAAAGGAGAAAGCTCAGTTGTGGTCAATCATCCACATTTTTATACCAAAACCAACTTTATAACCGCCGCCGGCGCCGCCGGTATTAGGCTGGTATTCCCAAATAATGTAGTTGCGGCTTACGAGCCCGATGTTCTTTGCATATTGCTCTACAGACAATGTGCGGGCGCCGTAGCTGCGGGTATCGGTAACCGGCGCATTCAGCGCTTCATCAATATGAAAAACGGTATAAACATCGTTTACGGTCTGGCTGCCGATGGTAACGGAAGGGTCAAACCGGTCATACTCATAATCCCAGTCGTTCATATTATCATCGTTGCTGAAAGAGTAAAGCGATGCATAGGGGTCGGACGAAAGATATTTATTTCCCTTCCAGTCCACATTTAATTTCAGCGGCAAATGCAGTTTGATAAACCGGAGATTATCTTCAATCAGTTCCACCTGGTCAGTAAGCGGAGTGATGAAATAGGTGCCGTTAATAGTCCATGGCTGTGTGCCCGCCGAATCACGCAGGTAGCGGTAAATGCGGTAGCTGGGGCGGCCCAGGTTGTCTGTTACCTGAGCATCCACTTCATGTTTTACCTGGTACCTGTGAATTTCTTCATTACGGCCGAGATTGGTGAAAACGGTGGAATCAATCCGGAAAGTGATGTATTTACCAACAGCTAAAGGAAGATATTCAGCCAGCGCTTCGGTTTGATATTCTTCGGTTTCTTTTTTGCAGGAAATAAAAGAAATAAGCAGGACGACAGCAGCAAAATACCGTGTAAAATTATTTAGTCTCATAAGATGATATTCAGCATTCAGTGGTAGCGGATTTCAATAAGAAATTTTAACAAACAATCACTCAAAGCTAAAAACAAAAACCGGGAACTGCAATTTCCCGGCTTCTTAAACGGCTTTTCCATTTATTTATTGCTTGAAAATCAGAGGTCATAGGTCAGAAAAGATAAGATTCACTAATTAAGAAAATATATCCGACATCCGACTTCCGGCATCAGACCTCCGACCTCCGGCTTCCCTTCTGAATAATCCCTCCTCCAATCACATCATCGCCTTCATAAAACACGGCGCTTTGGCCGGGTGCGATGCCTTTTACATGTTCATAGAATTTCACCTTCATCAATCCGTTTTCCGGGTAAATATTGGACAGGGCGCCTTTGTCTTTATACCTGATTTTTGTCACCGCTTCCATGCCAGGCGTGATGCTGTCGTATTTTATTAAATTCAGTTTGCCAACCATCATTTCATTTTGTTCCAGGTCTTCTTCATCGCCCAGCACCACCGTGTTTGTGCCGGGGTCAATTTTTGTGACATACACCGGCCGGCCCAGTGCAATGTCCAGTCCTTTTCTTTGCCCCACGGTATAAAACGGATAGCCCTTGTGCCTGCCAAGAATATTTCCGTGCTTGTCAACAAAATTTCCTCCGTTCACTCTTTCTTCAAGCCCCTGCACACGGCGCTTCAGGAAACCGCGGTAATCGTTGTCGGGCACAAAACAAATCTCGTAGCTCTCGCTTTTTTTAGCCAGTTCGGGATAGCCATAATCCATCGCCATCTTTCTTATTTCCGTTTTGCGGTAAGGCGCCAGTGGCAGCAGTGTTCTGCTGAGCAGGTCCTGCTGCAATCCCCACAGCACATAGCTCTGGTCTTTGGTATCATCCACCGCTTTGCTCACCACAAATCGTCCGTTGCTGTGCCTGTAAATTTTTGCATAATGGCCGGTGGCAATGAAATCGCAGCCCAGTGAATCAGCTCTTTTAAGCAGGGCCCGCCATTTGATATGCGTGTTGCAGAGTACACAGGGGTTGGGCGTGCGGCCGGCCAGGTATTCTTCCACAAAATTGTCAATCACAAAGTCGCCGAATTCTTCGCGGAGGTCAAGCACATAGTGAACAAAACCATGCTGCACGGCCGCCATTCTTGCATCGTTAAAGGAATCGAGGTTGCAGCAGCCGGTTTCTTTTTTGCCGCCGCCGCTGGCGGAGTAGTCCCATGTTTTCATGGTGATGCCCACCACTTCATAGCCTTCGTCATGAAGCATCAGGGCGGTGATGGTACTGTCAATACCCCCGCTCATGGCCACCAGCACTTTTCCGTTTTTACTCATGCTTCTATCCTTTAAAGGGAATTTAGAATTCAATAAATTTCTGAACCGGCAAAGATAGGCATTCTCTATAGTAAGTTTAAAAGGACTAAACATTGGCAGTGATTCATTTTCAGTGATTCTGTGTTTCAGTGGCAATAATGTATGACACAGAATCTCTGAAACACTACTTATACTTTACATGGCGGCGCGGCGCAGGTGATAGAATATCTGGGACGCTATACGCATAAAGTAGCTATCAGCAATCATCGCATTGTATCAACCGATGATGATAAAGTAAGTTTTCTGTATAAAGATTATGCCGATGGCAGCAAACAAAAAAACAATGACACTGGAAGCTGCAGAATTTTTACGTCGCTTTTGTTTGCACCTATTACCGCCGGGTTTTAGAAAAATACGTTATTATGGTTTTATGGCCAATGTGAACAGTGCGCTGCTGCAGGTGCAGCAACGGGAAATGGGCATAGCAGTGCAAACAGGAAAAGATGTGAAAAAAATTTCATGGAAAGTAATTGCAAAAGAAAAATTGAATTATGATGCTGACTTGTGTCCCTGTTGTAAGAAAGGAAAGATGATCACACTTTTTCATTTTAAAGCTAATGCACCGCCGGAGATTGAATCGTTGCAGTCATTAGCAGAACTATTAAAAGGAAAAACACCATGATTTTTTTTCCGGTCATTAGCCGGCCAGCTATCCTATTGTCATCAAAAAGAAAAACAGCATCGGCAATGAAAAACCACCAGTGAAAAAAAGTAAAAACAAAAATGGAATGAATGGAATGAGCAAATAAACGACGACGTAACAAAAAACTATCCGGTATGAAAAAGAAATACAGCTTCCTCCTGACTGCACCCTCACTCAAAACCAACAGTTAAAACCCCATAGTCTTCCACGGCGGCTACCGGCGGTTCATTCAACAGAGGCTTAAATCGAACCTTTGCCCCACAACATACTTTTAATCCGCAAATACTGCTGGCGCAAAGCTTCGTTTAAGCCTTATATGTTGGTGGCTCGGCTTTCTCTGTCGCACTAAAGTTCTTTGAAATATTGCTTTATGTAATTATAAAGTCTGCGTGTTCCTTGAGGATAATTTTTATTTGTGGTTGTCCCATTGGGAATAAATATACAAGAATGCCCTCTCGTCTTGCAAATTTCATTGGTGAAACGAAATCGCTGTCACCAGCAACAAGTACAAGTTTGTCAATGGTTCTTTTACTTGACATCCACGCAATATCAAGTCCCAATTTAATGTCAACTGATTTTTGTTTAAAATCTGGTATATAATCATTCGTTTTTGTTGGATGTACTTTCCATCCGTCAAACGAAAGTTCGCCTAAACGTAATGCCAGTTGTGGAAATGTTCTCAGGTCTGCATGAAAGGCATTGGCAGCCTTGAATTGTGGATGTTGTGAAAAGTCCACCGTTTTACCTTTAGGGTCAGTCTTGGTATCGCCATTCGGCCTGCAATCATAATAGAAGGTTCTTAAAAGCATGTCGCTTGTCCCCGTTGGATTTGTGGCAGACACTTTTCTCATTATGTCGTCTATAAATGGTTGTAAATCCGTAATTCGGGGACTTTTACCGTTATTGGTTTTAAACCTTTGGAGAAAAAATCCTCCGTCAATAAGGATGGCGACTTTGTTTACAGACATAAAGCAATAAATTTAAAAAAGAACCGCCGATTGTCCGTTCTGCACAGACCCCCGGCGGTGAAAAATTGTGCCAGCCTACTGGCGTCGGAATTATTTGCTGTAAAAGTAGTGTCAAAAATGACATGTCCAAAAAATTGGACAAAAATTTTACAGAATCATTGCATAAACGGTCAAAGATGCTGAATAGTTGCATTAAAGCCAGGCGTTTTTGTAGACCGCCCATTAAAAAACGGTCGCCCATAAGCTGGCCACCAACGAGCAGGGCTTTATGCAGGCTGGGTATTAGTATTCCGTCTGCCCATAACCGCTGCTGATTGTAAATATGTTGATGAATTTATGTACAGAAGCTGATAGTTATTCGTCTGCTGGAACTGAAGCTGGGATTTGCAATTAGCTGATGTTACAACGTCCAGCCCAACTTGCATAAAACCCAATGTTGCCTGCTGTTCTTCTCAAGTTGTAACAAGAGTTGAGTCGTCTATTTGCTTTTCTTCC
>Ga0114944_1000207_pt1 | contig 14423 bp, 14 predicted proteins | sample OV2TP2_FD_89582 | JGI IMG/M metagenome (GOLD analysis project Ga0114944, IMG submission 89582) | Hot spring microbial communities from Beatty, Nevada to study Microbial Dark Matter (Phase II) - OV2 TP2 | ecosystem: Environmental > Aquatic > Thermal springs > Hot (42-90C) | place: USA: Beatty... | reverse complement strand
GTCTGATGCTTGCCCTCCTTCGTCCCGAATAATCGGGACTTCGGAGGGCAAGCATCAGACCCTCCTTCGTCCCGAATAATCGGGACTTCGGAGGGCAAGCATCAGACCCTCCTTCGTCCCGAATAATCGGGGCTTCGGAGGGCAAGCATCAGACCCTCCTTCGTCCCGAATAATCGGGACTTCGGAGGGCAAGCATCAGACATCATGAAAATAAACCGCCATAATTACGAAGAGTATTTTATCCTGTACTGGGATAATGAGCTTGCTGCTGAACAAAAGCAGGCGGTAGAAAATTTTCTAAAAGAAAATCCTGACCTGCAGGATGAGTTCAGCTTGTTTGGCCAAACCCGTTTTGCTCCTGATAATACAATTGAGTTCACACAAAAAGATGTATTGGCGAATGGAAATTCATTTATCAATATTGTAAACTATACCGAAAGGCTGCTGGATTATATTGACGACGAACTGACCGCAGAAGAAAAAATCAAAACAGAACAGTTTGTCGCCAATCATCAGCCGGCACAACGTGAGCTGGCCTTGCTACAAAAAGTAAAACTGCAGCCCGAAGCAGAAACCGTTTTCCCCGACAAATCTGTTTTATACCGGCGCACTGAAAAAGTGCGGGTAATAAAACTGACCTGGCAGCGGGTGGCAGTGGCTGCAGCCGTCATACTGGTTGCAGGCCTGGTTACTTTCAGGCTGGTAAGTATCAACAAAAGTGAAGTGCCGCCAATTGTAAAAACCGAACCACCTGCTCAACCGGCAAATAAGCAGCCGGCTGCAACCGATACAGAAACCCAAGCACAATCAAAAGGTGCAAGCACGGAGCTTGAAAAAGAAAATCCAAAACTTCAAAACCAAAACCCATTTACCAATACTACTCTTGCCGACAATAAGACTGGGAATAAAAATAACCTGCCGGTATTAAAAAGCAATGATGAACAAACCCTGGTTGCTAAAAATGAAACAGAACAAATACAGGAAAGTGATTTTAATTTACTCCCCTCCCGTGAAAAAACCTATGCTGCCCTGGTAAATGATGAACAGAAAAAAAGCGAAGAATTATTCGACAATAATTCTGTAACCCCTGGGCTGCAGTTTGCGTTTAACCCCGTAAACGAGGCAACTGACAAACAACAAAAAGACGGCGGCGGGCTGAAAGAGTTTTTGCGGAAATCAACCCGCTTGTTTGAGCGACGTACCAAAATTCAAACCACAACCGATGACAACAAACTGCTGGTGGGAGTGTTTGCAGTATCATTAAAATAAATTTTAAAGAAAAAAACATGAAAAGGATTTTACTTGTTTGCGTGGCAGCATGTTTGTTTGCCAAAGGCTATGCACAGGACGAAAAGCAGGAAAAAAAACCAGCCAATGATACCATCCGTATCGGCGGCATCACCATCATCCGCAAACCCGGCACTGATGAAAGGGAAATTATTTCCGGCGAACGCAAAGTGAAAATACCCCGGCGCAAAAACAAACCGGATAATATCACCACCAACTGGTGGATTGTGGACCTGGGCTATTCCGCATTTAACGACAAAACAAATTACGCTTCAGCCCAGGCGCAGGCCTTTGCTCCTGGCAGCACCGAAGACTGGTTTGACCTGCGTGCCGGCAAATCGAGAAACGTGAACGTTTGGTTTTTTATGCAGCGGCTCAATGTGATTGAACACGTAGTGAATTTGAAATACGGTCTTGGCCTTGAGCTTAATAATTATTTCTTCGACGATGAACGGATTCGCTTTCAGAAAAACCCTACGCTCATTACCCTGGACAATTCGTTGAAAGACGCCAAAAAAAATAAGTTGGCCGCCGATTACCTCACCGTACCGCTGATGCTGAACATAAATTTTACTCCCGACCGTAGAAACGGCTTTGGCTTCAGCGCTGGAGTAAGCGGAGGGCTGCTGTACAGCGCCCGGCAAAAAACAAAGTTGGGCGACGATAAAGACAAACTTCACAACGACTTCGACCTCGAACGATTTAAAATTTCTTATGTTGGCGAATTGTTGCTTGGCCCTGTAAAACTTTACGGCAGCTATGCCACCAAAAGCATGTGGGAAAAGGGTCTCGATCAGACACCTTACAACATCGGCTTCAGGCTAAGCAATTGGTAAGAGTTCTTTTGTTTTCTCACGATATGGCCATCCTGGTTAGCACCGGGATGGTTTTTTATTTCCATCATGCTGCCGGTATTATTTATCCCCTAACTTTAAAGCTGTAAAAAAAATTATTTATGACCTATGATGTAAAACAAATTGAAGGCTTAGGTGATGTATATGGCGAACGACTGGCCCGGCAGGAAATAAATACCACTGAAGACCTGCTGAACAAAGCGGGCACAAAAGCCGGCCGTCAACAATTGGCAGCGGCAACTGACATTCCGGAATCGCTGATACTTACCTGGGTAAATCATGCCGACCTGATGCGCATCAACGGTGTGGCAGGCGAATACTCCGAGCTGCTGGAGGCAGCCGGCGTGGACAGCGTGAAAGAACTGGCTATGCGCAACCCGGAAAACCTTCATGCCAAATTGATGGAAGTAAATATACAATTCGGATTAACGGGTAAAGTACCTTCTGCACAATCGCTGGCCCAGATGATTGACGAGGCAAAAAAACTGGAGCAAAAAGTTTTCCACTAAACAAAGAAAAATCAATAGGTAAGTTTCACATGCGGCAACCACCTGTAGCAGGTTATTCAACCAAAATATTTTTCGGGGAAAAAATCCGGTTGTCGCAGCCAGCTGTTTATTTTATTTTGCAAATGCCGCGTTAAAACAACTCCACCTGCCGAAATAAGAAGTTACGGCACAGCGTTTGAAAATTACCAACGGACTAAAGGGGGATACAGCCATGAAGACTCAGTTCGTACTCGTATCAATCATAGCAGGCAGCAGTTTTTTTACTTCTCATCACAGCAATGAGGCTGGCTCAGCGGCATCGCACAGCAAAACCTCAGCACCCGAAGGAACTGTCTATATCATTATTGATAAATCAGATTATGAACTTCATGTGTACGACAGCAAGGGCTGGTACGCCACCTACCCGGTAGTGTTTGGCAACAATTCGCTGGCCGATAAAAAAATGGAAGGCGACCGCAACACACCCGAAGGAAGTTTCCGCATCAAATCAAAACGTATTCACGACAAATGGCACCGTTTCCTGGCCATTGATTACCCCAATAAGGAAAGCTGGGAAAAATTCAACAGGCGAAAAGCTAAAGGAGAAATCCCTGCATCGGCACGCATCGGCGGCGGTATCGGCATTCACGGCACATGGCCGCACGAAGATTTCCAGGTGGACCGCTACCGCAACTGGACGCTTGGCTGCGTTTCGATGAAGAATGATGACGTGCAGAAACTGTACAGCTATGTGCCGGTGGGTACCAGGGTAATCATCCGGCGCTAAGGATTGTTCAAAAAAACCTGCACGGTTTCCTTCCATTTATATCCATCATGCCATATCAATGGCTGGTGCCCTGCATTATTATACAACACCAGCTTTTTTTGCGGAGAACTGATGGCGGAAAAAATCGCATTCGTTTCCTTTCTTTTCACATACTCATCCATGGCACCCCACTGCAGCAACACGGGGCATTTTATTTTTTTTACATAGCGGCTGGTTTTATGGCCAAACGACCAGTACCGCTGTTCGATGCCCGTCCACAGGGTGACCAAAAATCCAAATGGCTCCTCAGGAAAACCAAGCACCCTGGCTCTTGCACGCAAATGATGCTGCAAGCGGTCAAAAGGCATTTCAAGAATTACTTTTTTCGGTTGCAGTTCAAAATCGTAAATGGCTTTGCTGATAATTACAGCGCCTAGCGATATACCCCATAGTACAATGTTGTTTTCACCCTTGTTTTTTACAAAATCATAAGCAAGCTTTACTTCTTCCTGTTCCCAATAGCCGAGAGAGTTGTTGATGCCCTCACTATTGCCATGCGCACGGATATCAACCAGCATCGTATTGTAGCCGAATGAAAGAAATTCCACTGCCTCCGAAAGAATATTTCCTTTATTGGAATGCAGCCCGTGAAAAAGAATAACCGTGCCTTTTGATGAGTCGGCTTTAATATACCAGGCTTCCAGCTTCAAACCGTGCCGCGATGTGAGCTGCACGGTATCATACGGCATAGGCGGAAAATAACTGATAAGTGATTTGGGCAACTTCCTTCCCACCATCAGCCGCCAGGTGCGCAACAGCGGCTTGCCTGCCGATGATTCCATACTGCGTACTTTATCATCGTCGTAATAATGTGTGAACCGGTAAGCATGAAATGCAGCGCTGATATTTATCAATACCAGCTGTGCCAGCAAAACACGAAACACCCATTTAAGTATGCGGTAAAGCCTGCCCTGTGTAGTGCTGTTCTTCATAGCATATTGCCGGCAAAAGTTATAGCCGGCTCAAAAATAAATTTTCATTTATGAAAACATGAACAGTGTGTGGATATTTTCTTGATAGCTTTTTGAAGCTGTAAAAAATTGAAGCCTAATTTCGCTGCCAGTTTTACTAACCTTCAACATATTTCGAAAAACCTATTTAAAGCAGCTGACCCGGCTGCTTTACTTTTCACAGCCTGTTATTTTTTATTTCTTCCACCACGCCGGGGTCAAGCAGTGTTGTAGTATCGCCAAGATTTTCTGTGTCGCCTTCGGCCATCTTTCGTAAGATGCGCCGCATAATTTTGCCGCTCCTTGTTTTTGGCAACCCGGAAACAAACTGAATTTTATCCGGCTTGGCAATCGGGCCTATCACTCTTGTCACCGTTTGCAGTATATCCTGCCGCCGTGAATTCTCATCACCATGCGTACCGTTGTAAATAACATAGGCATAAATGCCCTGGCCTTTTATTTCATGCGGAAAACCGACCACGGCGCTTTCCACCACACCTGCATGCATGTTGATGGCATTTTCCACTTCGGCGGTGCCGATGCGGTGACCGCTTACGTTCAGCACATCATCTACCCGGCCGGTGATGCGATAAAAACCGTTTTCATCCTTCAGTGCACCATCGCCGGTGAAGTACAGGTTTTCATACGTGGCAAAATAATTTTTGCGGCAGCGTTCGTGATCACGATACGTGGTGCGAATCATTCCGGGCCACGGAGCTTTGATGCAAAGATTACCTTTCACCAGCCCATTCTCATCTTTCTGCTTTATTTCTTTTCCTGATTCGTCAACCATAACCGGCTGCACTCCCGGCAGGGGCAGTGTGGCCCAGCTGGGTTTTGCCGGCGTCACTCCTGCAAGATTCGAAATCAGGATACCGCCGGTTTCCGTTTGCCACCATGTATCCACAATCGGGCATTTTTTCTTCCCGACATTTTCATCATACCAATGCCATGCTTCTTCATTGATGGGTTCACCCACGGTGCCCAATACTTTCAATGAGGATAAATCTTTTCCCCTGAATGGTTCCAAACCAAAACCCATGAGGCTGCGGATGGCGGTAGGCGCCGTGTAAATAATATTGATTTTGTACTTATCCACGATTTCCCAGAAGCGACCTGCATCCGGCCAGGTGGGTATGCCTTCAAACATTACGGAGGTGGCGCCGGCGCACAGCGGGCCATACACAATATAACTGTGTCCCGTTATCCAGCCAATATCAGCCGTACAGAAATGAATATCGCCGGGCTGGTACTGAAACACATTGACAAAAGTGTAAGTGGTCCATACCATAAAACCCCCGCCGGTATGCACCACGCCTTTGGGTTTGCCGGTACTGCCGCTGGTGTATAAAATAAAAAGCGGATCTTCTGCATCCATCTCCTCGGCAGGAAAACTGACTACGCCGTTTTTTTCCACCTGGTCTTCGGCAATGTCCATTTCATCTTCCCACCACACATCGCGGCCTTTTATCATGCTCACCGGAGTTCTTGTGCGGGTGTAAACAATCACCCGCTTCACGGTATTATTCCCGATCAGTGCATCATCAATCACATTTTTCAGCGGAATATCTTTTCCGCCGCGGAAAGCGCCATCGCAGGTAATGATGTATTCGGCCTGTGCGTCTTCCAGCCGGTCGGCAATGCTTTGTGCGCTGAACCCGCCGAAGATGACACTGTGAATGGCGCCAATGCGGGCACAACCAAGTATGGCATACACCAGCTCGGGCACCATGCCCATGTAAATACACACCCGGTCGCCCTTTTTCACTCCGTTATTCTTCAGCATCTGTGCCACCTGGCACACCCGTTTGTGCAGGCGGTTGTAAGTAACCACTCTTGTTCTGTCTTCCGGATTGTTGGGCTCCCAAATGAAGGCTGGTTTTTCGCCCATCGTTTCCAGGTGCCTGTCAATGCAGTTTTCCGTTATGTTCAGTTTGGCTCCCTGGAACCATTTCACCATCGGCTCTGTGAAATTCCATTCCAGCACTTTATCCCAATGTTTTCTCCAGTAAAAATTTTTCGCCACTGAAGCCCAGAACTCTTCCGGATCGTTTATGCTGACGCGGTAAGCCATTTCATACTGCTCATACGATTTTATCTGGAAGGGATACATAGCAATCGCAGATTTTAGATTTCGGATTTATTTGAGCGGTAAATTTACTTTTTTCGGAGTAAAGAACTACGAGCTTATTAATTCATTGTATATTTCAGACCTGTTTCCAACAATTGAAATTTTTAATGCTTATGCAGCCTCAAACGAAAGGCATAGCCAGGATCATTGCCGCTTCATCCGTAGGCACTATGATAGAATGGTACGATTTTTACATCTTCGGCATGCTGGCCAAAACCATCGCTTCACAATTTTTTCCTGAAGGCAACCCCACAGCAGCACTGCTCTCCACGCTGGCAATTTTTGCAGCCGGTTTTATTGTCCGTCCCTTTGGTGCATTGGTGTTTGGCCGTCTTGGCGATTTGATAGGAAGAAAATACACTTTCCTGCTCACACTGATATTAATGGGCGGTTCCACCTTTCTTATCGGGCTGGTGCCGGGTTATCATTCCATTGGCATTTCTGCTCCGCTGCTTGTTTTATTATTGAGGTTAATTCAGGGTCTTGCCCTCGGTGGCGAGTATGGCGGCGCCGCCACGTATGTAGCCGAGCATGCTCCTGTGGGCAAACGGGGGCTTTACACTTCGTGGATTCAAACCACGGCCACGCTTGGTTTGTTTGTGGCGCTGGGTGTGATTATGCTGGTAAAACTGAATATAACCGATGCGGATTTCAATGCGGAGTGGGGCGGCTGGCGCTACCCGTTCTGGGTTTCCATTCTGCTGGTGGCCATTTCCATTTACATTCGGCTAAAGATGAAAGAGTCACCCATGTTTGCCAAACTGAAAGATGAAGGCAAAACATCGGCGAATCCGCTGAAAGAAAGTTTTTCGCACAAAGGCAATTTCAAAATGGTGCTGCTGGCTTTGTTTGGCGCCGTGATGGGGCAGGGTGTGATCTGGTACACCGGGCAGTTTTATGCACAGAATTTCCTGGAAACAAAATGCAATATCGAGTTTGAACAAAGCCGCACCATCATGCTCTGGGCCATTGCCTTTGCCACGCCGTTTTTTATTTTCTTTGGCTGGCTGAGCGATAAAATCGGCAGGAAATGGATTATGATGGCGGGGATGCTGCTGGGGGTGATTTGCTATAGACTGATCTTCCAAACATTCCTGAATGACACCAATGCAAAAGAATGGGTCAAGGATGCGATTGTTGATGGAAATAACAGGCGAACTTCAATGGATACAGTAACCAGAAAAGACACTTTTGAACTTATTCTTAAGAACGAAACCCGGTTCGACTATAAAGGATCTAAATTTTTAGAGACGAAAAGTGATACTAGTGTTTTCATCGGTGAGGGCTGGTCAGTTTATCCTCCGCTTTCTGCCTTATCCGAAAATTTCAATGATAAAAGTACAAACAAACCAGATTTGCATCCCCGGTATTTAAACATTAAACTCTCCCAGTCATTAAAATGGAAATTTGTTTTTCTTGTGTTTGTAATGATTCTTTTTGTCACCATGGTCTACGGCCCCATCGCCGCTTTTCTGGTGGAAATGTTTCCTACAAAAATCCGTTACACCAGCATGAGCCTGCCTTATCATATCGGCAATGGTGTGTTTGGCGGGCTGGTGCCCTTTATCGGTTTATTGCTCACAACAACTTTTACCAAAGACCCGTTGGTGGGCCTGTGGTATCCGATTGGTGTGGCGGCATTGTGTTTTGTGATTGGTACAATTTATTTAACCAACAAAATTGACAAAGACGTAACTGATTAAAAATGATTTCATGAATACCATTAAAAAATACCTCGGCATCATCTGGCTCCTGCTGGGCCCGGCATTTATTTTTTTTCTCGTTTACGGCGCCATTGAAAACATTGACCCGGCAGGCAAAAAAGATATCAATAATCCCGTCATCTGGATTATCATCATCAGCATCTTCACTCCCATCGCCATCGGTTTGATGATCTTTGGCTGGTATGCGCTGAAAAACGAATACCATCATTTGCCGGAAAGCTCGGCCGAGGTGGAAGATTAAAACACCGTTTCTGCTCCCCGGTATACCCGGAAAAGGAACGGTGTTTACAAACAAAATGTTTTACTGCAAAACTTTAATGCCGGTCATCTGTACCGGGTCTTTTATAATTTTTGTGTCGTTATAAAAATTCACCACACCGGTTTCCACATCGTACATGGCGCCGCAAATACCGATCTCGCCTTTCTCAATCATATCGTGCAGGATGAAGCTGCGCTCCATGATATCCCTCACGGTACGGTGTACATTGATGGCAGCCACATTTTCCACGAACACCACATTCATTGAGTTGCGGTTTTTTTGTGTGCTGCGCTCTTCTTCCACGGCAGGCCGAAGCTTTGAAAGCAGCGAAGTAAGGTTGCCCATTTCCACATGATCGCAGGCGCCTTTTACCGCACCGCAACGGGTATGCCCCAGCACCAGTATAAGTTTTGAACCGGCCACCCGGCAGGCAAATTCCATGCTGCCAAGAATATCTTCGTTTACAATATTACCTGCAATGCGTACGCTGAAGATATCGCCCAGGCCCTGGTCGAAAATCAGCTCGGCGGATGTACGGCTGTCAATGCAGCTGAGAATAACGGCAAAAGGCCATTGACCGTTGCGGGTTTCATTTACCTGCTGCAGCAGGTTACGGTTCAGTTTCAAGTTGTTTACAAAACGCTGGTTGCCTTCTTTCAGAATCTGCAGCGCAGTTCCGGGTGTAATCGTTGCCTGTGTTTCTTTATTATGTGTTCTCATGTTTTTTAAAAAATTTAATGCTGAATTAAAAATAAGGGTGCTTTTTTACAGGTTTGCCTGTAATCACCGCATGATATGCAGGAATATATTCCCTGATGGACTGCACATTGTCCGTGTTTGCAATTTTATACTTGTCTTTAAACCCGACCGTTTTACAGTCAATGCTTTTTTGCGGCGCCTGCACTTCTTTAAAGTCGCGGATCAGCTCCAGCACATCGAAGTCAATATACTGGCTGTCGTGTGCATCAATGATGACCCGGCTGTTTGCCGGCAGGTGTTCCAGTGTAAGCTTGATGCTGGCTTTGTTCAGAAATGATACTTCTTCGGACAAGTGAATCAGGATGGTTTCGCCTTCGTGGTGTTTTTCTTTATGGAAATAATACGAATTTTTATAATTGCCATAAAGCAACGCCAGGGTGCTAACCAGCAAACCAATGCCCACACCGGTGAGCAAATCAGTAAATACAACTGCAATTACGGTGATTACAAACGGCACCCACTGGTATTTGCCATAGCTGAACATGGTTTTGAACAAAGCGGGGTTGCAGAGTTTATACCCCGTCATCAGCAGGATGGCTGCCAGTGATGCCAGCGGAATTTTATTCAAAAGTCCCGGGATAAGCGATACACAAATCAAAATAAGCAAGCCATGAATGATGGTGGCCATTTTTGACCTGGCGCCTGCATTCACATTGGCCGAACTTCTTACAATCACACTGGTGAGGGGCAATCCGCCCACCAGGCCCGAAGCCATATTTCCCACCCCCTGCGCCAGCAATTCACGGTTGGGTGATGTGGCTCTTTTCTGCGGGTCAATCCGGTCCACAGCTTCAATACACAACAGGGTTTCGATGGAAGCCACTGCCGCAATGGTTAATGCCACCATATAAACCTGCGGGTTGGCCAGTTGTGAAAAATCGGGTAGTGTGAAGAACCCGAGAAAATCACTGAAACTTCCGGCCACCGGTACATTGACAAGGTGACCATTCTTTACAGCCAGCCAACTTCCGGAAGCAAGAAAAATTTCATTCAGCGCCACAGACACAATCACCGCAACAAGCCCGCCGGGCAGCAGCCGGAGTTTCTTTTTGAAATATGGTTTTTCAAAAAGTATCAAAATGCCGAGTGAAACAAGGGTAAGCAGGGTGGCGCCAAAATCTATTTTGCCAACTGAATTGATAAGCGCAGAAAATGTATTCTCGCCATCCACCTGCAGAAACCGAAAATCGCCTTCGGCATTTTTATCATACCCGAAAGCATGTGGTACTTGTTTCAGAATGATGATGACACCAATGGCGGTCAGCATGCCTTTGATAACACTTGATGGAAAATAATTGGCGATGGCCCCCGCCTTCAGAAAACCCAACAGCAACTGAAAAGCGCCGGCAAAAAAAACTGCCAGTAAAAATGTTTCAAAGGCGCCCAGATGACTGATAGAGGCCAGCACCACTGCTGCAAGACCGGCCGCCGGCCCGCTTACACTCAAGTGCGAATTGCTGAGAAACCCGATGACAATACCGCCGATGATGCCGGAAATCATTCCGGAGAAAAAAGGCGCACCTGAAGCCAGCGCTATTCCAAGACACAGGGGCACCGCCACCAGGAATACCACAATGCCGGCAGGTAAATCGCTTTTGATATGAGCAAAAAGTTTATTGTTCATAGAAAATTTTTTTAGATAATAAACAGGTCTGTATGCTGCTTTGCGCAGCATACCAGTTACAATGAAGCGTTATGAAATCAGGCCTGCTCGGGGGGAATTTCAGGCAAAGAGAGAAAATCAGTGAATTTGAAACTAATGTTGTGTAATACAAAAAACCTTTGTAATGCCGACAGGTTTTCTAAAAGCGAAGTATTCAGATGCAGTTTGTCTTTGACTCCTTCTTTTCCCTTTTGACTGTCCTTTTCTTTTTCTTCTTTTTCAGCCAGCACCACTGCAAATTCTTCCTGTTGCCACAGAGTGGTAATAGTCTCAGTAACCACGGCCAAAAGCAATAAGAAAGCGAATATTTTCAGCAGTTTATTTTTCACGGACGCAAAAGTAATGTGGTGAAATAAAATTCTTCGTTAATACCGGTAATTTAATTGTAAATCGTTTTTAAATCACCCGACCATTTGTTTGGACAAAGCTTATTTTTACCCTGAAATTTCAATAAAAATGAAATCGTACGAAAAACTGCTGCAGGATAACCGGCGATGGGCAACAGAAAAAATAAAATCAGACCCCTGTTTTTTCGACCGCCTGTTGCATGTGCAGACACCCGGGTTTCTCTGGATCGGCTGCAGCGACAGTCGTGTACCACCCAATGAAATAACGCAAACACAGCCGGGAGAAATTTTTATTCACCGCAATGTGGCTAACCTGGTAGTGAATACGGATGTAAATATGCTGAGCGTACTGGACTTTGCAGTGAATCACCTGAAAGTAAAACACGTTATCGTGTGCGGGCATTATGGCTGCGGCGGGGTGAAGGCTGCGCTTTCACACACTGATTACAAACTGGCGCTGAATATGTGGCTTCGCAATATAAAAGATGTCTATCGCTTTCACCGTAATGAACTGGATGCGATAGAAAATGAAGACAAGCGGCTAAACCGGCTGGTGGAGCTGAATGTAAAAGAACAGGTGGGAAATCTTGCCAAAACATCCATCATACAGCGGGCATGGAACCACGACAACCGGCCTTACCTTCATGGTTGGGTATACGACCTTCACGATGGCATTATAAAACCAGTAACGGAAATGAAACCCGGCGATGCAATTGATCAATTGTATAAATATGAAAATTTATGAATGAAATAAAACCCGCTGCAGCAGGTACATTCCTGCACCGGCCAAATAACCCAGCAAGGCCAGCCAGCCGATTTTTTTCATATACCAGAAGAAATGAATTTTTTCCATGCCCATAGCAGCCACACCGGCAGCCGAACCGATGATTAAAATGCTGCCGCCGGTGCCGGCACAATAAGCAAGAAACTCCCAGAAATAATGATTGGTGGGAAACTGTTCGAGACTATACATGCCTTGTGAAGCCGCCACCAGCGGCACGTTATCCACCACGGCGGACAGTAACCCGATGATGAGTGTGATGATTACAATGTTGCCTATGGATTTTTCAAGTGTGGCAGCTATCGAGTGTAAAATGCCTGTAGTTTCCAATGCTGATACCGCCAGCAAGATACCAAGGAAAAACAAAACACTGGTCGCATCAATTTTGCGAAGGGCATGCGCCACGGTAAGCAGCCCCCTGTCCTGCTCATCTTTTTCACTATGGATGATTTCTGTAACCACCCACATAAGCCCGAGACCGAACAAGATACCCATAAAAGGAGGCAGATGCGTTACCGTTTTGAATACAGGAACAAACAATAAACTTCCGACACCAAGGAAGAAGACAGCTTTTTTTTCATAACCGGGCGTTTGATGATTTTCTTTTTTTCTCTCCGTTTGCTCAAGCGGGCCTTTTAGCCGCAGTGAGGCGACAAAAGCAGGTACAGCCAGGCAAACCACGCTGGCTAAAAATGATTTGATAATTATGTTTACGGTAGTTATCTGGCCTCCAATCCACAACATGGTGGTGGTCACATCGCCAATAGGACTCCAGGCGCCGCCGGCATTGGCTGCTATTACAACCAGGCTGGCAAAAACCAGTCTTTCTTTTTGCGAGGGAACAATTTTGCGCAACAGCGATACCATCACGATAGTAGTAGTAAGATTATCCAGCACCGCAGAAAGAAAAAAAGTGATGATGCCTGTAACCCAGATAAGCTTTCGTTTGCTGGTAGTCTGAATCCGGTCGGTGATGATTTCAAAGCCGTCGTGGGCATCCACCAGCTCCACTATCACCATGGCGCCGAGCAGGAAAAACAGGATACCGGAAATATCGGACAGGTGATGAAGCAGCTTTTCTGAAACTACCTCGCCTCCGTTTGCAGACAAGGCGTAAACCGACCAGCAGATAACGCCGGTAAGGATAGCCGATGCCGCTTTGTTGATGCGGAGAGGATGCTCAAAGGCAATGGCCATGTAGCCGGCAATAAACAGGATGGAGATGAGGGCAATCATGAATATTAAGGTTAAAAATAAGCATTAGGATTAAAATGACTAAAAAGGAATAATGATAAATTCGTTTTATGAAATGCGTCTTTCATTTACTCGTCGTTTTGTTTTTTACCTGCTGCAATTCGCCGGAAAATGAAAAACAAGGCACCGGCTGGCAGTTATTGCCTTTTGTAAAAGCCGATGAGGCAAATCCCATTCTGGTTCCTGACACGGCATCTTCTTTCCGGTGTCCGGTTAAAAACGCAACGGTGCAGTGGGAAGAAAAAGATATGTTCAATCCGGCAGCTGTGGTGCGAAATGATACGGTATTTCTTTTGTACAGAGCTGAAGACAGCATTGGCAAATTTGCCGGCACCTCCCGTATCGGCATTGCCTGGAGCACCGATGGTTTGCATTTCACAAAACATGCCGTCCCGGTTTTGTATCCAGACAATGACCTGGCAAAAATTTTTGAATGGGAAGGCGGCTGCGAAGATCCGCGGATTGTGCAGGATGAAACCGGAATTTACTATCTCACCTACACGGCTTATGATGGTGATAAGGCAAGACTGATGGTTGCTGCTTCGAAGGATTTATATCACTGGACAAAACACGGTCACGTTTTTGACAAAGCATTGAGTGGAAAATATGTGAATCACTGGAGCAAATCGGGTGCTGTTGTTTGCAATTATGATAAAGACAAAGTCGTTGCTGCGAAAGTGAATGGCAAATACTGGATGTACTGGGGCGATACGGACATTTTTTTGGCCAGTTCCGATGATTTGATTCATTGGTCGCCTGTGGAAACAACCGAAGGAAAACTGCTGAGTGTATTTGGCCCGCGGAAAGGAAAATTTGATAGTGATTTAGTTGAACCCGGCCCACCAGCCATGCTTACTGATAAGGGAATCCTGCTTATTTACAACAGCCGCAATGTGCCATTGAAAGGCGATACTACGCTGGCAGAAGGAACATATTCTGCTTCGCAAATTCTTTTTGATAAAAATGACCCTGCAAAAGTGATAGGCCGCATGGAAAATTATTTTATTAAACCCGACAGGCCTTATGAAACAGCCGGACAGGTAAATCATGTTTGCTTTGTGGAAGGGCTGGTGAATTACAAAGGCAAATGGTACCTGTAT
>Ga0114944_1000205_pt1 | contig 14469 bp, 28 predicted proteins | sample OV2TP2_FD_89582 | JGI IMG/M metagenome (GOLD analysis project Ga0114944, IMG submission 89582) | Hot spring microbial communities from Beatty, Nevada to study Microbial Dark Matter (Phase II) - OV2 TP2 | ecosystem: Environmental > Aquatic > Thermal springs > Hot (42-90C) | place: USA: Beatty... | reverse complement strand
TCGATCGAGTCGGGTCTGGACCATTACCGGGCGAAAGGGAAGCAGGCTGCTGATTTTGAGGCGGCCGTCAGGACCTGGGAGAGAAATTCACCCAAATACGGCGGAGTCAGAAACCTTGCCAATCATCCGCCCGTGGCACCACCCCTGGTAAGCTCCCCCGCCCCAAACTCCCAAGACAAACACTCATCCTGGCAATCTGCCATCGAGGATATCCCAGAGGGCGAGCGTATCTCAGTCGAGGAAGTGCACCGGCTAACAGCGTCGGTGTTCAGGCAAATAGCCCAAGGCCAATCAGACACCGAAACGACCCACGGATTCGCCCCTGGTGCACCTGAGCCCATGACGCCAAGACAAGCCCACGTCTATGGCGCCAAACGGCAGCTGGCTCGAGCATTTGCAAAGGGGGAGATCACGGCAGAGCAGTACCGCATGTCTTTGACGGAGTTAGGGAACCGCAATGGGGTAGAGAGTCTGGCGATTGGTGCAACCCCGGAGGAGACTTCGCAACCAATCAGTGAAAAATAATACTTGCAATCGTCATGAAGATGATGTATATTCATAGTATGACAACCATTAATAAAAGGAGAGGAACGAACATGGAGATCATTGGTCTTTATCGAGGGCAACCTGTGAAAGTGCTCGCCGTGGGAAATCACGGCGGATATCAGATGGCAACAGTCAAATACATCGCGTATGCACGCCGGAAGCGGCACACGCTGTGTATCCACGCCTGTGACCTAACGGGATGCACGCTACCGCGTCGTATCCCGTTAGGGACGAGCGTAAACCTCGTCTAGCAGTTGCGCCCCATGCGGGGCACGGAGGACGAAATGTTAACCCTGAAATTCCCCATGACGAAAACTCCCATCCAGTACAAGCAGCGGGCTTGCCCCGCCTCCTATCCCTACGAGGAATGGGAGGAAATCCCCGTGGATATAGAAGAGGCGACCCATGCCCTTGTTGCAGGGCACACCGTATGCCAGGGTTGGAATCTGGCATATCCAAATCCAAGGGGAACAGGATTCACAGTCACCGAGTTTAGATTTTCGGACAGTGTGCGACATACTTTTCCAACAGTGGCTAAGGCCATTCAAGCCCTCATGGCCCTCTCAGGGGCCACGCGGACTGAGGAGGAGTGTGAACAACTTGGGCACCGCGACGGTGAGGCCGAGCGAAACAATTAAGCATACGCTTGGCATGCACGTTGAGCCTGAGAAAATCAGCGACGGACGAGCTGGGCTTGCCGCCCAGCTCCGGGACACCTGGAGAGGGGACAACCCAACCCTCAAAGGAAACGGAGAAAGCAATGGCACTCGAAACGTCGATCGGTACATGCCCTGTTTGCAAAGGCAAAGAACGCAAGTTATATGCAACGCAGGTCGGGAAGCGTTGCGGGAAATGCCTCAAAAAGTAACTCGTTTGGAATGCCTGTTCGAGTAACCATAGCCGAGCGTGCCGTCTGACTACCAGCACGGCACGGCTCGATGCGACCGTAAACCAATGCCCTTATTGTAAGGAGAGTCCAGATGGAGAAAAAACCGCCAGACCCGCCAGACGCATTACAGCACGAAGAAGACCCTCCCCTCCCCTGGGAAGTAGAACCGGTGGGAGAACCCACCTCCCTGGAGCCAGTCCTGGTTGAAGGCAAGACATTGCCGCAGGCATTGACAACGGAAACCGTTGATCAGTTTATTCGGGCCGTTGTCGATTACAAGCGGTTTGTCGCCGCAATCTTCTCTCTGACCCAACCCAATCACTGGATTAACCATGGGTCAGAGAGTGACCCCCATCTCTATCTGCAGGCGCCAGGTATTGAGGCCCTGCGGATTCCGTTGGGGATCACCTACGAGAGGCCCTCCATTCGGAAGGAGATAAAAGAAACAACTGATGGTGAAATATTCTACGCCTATTGGGTTGAGGGGATTATCGAGTCAAAACTCCTCGACTCTCACGGGTGGTATATCGGATACTGCGACTCGCTGGACCAGTTCTTCCGGGCGATGCCTGGATGGGACGCGGCAACCGGAGAGGCCACGGTGATTAAATCAGCCATCTCGAATTGGTTTGTCAACGGCGTCAGCCGCATGGCTGGTATTCGCTCGCCAGACCCGAAACTCCTGCAAGCCGCAGGCGTTGACATTTCGCGGATTGCGAGGATTAGTTACGAAAGCCGCAAAACGCCCGCGGATGACAAGCGCCTCATTTCAGAGGCCCGCGTGAAACGCCTGTGGGGAATTGCCCGCAGCGGACACAATATGCCGGCGAAGATATTGTTGGACCATCTCGCCGAGAAATACGGCTATGTCGGACCTGATGGGCAGGGGGATGCAACTAAGATCGAGAATTCAACTTATGACGAGATTGTGAAGTGGGTTGAAAGCGGAACCTGGAAAACTCCCATCGCTAAGGGGAATGGAGGCAGCGATGCCCGAAAACAATAATGGGATTGACGAATTGTTTCAGGAGATTTTGGAGACACGTGAGCGGGGGCTCGTAGGCAATGAAGCTCCCTGGCCGCGAAAAAATCCCATTGCGAGCGATCTCTCGCCATGCGCTCGGGAAACAGCCCTCAGCATCCTGCACTGGAAAGAGCGACCGCCCCCTGGGGCTAAATTACTCGCGAGGTTCCAGGTCGGGCGAGAGCAAGAGCTTGTCGCGATGCGGCAACTCTCCGCCTTGGGCTTTCAGGTGGTCGAATCCCAGCGCCCCTTCGATGTCCGCAGAAGGGGTGGCGGGGTGCTCCTCTCTGGTAAAATCGATGGCCGACTCCTCTGGAGAGGGGAACGCATCCCCTTTGATTACAAAACCCTAGATCCCAGGATTTTTGATCGACTGAATACGATGCAGGATTTGCTGGAGCATCCGTTTTTTCAGAAATGGGTGAAACAGCTCTGGTCGTATCTGTATTTAGCCGAACATGAGCGGGGGTTTCTGCTCGTGGACAACCTCGTTGGCGAATGGAAGTTCATCGCCGTTGATCTCGACTACGCGGCGATGGAAGAGATTCTGGTCCAATGTGAGTCGGCGATGAGCGCCGTAGAGGCGGTCTATAAAGGAGCGGCCGAGCAGACCTCGCTACCAGCATACCACCCCAATCCAGAGGTGTGCCATCGGTGCTGGGCATTCCAGCGCTTCTGTCACCCCCCATCAGTGACATTTGGCCCTGGTTTGGAAGTACTGGACAGCCCGGAGATTGAAGCACTCATCGATCGCCGAAATGAGTTACATCCGCTGTCACGGGAATTTGATAAACTGGACACCCGACTCAAAACCCTCTTCCGTGACAAAACTGGGGTTTTAGTTGGGGACTGGTTAGTGGAGGGTAAAGGGGGATCGATGACGCTCGCGGCACGAGAGAAGAGCACAATCCCCACGTGGAGGATTCAGTACCGACACTTGAGCGAGAAGGAGGCACAGAAAGAAGATGGCGGATAATCATTGTTGTGCTGCCCGAAGAGAATGAGAAGGAGCTACCCATGCCATCCCCACATAACAATTCTGATAAATCCTTCTCGCTCTGGATCACGCTTGGCCTTTGGCTCCTGACCGCGGGCGGAGTGCTCCTGCACATCCCAGACACCGTGCTCACGCCCCTGTTGGTCGCGGCCGTTGCCTCGAGCCTACTGGGGCAGATCAGCTGTGCGCGGCAGATCCGCCAACTGCAACGGCGTCTCACACTCTACCGAGCGCTCCAGCGTGAGCGCACCCGCGACTGGGGCAACCGCTATGCGCCCGACCAGATGGTTCTCGATATCAATAGCCTCAGTGCCGCTGAGTTTGATGCTGCGCTCGAGGAGACCTGGAGCGGGCGATGAGGAAAGGATCATGATGGAACAAAACCGTCAACCAACTCGGGATCGATACGTTACCGCGACCATACGGATTCGTGGCCGCACGTCCATTTCTGGAGTAAGGGCTGGATTATCGGAGCAAGCGGTGCGTGCAACGGTGATCGGTGAGTTTGCGTATCATCGATCAGAGATAGCGCCGCTGCGTCGCTGGATCGTCACGCATGTCCCGTCAGGTTGTGCCGTTGGCCCATCGGTTCGCTCTGCGCAGAAAGCCAGAATACTGATCGCGCAGCTCCGTGGGGCAGGGCTCGACTGGGATTTTGCAGAGCCCAAATCGATGTCAGCCGCGACTCGCAGCGCGGCGCTAGCGATACTCTGCGAATTCCACGCGGGGAGGTCCAAGGGATGATGCCATTGGACATTATCGACCCCACGCGGCCTGTCAGTATCCTCGCCCTCGACCCCGGGGCAACGCATACCGGCGTCTGCGTCCTAGCAGACAACCAGATTCGTCTGACGACCCTCTGGCTCTTGGACGGTACACTGCCCGAAGTCTGCGCTGTGATTCGACGGCGGGCGAGAGCGCTTGTTCGCACTCATGCGATTGACCGGCTGGTAATCGAGGATTACACCTGGCAGGGACGGCATACGACCGAGCGGGTCCGCCAGTTGCGCCTCCTCGGAGCACTTGAAAGCCTGTGTGAGGAGGTGTTCGTCATGGAGGTTGCCCCGCGTGAGTGGATGCTGGCCATTGTGGGCTCGCTCGGCTCTGGCAGCAACCAATGGGGAACGACGACCTGGAAAGCCACCATCCGCCAGGCTGTTGAACGGCAGTTGCGAGCGCGGGGGATCGGCTGGCTCGATGCCGAAAAGGACCCAGGAGGGCACCGGTACGACGCCATCGGATTGGCATTGTACGCGCATGATCTTATGCGCAGACGCTGAAAGGAGAACATCAGGCCGATGATGATCGCAATTCGATCACGGAAGAATAATTCGGTCCTGTGGCAGGACGCCATAGCGCACACGCTCGCGACCGCGCTGGAATGTGCTGTTGCCGAGAATGTGTATCTCGGCGACGCCGATCTGGCCAACGCTGATCTGTCTGAAGTTGATCTCTCCGACGCCTCGCTCTGGGGAGCTGATCTCTCAGAAACCCGTCTCATCGGCGCTGATCTGACCCGAGTTGATTTGTCTGCAGCCGATCTGTCCAGAACAGATCTGAGCAAGGCTCGGCTCAGTCAAGCCAATCTATTTGAAGCCAACTTGACCCGGGCCTGTCTCATCGGCGCTGATCTGACCCGAGCTGATTTATCTGGAGCCGATCTGTCAGGTGCTAATTTGAGTCAAGCCAATTTAACCAATGCCAATTTGGCTGAAGCCAATCTCTCCAACGCCAACTTGACCCGGGCCTGTCTCATCGGCGCTAGTCTAGCCCAAGCGAATGTGACCGGAGCCAATTTGACCGACGCCGATTTGGCTGAAGCCAATCTGTTCGAGATGCAGCTCGGGAACCCCGATGACCTCATCCTGCCGACGGGGGAAAGCCTCACGCGCTACCGCACTGTTGTCGTACCTATACTGTTGACCAGCGGAGGGAAGACGCTTGCCGTGGTCCTCTCCACGGATTGCTGGACTCGGCATTCTTGGGATAATTGCCCCAATGGCGGAAACCTTTGGGGTTCACCGTCTCTCAGACATCCCGATGCTGTACCTGGCCCGCGCCAGGCAATTTGTTCAATTGTTCGACGCTGGATGGCTACCAGAGCCGCCGCAACTCAACTAGGGTGAGGAAATGATCCCGGAAACGCTGAAAGATGTCGAGCGAGAAAAGGAGACGAGTATGTGTGTTGCAGACGCGACACGATTCACCCGGGAACACCGGACGAAAATGCTTGAAGCGTTGCAAGCGGCGGAAAGCGTCGCTGTCTTTCTCGTCACGGAAGCGGAGGGACGGTTACGGTCGGCTAGTGACCCGCTTGAGCACGCCTGGTACGTGCTCTGGTGCATGGCCGATCGCACGGCGAAGAACCTGCTGGACCTCCGCGAGGAGCTGGTCGCGGTGCTGCGAGAGGAACCGTGATGCGTCCGCTGTTCACCTATTACGGCGGCAAGCAGCGCCTGGCCTCGCGCTTGGTGGACTTGCTGCCCCCACATACAGTCTATTGCGAACCGTTTGCGGGGGGCGCCGCCCTGCTCTTCAAAAAGGGCCGGCCCAGGGTGTCGAACACAGACAACTACCGAGAGGTTCTGAATGATCTTGATGAACGTCTGATCACCGTCTACCGCTGCTTGCAGCAGCCAGACACTCAGGAGGCTTTGCTCCAATGGTTGCGCAACACCCCGTATAGCCGGAGTGAGCATCGCCGAGCAAAAGCCATCCTCATGGACCCAGCCGCGCATGACACTGTGACGCGCGCATGGGCAATGATCGTCGCCAGCCAGCAATCCTTTGGGACTACTTTATGTGCTGGCTGGAGAACAGCAATTCGCAGTCAGGATTCTGCCACGCGATGGGCGTCGTATCGCGAGGCGCTAATGGCCATTATAAACCGGCTGCAGATGGTTACGTTGGAGTGTGGTGACGCCCTGGCAGTGATTCGCCGTTGGGATAGTCCGCAGAATCCTTTATTGAGTACTATTCCTGTGGGGTGGGAACACTACGAACTGCGGGCCTATTGCAGTGCAGACGGAACGGGGATGACGGGAGTGGGCCGCGACAAAGGCCATGCGGCCGCCAAGGATGAACTGGGGAACCGTCAGCGTATTGAGGTCGTCTTGCGCTGTGACCGATCGGCGTCGGTGCAAACGGACTTAGTGCCGCACCTCTGGCCGAAACGGACGGAAGACTTATTTGCGAAAGGATTGAACGCCGAGGAGGAGGATCGATTGCTATGAAACGACGCGCATCTAAGAAAAAGAACACCCTCCAGATACGGCCGAGACCTTCCGCGGGAAACAAGGAAGGCATGAGGCCAGTCTGGCAAGGGGAGGATGGGCTCTGCGCCCTGTGCAGAAGTACCCTCTCGTGGGTCTCGATTTACGGCCCGTGTATCTGTGCCGCGTGTCATCCCCCTTCGCATCCGGATCTCGTCGCGTTTTATCGGAAGCGGGGGCGATATGCTGGCAACGTAGACCAGTAGCATGAACGGAGGAGATGTAGGAGTCATGGCCTCACGAAACCTAGAGGATCTGTATCAGCCGGTCGCAGAACGGGCAAAGCTCTTTCTGGAGTGCTGTGCTATCGATGGCATAGACGTGTTGATCACAGCGACATACCGCTCCACAGAAGAACAGGCACGTCTGTATGCCCAAGGACGTACCACTCCCGGAACACGTGTTACGAATGCTCGCCCGGGCGACTCATTTCATAATGTCCGGCGGGCGTTTGATTTCGTACCACTCATCCAGGGAAAGCTCTCCTGGCACGATCGAGCCTTATTCGAGCGGATTGGACTGATTGGGGAGAGTGCCGGTCTGGAATGGGGTGGGCGCTGGAAGGGTTTAAAGGACCGCCCACATTTTCAGTATTGCGCTTGCTCGGTGCATGGGTTCCACAAGTTAGCTTCGGCGTTCCGAAGCGATGGGACGTGTCAGGTAGGGGCATGATTCGCCTCTCAGTGAAAAATAATACTTGCAATCGTCATGAAGAGGATGTATTTTCATAGTATGACAACCATTAATAAAAGGAGACCTCTATGGAGAACCCGCGTTGGACAATCAACATCACAAGAATTGGCCCGCTGCGGGTACATAGTTGGGCACCATCCCTCACACGATTCAGGGAACATGGCATTTGGATTCTGAATGTTGTCACAGTTGCAGGGCATTTCTGGAGTCGCCAATCCAATAACTGAGGAGAATCTCAATGGAAGAGGCCGACGATTGGTATCCGCTTACAGAGGATGAAGCCTGGGACCCCTGTTGCCATTTTTGTGGCAAGCCGATGTACGACTGGAGCGATCTGGGATGTTCCATCTGCGATGTGCGCCACCCAGAATTTGGGGGTGGCTTTTATACGGAGTGAATCATGCGCAGGAACGACAGCGAGAGGAGGGGGCCATGCAATCAAATGAAACAGAATCCAGAGACGTACTCGATGACGCGCCGATATTTACGATACCCGCTGGTACGGGCGAGCGCTGGCTGAGGAGCGATCGGGCTCGCCTGGCAAGCCTCATGACTCCCGACCAAGGGCGGTATCTCGTTGACTTGTACTACCAAATCCAGGAGTTTCGCAAAGCGCTCGGAAACCAGCGTGGCACCCTAGAGAAAGCGCACGAGCCGCATCAAGTCCTGGATTGGGGATTTGGTGAAATGGGGTATTTGGAAGTGCGAATCAGGCAACTCATGGAGACCTACACTGATGTGGAGCCGACGGGCATGGGACGGTGGGCTAAGGGGCAGGTTGGCGTCGGGCCGGTGCTGAGCGCTGGATTGCTGATTTATATCGATATCACTCAGGCACCGACGGTCGGACACATCTGGCGGCTCTTTGGCCTTGACCCGACCCGCGTATGGCATTCCCGTAAAGACGCAGACCGCATCGTCGCCGAGACGATGGATGGTAACCGGTACGTAGACGCCGATCAGCTCGCAGAGATTGGACGGCGCGCAGATCGGAACGTGATGTTCTTGGAGAAGTGGGGGGCAGTCTACAGTAAGTCCCCGACGGGTCGCTTGACGCCTGATGCGGTGGCGAAAGCGGTTGCGCGCAGGCCGTTCAACATGAGTGCGAAAGTCCTGTGCTACAAGTTGGGCGAGTCGTTTGTGAAGGTATCGAATAACCCCGATGCCTTTTTCGGACATATCTACAAGGAGCGAAAGTGCCTTGAGCAAGAGCGGAATTTGGAGGGACGTTTCGCGGCACAGGCCGCGGAGATCCTGCGGACCAAAACTATTGGGAAGGATACTGAGGCGTACAAATGGTACGCCGATGGCAAGCTCCCGCCGGCGCACATTCATGCACGAGCGCGTCGCGTCGCCGTGAAGATTTTCTTGTCGTGCTGGCACGAGGAAGCCTACCGACGCTACTACCACCGTGAGCCACCATTGCCGTATCCTCTGGCGAAGCTGCCGGGACATACGCACAAGATCTCGGCGCCTGAAGCGTAGCGGAAGGATAGCCAGGAGGGAGGAGTGTGCCAAAACAAAAGAGCGGGAGATAGCCATAAGGGGGGAGTGTGCCAATAAGAGAGAGCGGGAGATAGCCAATGGAGAAGAGTGTGCCAAGGAACCGGAGCGGCAAAGCCAGGTGGAGCGAGGGCACCATATGATGAGAGCGGGATATAGCCATCGTATCTGAGGGGACCACAAGATCGGAGCGGTAAAGCCAGGTCAACCGAGTGCACCCTATGAGGAGAGCGAGATAGCCACACAAAGTGAGTGCACCAATACCCACGAGCGTAGGAAGGAAGCCATCGGGAGAGAGAGGACCACGAGACCGGAGCGGCAGAGCCAAGTAGTACGAGTCCTCCATCGTATTTGAAGGGCACAGCGATGGAATGTCAGTGCTGTCGGGCAGAAAGCGCCATCTGGGCATGGCAGCCGTTCGGTCCAAGTGAAGGAACACTTGGCTCCTTTACGTTGTTGGGAAGCCATTATCGCGGGTTCCCAGTGGTGAAAATCGGACAGGCCTGCAAAGCAACGCTCGAACACGGAGAAGATCTCGGATTTACTTACAAAGGAATACTCTACGCAGGAAATGCAAACATCGGATTCAAATGCGATGTAGCCACGGTAACCGAGTGGACCAATCCCTCTGAGCGTGAGGAATGCGCCTCAGCCAAAGTTCATGAGTGCACCAAGTGTGAAGAGCGGATCCAAACCAGATGAATTCAGTGGCCCATGGGAAGCAGCAGGGAAGGAGAGGACGTGGCATGGTCATCACGACCGTAGGACAGTACCGCCTGGAGGCGTTTGGCCTGGAGGACGACACGTCGCCGCTGGAACTGGTGACAACTTGTCTGCTGTGTGGGGCACGCGTGGCGTACACGCGGTTTACGTCGCCCCTGGATGCCCAGATGGCGGACGTCGTGGAACAGCATGGCGCGGTGGATGCAGGCATGGCGCTGGCGCATTGCTGTGAATAGGGAGCCGGTGGAAGGGACCCTCCATAATTTTTCTTGCTTTTTTAGGGGATCGGATCGACAGAGCCAAAAGGCGCGAGTGCACCAAGCAGATGGAGCGGTAGCCATCGTATCGGAGTGAACCACTCAGGGAGAGCGGTAGCCAAGCAAGGCGAGAGAACCAAAAGACTAGAGCGCCGGGGACACGAGTGCCCCATGTATGAACCGCTGAGAATTCGACGCGACTACACCTTTCGACGGTGCGGACTTGTGCGTTGCCAAAAGGAGTGAAGACACTCAAGACAGATGAGCGGAAGTCATGCGCGACAAGCCTTTCCGTCGAAAGGAAGAGTCGAATCATTGTCAATTCCCGTGAAGCGAATCTACCGAGGAGGAAATCAATGGCTCGTGCGAAACCACCTAAAGTCAGCCGGAAGCGGATTCTTGATGATATCAGTCGCGTCTGCCGACAGTACGAGACTCAGAACGTGAAAGATTATCAGCGTTACGGCGTCTATAGCCTCGACAGAATTTATCAGGAAATCGCTGGCGGCTGGACGGGGGCGTTGCGGGCCATCGGTCTCAAGCCATCCTCTGCGTGGCATCCCCTAACCGTTCACCACACCGAGCCTGAGCTGCTACCACCGGAAAGGGTGTTCCTCGCGTGCCTGAAATGCGACAAGCCGTTCAAGAGCCCAGACCGCCGGTCGATTCGCATCTGCGACCACTGCAAGGGGACGCAGGACTGGCGGGAACCGACGCAGACGCATCGATTTGGGATCGAGCACCGCAATCCCTAGAGGATGAATCATGCTGACTCTCTTCGGCTGCATGTTCGGCCTCGCGGTATTACTGGTGATCCGACGGGCGTGGATTCAGGACCAGCAGGTGCGTGCGTACCGCGCAACTATCGCACACCTCGCCTCGCGGCAGGCACAGATCGATAACGCGGAGGCCATGTGTTGGGACCGGCGCACCTGGATCGATATCAACCGAGCCTCGATGGATGAGTGGGCGACGACGGTCGATGCCTTTGCACGTCAGAACGAAAGCATCCATTAGCCGATGTCGATCAGTGCCTCTGACCAGGCACGCCATGGAAGCGGCTGCCCCTCTGGTGCCGCAGGAATCCCTATATCTGTCGCGATACAGAAACAATTAAGGGGTGAGCACGTGCAACCGGTGCACTGCCAGAGGCCATCAAACCCGCTCACCTCTAAAGGGCGCCCGCATCGAGCACACAGCATTGCCAATCCTCACGCCGTATTCACCTCGGGATAGTCCGTCTGCCGGACCAGTCGTCGGGCCCCATCATCGTAGACGATGCCTGACCCGGCCATTGACGTTTCGTGGTCTGCGTACAGAGTTTTGTGTAGACGCACCTTCACTGTAGGCACCTCCGCTGTGGTGAAGGGTTTCATACTGGCCATGCTCGATCAATCCTCTTTCGTAAAATCGTGATTCACAATCCGCCTGGCCAGCTCTCGCGTGTCGTGGTCATCCACCGTAATGATGCGCTGCGGCCCAGTACCACGGCTCGTCAGGTGATGGTCCACCCAGTCATTGATCACCCGCTGCACCCGATGTTCCACGTCCTCTTTCGTTAATTCTCTTGTTGTGCCCATGCTTGATCTCCTTCACCATGGGAGAACGATCAGAATTGCGCGGGGGCTTAGGACCGCGACAGCGGTGAAGAGCGACACTTTCCACAACATCACTGATTCCTCCTCTCTCACAAGACAGAATCCGGGCATCCCCTCTTCATGCTCTTGTACAAGAGAGGTGCCGTTTCTGTATGAGTGCCCAGTGTCTTTTTTCCAGTTTTGCAGAGGAGCAGTCAACGTTTTACTTCAGGATTTTTAGTCACCCCGACGGTGACGAGCATGATGTCTGGACGCGGACGTCGCCCGGATTGGCAGATCGACTACTGCCCCGTTGCCGCGAAAACCGCCCACTGGCGGAACCCTGATTTGCGTTGACCGCTTTAGCCTGTGCCCCTGGCGAGATCGTCGCGTCGTCACAGGTACTCCTCCCACCCGAGGGAAAGGGGTCTGGGGGCTCGGAAGCCCTGGGGTTCTTTTTTCGCCGGCGAAAGTTCCCCACAAACATAACCGTGTTTCTTGACATCCATTTGAGAATATGGTAGTCTTGAAACGACACTGGGCACGGTGTCCCTCTGCTGTTGTTCTTGAGCCCTCAGAGGACTGACACACTTCTGGGGGCTCGCCTCTTTTCAGCAATGCCCTCGATACAACTTTCCGCCACCACGCGATGTGTCGTACATCCGACTGTACTACAAATTCCCGCGCCTTTCCACCCGCAAATACAAATCCACGGGTCGGTCGGGTCTTCTTTTGACAACCGCCTTCCACAGCGCGGGCATAGACGGACCCAGGGCATCGCGACGGCCTCACCGGACCTCCCGGCATCGGGCCATAAACATATCCTGCGCCGCATACGCTTGCCGCTCAAACCGGTTGGTATCATCGTGATTCACCATCTGCCCCAGGGCCTCTCCAGCATAGGCGGCCGGGCTCAGGTCTCCACGATCCCACTGCCAGCGGTGTACAAGTTCGTGCAGGATTACCCCCAGACGCTCACACCCTGGCAGGCGATCCACCACGGCATGCAAATGGATGTGGGTGTGCCACGTGAAGCCCCGTGGGGGAGGCCGCTGCGGGAGAATCGGTGAACGCGAGACTAAAAGCGTTCGTGTGACGACCTCGGGCGGGATGCCCACATGGAGAGCTCCAAGGGCCAGGACGGTGAGCTCTCCCTGGCTGAGCGCCTCTTGTAGCGGTACACCACCGCGAAAGATCATGGCTTGCCCCAACATTGGCAGACGGGCACAGCCCAAGAGCACAATCCCCACAATCAGGAGAATGCACTTACGGCGCCAAGTTGGCATGCCGCCCATCCTTCGCCAGAGCATAGTGCACGGCGCTCCGCGCCAGCTCGGCCTCCGTGTTGCCGATCACCAGGCCGCGGGCGTCGGCACTCTTCTTAATCCATTCCAGCGCATCTGCTGCCGTTACCTCGGGGCGGTTTGGATCACTGACCGCCTTGTACACATCAAGGGCAATCGGAACGATGCGCCACAGGACTTGCATGGCTAAGCCGATAATCGCAACGAGTTGCATGCTGAATTCTCTCCTCTGACCAAGATTGACCACGGTTGCACGAATCCATGTGGTCTGCGGAGTCGGCATCCGAAGTACGACTGGATTTTCAATCTCGGGCCTCACGGTTTCCCCCGCACAAATACCCAGAGTGAGGCACCAACGGTTGCAAAGAGCGCCCAGGCGAGGATCAGCGCCGAGCGCCAGAGCTCCAGCACGCGCAGGCGCTTGTCCTGTGCTGCGAGGAGCGCCATCATGCTCCGCTCGATCTCCTGGTCATGCACCGCGTGCTGCTCCATCGCTGCTTCGATGCGGGCGCCCAAGCCTTTGAGGTCGTTGCGCCACTCCCGCTCCTGCGTCATGAACGATTCGCGGAATTCGCTGATCGCCTGGCGCGTATGCAGCATCTCTGTCTGCAGGACGGCGATCTGACTGTCATATGTTCTACGATTTTCCACAGGGTCGTCCCTTTCCTCAGCGATGGATGGAACCGATCCAGGGGCTGGACCTTCGCCGGCTCCCCGCACGATCCAGTACCGCTGCGTGCCAGCCAATCCGCGAATCACGCCTTCCTGCGCAATCAGATGTCGGTGGAAGCGGGGATAGCCCCGCACCTGGCTGTGCATCCCCTCTTCCAGAATCACCCCGCCTGGCGGACAGAACGCCAAGAGGCGGTGGACGAAATCGACCACCGGCCCACTGACGGACGTTCCTGGGCTGTGCGGTTCCCCAGACCACCGGATCTCCCCGGAGCCGAATGCGATCCGTACGGGCAACCCCTGATACAGCGCCTGCTCCGTGATTGCCGCGCTCAAGAGCGCCTGGGCATCCTGACCGATCGCTAAAAACCCATCACCCTGGTACGGACCCATGCGTTCATATGTGAGATCTGCACCCTGTAGGACGTCCTCGATGCTTGCCAACCGGGCATCGATGTCGAGCCTCGCCGCATCGATGCCCCGCTCTTCGCGGTAGGCCGTCGAGTTCACGACATCGACGAACAGCACGATGGGCATCAGGAGCCCCCCAGAGGACTACTCTCGTCTACAAGCAGCTCAGCCGCCCACAAGCGCGCCTTTATATTTGCCCCTGTTCCCATCCCCTGTTGCAGCACCCTGACAATTGCCCCTACTCGGGCCTTCACATGGAGTTTCTCATAGATGTGTCGCAGGTGGGCCTCCACCGTGCGCGGCGAGATGAAGAGCTTGACGCCGATTTCTTTGTTCGTCAACCCCTCGACTAGCAATACCAATACCTCGTATTCGCGCCGCGTCAATCGTGGCATAGGCTGAGGGGTGTTACCGGTCATTCCCGTGGTGCCTCGTCGAGTTTCGCACGCAATGCCTGAAACACGAGGACTCCGTGGTTCAACCACCGCGACTGGGGCGGATAAACGGCTTCTTTCAGAAACCGCCACTCCTCCTCTTCCAGCGATAGGATGTGGGATTCCCCAGCCCTCAAAATGCGGGGTGGGGCAGGGAGCTGTTGCAC
>Ga0114944_1000204_pt1 | contig 14490 bp, 13 predicted proteins | sample OV2TP2_FD_89582 | JGI IMG/M metagenome (GOLD analysis project Ga0114944, IMG submission 89582) | Hot spring microbial communities from Beatty, Nevada to study Microbial Dark Matter (Phase II) - OV2 TP2 | ecosystem: Environmental > Aquatic > Thermal springs > Hot (42-90C) | place: USA: Beatty... | reverse complement strand
CCAGCCCTTGCGCATCGTTTTCGCCGGCACTCCGGAATTCGCCGCCCAACACCTGCAGGCCCTGCTCGATGCGGGCAAGTCGATCGTTGCGGTCTATACCCAGCCGGACCGCCCGGCCGGGCGCGGCCAGAAGCTGATGCCCAGCCCGGTCAAGCAGCTCGCCATGCAGCACGACATTCCGGTGCTGCAACCGCAAACGCTGCGTGATCCGGCGGCTCAGGCGGAGCTGGCCGCGCTGCAGGCGGACCTGATGGTGGTCGTGGCCTACGGCCTGATCCTGCCGCAGGCGGTGCTCGACCTGCCGCGCCTGGGCTGTATCAACAGCCATGCCTCGCTGCTGCCCCGCTGGCGTGGTGCCGCGCCGATCCAGCGCGCTATCGAAGCCGGCGACAGCGAGTCCGGGGTCACCGTGATGCAGATGGAAGCGGGCCTGGATACCGGTCCGATGCTGCTCAAGGTCAACACACCGATCAGTGACGAAGACACCGGCGGCTCGCTGCACGACCGTCTCGCCTTGCTCGGCTCGCAAGCCGTGGTGCAGGCCGTCGACGCCCTGGCCGCTGGCACCCTGGCGCCCGAAGTGCAGGACGACAGCCTGGCCACCTATGCGCACAAGCTGAGCAAGGACGAGGCGCGCATCGACTGGACCCGCCCGGCCGTCGAGCTGGAACGTCTGATTCGCGCCTTCAACCCCTGGCCGATCTGCCACAGCACGCTGAACGGCGAAACGCTGAAGATTCACGCCGCACGCCTCGGCGAAGGTCAGGGCGAGCCCGGACGCATCCTCGAAGCGAGCAAGACCGGGCTGACGGTTGCCTGTGGCAGCGGTGCCCTGCGCCTGACCCGCCTGCAGCTGCCCGGTGGCAAGCCGCTTGGCTTCGGCGACCTGTACAACAGCCGCCGTGAGCAGTTCGCCCCCGGCCTGGTTCTCGGCCAATGAATCCGCGTCTGGCGGCGGCCCGTGCGCTGAGCGTCGTGCTGTCGGGCAAGGCGTCTCTGGGCAGCAGCCTGCCGGAGGTCCTCGGCAAGGTGGACGCCCGTGATCGCGGGCTGACCCAGGAACTGGCCTTTGGTACCGCGCGCTGGCAGCCGCGCCTGGCGGGGCTGGCCAACAAACTGTTGCAGAAGCCGTTCAAGGCCGCCGACCGCGATGTCGAAGCATTGCTGTTGGTCGGCCTCTATCAGCTGCTGCATACCCGTATTCCGGCCCATGCCGCCATCGGCGAAACCGTCGGCTGCGTGGACAAGTTGAAGAAGCCCTGGGCCAAGGGGCTGCTCAATGCCGTGCTGCGCCGCGCCCAGCGCGAAGGTGAAGCACTGCTGGCCGAACTGGAACACGATCCGGTGATTCGCGTGGCCCACCCGCGCTGGCTGCAGAAGGCCCTCAAGGCACACTGGCCCGAACACTGGGAAGCCATCTGCGCGGCGAACAATGCGCATCCGCCGATGATGCTGCGGGTCAACCGCCGTCAGACCAGTCGAGACGTCTACCTGACCGAGCTGCAAACCGCCGGTATCGACGCCTTCCCCTGCGAATTCAGCGAAGACGGCATCCGACTCGCCAGCCCCTGCGATGTGCAGCAGCTGCCCGGCTTCGCCGAAGGACGGGTCAGCGTGCAGGACGAAGCCGCGCAGCTGGCCGCCGGGCTGCTCGATCTGGCGCCCGGCCAGCGCGTGCTGGACGCCTGCTGCGCTCCGGGCGGCAAGACCTGCCACCTGCTCGAGCGCGAGCCGCAGCTGGCCGGGCTGGTTGCGCTGGACCTCGAGCCCAAGCGTCTGGCGCGGGTACGGGAGAATCTCGAGCGTCTGCAGCTCGATGCCGAGCTGGTCGCCGCCGACGCGCGCGCCGCCGCGCAGTGGTGGGATGGCAAACCGTTCCAGCGCATCCTGCTCGACGCACCCTGCTCGGCCACCGGCGTGATCCGCCGCCATCCGGACATCAAGCTGACCCGCCAGGCCGAGGACATCGCTCCACTGGCCGCACTGCAGGGCGAGATGCTCGATGCACTGTGGCCGACCCTGGAAGTCGGCGGCGTGCTGCTCTATGCCACCTGCTCGGTGCTGCCGACCGAGAACCGCGAGGTGATCGGTGCCTTTCTCGCACGCACCCCCGGCGCGCGCGAACTGGACCTGCCGGCCGGCTTCGGCCTGACGCAGCCCCACGGTCGCCAGCTGCTGCCGCAGCAGGACGGCCACGACGGCTTCTACTATGCCAAGCTGATCAAGATCGCAGCTCAACCGCGTGGCCATCATCAGTAAGCCGAACCCGGGCCGGCCAGGCTCGACCCCAACATGGACGCGGCAGCGGATGGCTGCCGCTCAGGAGTGACCGCGTGAAGATCATCATCCTCGGTGCCGGTCAGGTCGGCGGCACCCTCGCCGAACACCTCGCCAGCGAAGCCAACGACATCACCGTGGTGGACACCGACGGCGATCGCCTGCGCGATCTCGGCGACCGCCTGGACATCCGCACCATTCAGGGCCGCGGCTCGTTTCCCACCGTGCTGCGCCAGGCCGGCGCCGATGACGCCGACATGCTGGTGGCGGTGACCAACAGCGACGAAACCAACATGGTCGCCTGCCAGGTCGCCTACACACTGTTTCACACACCGACCAAGATCGCCCGGGTGCGCGAGGCGGCCTATCTGGTGCGCTCGGGTCTGTTCAACAACGAAGCCATTCCGGTGGACGTGCTGATCAGCCCGGAACAGGTGGTGACCAATTACATCAAACGCCTGATCGAGCATCCCGGCTCGCTGCAGGTGATCGACTTCGCCGGCGGCAAGGCGCAGCTGGTGGCGGTACGCGCCTATTACGGCGGCCCGCTGGTGGGCCAGGAGCTGCGCCAGCTGCGTCGTCACATGCCCAACGTCGACACCCGCGTGGCGGCCATCTTCCGCCGCAACCACGCGATCCTGCCGCAGGGCGACACGGTCATCGAGGCCGATGACGAGGTGTTCTTCATCGCTGCCCGCGGCCACATCCGTGCCGTGATGAGCGAGATGCGCCGGCTCGACGAGAACTACAAGCGCATCGTCATCGCCGGTGGCGGGCACATCGGCGAGCGGCTGGCCGAGGCCATCGAGAGCCGCTACCAAGTCAAGATCATCGAGATGAACCCGGCACGCTGCCGCTACCTCTCCGACACCCTGGACAGCACCATCATCCTGCAGGGCAGCGCTTCGGACCGCGACCTGCTGGTGGAAGAGAACATCAACGAGGCGGACGTGTTCCTCGCCCTGACCAACGACGACGAGGCCAACATCATGTCCTCGCTGCTGGCCAAGCGGCTCGGTGCGCGCAAGGTGATGTGCATCATCAACAACCCGGCCTACGTCGACCTGGTGCAGGGCGGCGAAATCGACATCGCCATCAGCCCGCAGCTGGCCACCATCGGCACCCTGCTGACCCACGTGCGCCGCGGCGATATCGTCAGTGCACACTCGCTGCGCCGCGGCGCGGCCGAAGCGATCGAGGTGATCGCCCACGGCGACCCGCGCTCGAGCAAGGTGGTGGGTCGCGCCATCGAGCAGATTGCGCTGCCGCCAGGCACCACCATCGGCGCAGTGATCCGCGACGACCAGGTACTGATCGCGCACGATGACACCCGAATCGAGTCCGGCGACCACGTCATCCTGTTCCTGGTGGACAAGAAGCACATTCGCGACGTGGAGCGCCTGTTCCAGGCCGGCCTGACCTTCTTCTGAAGCCCGCCGCTTTTACCCGAACGGCCCGCCTTATGGTGGGCCGTTTTGTTTTCTCAATCAGGAAACCTGTAGCTCCGTTACGGCGTGTTTTCCATCATCCCCTTCAATTGCGTCAGATCGCGCCAGATGGCCTCAGATTTCCATTTTATGGGCAGCTTTTGTACCCTCCAGAATGACCGTCTCGTCAGGGCTTCGATTGAAGGAAGCTATGACCGCCGTAATGTTCACGGCACCTTGTCGCTTCGCAAGCGTCCTTTACTACGGTCAACGCAGTTACCACTCCTAGACAAATAACGATCCGATTCCTCGGGTCTCTACAAGGAACAGGAGAAACTCCCAATGAGGAACAGCCCCATCACGACAAGCCCCCGCCGGCTGCTGATCGCCTGTGCCGCCCTGGCCAGCATCGGTTTCGCCAGCGTCACCCAGGCCGATACCCTGGAAAAGATCAAGGACAGCAACAGCGTCCGCATCGGCTATGCCAACGAGACACCTTTCGCCTATACCGCGCTGGATGGCAGTGTCACCGGCGAGTCGCCGGAAATCGTGCGCAAGGTCTTCGAGCGCATGGAGATCGGCACCATCAAACCGGTGCTCACCGAATGGGGCTCGCTGATCCCCGGCCTGCGCGCCGGGCGCTTCGACCTCATCGCCGCCGGCATGTACATCACCCCGGAACGCTGCAAGCAGGTGCTTTTCACCGACCCGCATTACCGCCTACTCGACACCCTGCTGGTGGCCCAGGGCAACCCGAAGGAGCTGCGCAGCTACGAGGACATCGCCGGCAACCCCGAGGTGAAGATCGCCATCATGTCCGGCACGGTGAACCTGGGCTATGCGCGCAAGGCCGGCATCAAGGATTCGCAGATCCTCCAGGTCCCGGATACCACCTCTCAGCTGCAGGCGGTACGCAGCGGCCGCGCCGATGCCGCCATCGGCACCCAGCTGACCATGCGCGGGCTGGCGGCCAAGGCCAGCAACGATGTCGAGGCCATTGCCGACTTCGAGGACGATCCCGCGCGCGCCGGCTATGGTGCGCTGGCCTTCCGCCCGCAGGACGAAGCCCTGCGCGATGCAGTGAATGCCGAGCTCAAGCAGTGGCTGGGCAGCGAGGAGCATCTGAAAGCCGTGGAACCGTTCGGCTTCGACCGCTCCAACCTGACCGACAAGACCGCCGCCGAGCTCTGCGGCGCCTGAAGCCCGTCGGGCGGCCGGTTTGCTGCGCCGACCCGCCGCCCGCCTGCGAACGCTGACCAAGGCTGCGCCGCCGCTTGCGCAGCCTCGCTCAGCGCTCCGGACAACCGGATAGCGCCACCATGATCGAACTGCTCCCCCTGTTGCTGCAGGGCACCTGGGTCACCGTCAAGGTGACTGCCTTCGGTTCCCTGCTGGCCATCGCCTGCGCGCTGATCGCCGCGCTGGCCCGGCTCTCGCCATTGGCACCATTGCGCTGGCTGGCCGTCATCTACGTCGAGGTGTTCCGTGGCTCGTCGCTGCTGGTCCAGCTGTTCTGGCTGTACTTCGTGCTGCCGCTGCCACCGTTCAACGTCGAGATGAGCGCCTTCGCCGTGGCGGTGGTCGGCCTGGGCCTGAACATCGGTGCCTACGGCGCCGAGATGCTGCGTGGCGCGATCCGCTCGGTGCATCGCGGCCAGCACGAGGCCTGCCACGCGCTGAACATGACGCCGCTGACCCGCATGCGCCGGATCATCCTGCCGCAGGCGCTGCTGGCGGCGATTCCGCCCGGCACCAACCTGTTGATCGAACTGCTGAAGAACACTTCGCTGGTGTCGCTGATCACCCTGTCGGACCTGGCCTTCCGCGCCCGGCAGCTGGACCAGGCAACCCTGATGACCCTGGATATCTTCGGCCTGGCGCTGGTGATCTACTTCGTTCTCGCCCAGACGATCAACTTCGCCATGCGCAGGCTGGAACAGCGCCTGGCCCGTGGCCGGATGCGCGGAGGCCTGTCATGAACTTCTTCGACTGGGAATCGCCCGCGAAATCCTGCCACGGCTGCTGGACGCCTCGCTGACCACCATCGGCATCGCCCTGGCCGGCTTCGCCATCGCCGTGGTGCTCGGCTTGTTTCTCGCCATCGGTCGGCGCAGCCGCCACCGCTGGCTGTCCTGGCCGGTCACCGGGCTGATCGAATTCATTCGCAGCACGCCGTTACTGATCCAGGTGTATTTCCTGTTCTACGTCTTCCCCAATTACGGCCTCAACCTCAGCGCCATGCAGGCGGGGATCATCGGTATCGCGCTGCACTACGCCTGCTACACCGCCGAGGTCTACCGCGCCGGCCTGGACGCGGTGCCGCGCTCGCAGTGGGAAGCGGTCACCGCGCTGAACATGAAGCCCTGGACCGCCTACCGCGACGTGATCCTGCCGCAGGCGTTGCGCCCGGTACTGCCGGCGCTGGGCAACTACCTGATCTCGATTCTCAAGGACACGCCGGTGCTGTCGGCAATCACCGTGGTGGAAATCATGCAGCGGGCCAAGAACATCGGCTCCGAGAGTTTCCGCTACCTGGAGCCGATCACCATGGTCGGCGTCTTCTTCCTCATTCTCAGCCTCGGCCTCGCCTGGTGCGTGCGCCGCCTGGAAAATCGCATGGAGCTGGCCCGATGAATACGCCAATGCCCGCCACAGAAGAATCGAACACCGCCGCCATGGCGGCCGCAGCGCCGCCGCAGCCAATGGTGCGTTTCGCCAGCGTGACCAAGCGCTATGGCGAGCTGACCGTACTGGAGGGGCTCGACCTTGATATCCAGGAGGGCGAGAAGGTTGCCATCATCGGTCCCAGCGGCTCGGGCAAGTCGACCCTGCTGCGGGTGCTGATGACCCTGGAAGGCATCGACGACGGGCTGATCGAAGTGGACGGCGAACCCCTGACCCATATGCCCGACGGCCATGGCCGACTGGTCCCGGCCAACGCCCGTCATCTGCGCCGGGTGCGCGGCAAGGTCGGCATGGTGTTCCAGAGCTTCAACCTGTTCCCGCATATGAACGCGTTGCAGAACGTCATGGAAGCCCCGGTTCAGGTGCTCGGACTGAGCAAGCGCGAGGCGCGCGAACGGGCCGAGGAGCTGCTGGCGATGGTCGGCCTGAAGGACAAGCTGGAGCATTTCCCGGCGCAGCTGTCCGGCGGCCAGCAGCAGCGCGTGGCAATTGCGCGGGCGCTGGCCATGCGACCCAAGGTGATGCTGTTCGACGAAGTCACCTCGGCGCTGGACCCGGAGCTCTGCGGCGAGGTGCTGAGCGTGATTCGCCGTCTCGGCGAGGCGCACAACCTGACCATGCTGATGGTCACCCACCAGATGGGCTTCGCCCGCGAGTTCGCCGACCGCGTATGCTTCTTTCACCAGGGTCGGATCCACGAGCAGGGCAGCCCGGACGCGCTGTTCAACAACCCGCAGGAAGAGCGCACCCGGGAGTTTCTCAGCGCAGTCAACGAAGCCCACTGAGATGCCACGCGGCTGTCACGCGGCGCGCTCAAGATTGCGCGCACCCGCTAAGACCAATGGCGTATGCTGACCATCTTGCCGGGCAGTCGCTTTGCACTACAGTGGAGGGGACTCCCTGGGCGCCCGCGCTCCAATCAAGGTCCGATCATGCTCGAATCGCTGGAAAAGATGCTCTCTCAAGGCATGGACAATCCGATGCTGCGCTTCGGTCTCGGCAAGGGCTACCTGGATGCCGGTCAGCCGGGCAGGGCGGCGCAGCACCTGCGCCGCTGCGTGGAGCTCGATCCGAAGTACTCGGCGGCGTGGAAGCTGCTGGGCAAGGCGCTGCAGGCCGATGGCGACAAGCAGGGCGCCCACGAGGCCTGGGAAAGCGGCATCGCCGCAGCGAACGCTCGCGGCGACAAGCAGGCGGAAAAGGAAATGAGCGTCTTTCTGCGTCGGCTCGACCGCCTGACGCCTGACTGAGCGCCCGCTCAGTCCTCGCGCAGGAACTGCAGGCCGATCCCCTCGGCATCGACCCGCATCACCACCATCCGCAGTTCCGGCGCTGGAATCGGCAGGTCCTGAACCTGACCGGTCACCTCGTCGCCAGGCTGCAGCACCACCAACTCCGGATGCCGCACATAGACGCCACCATCGGACAGGTCGCGGGTGTGGGCGAACACCTCGCCGAAGGCCGGATGGGTGATGCGAATACGGCACTTCATGTTGGTACGTGGATGCTGACGCTGGTTGCGCATGGGTTCGTCCTTGTTGGTTCTTGTTCTGGCCTGATCAGTACCAGCGCTTTTCGCCGGCGGGGCGCTTCTTGAAGCGCTTCATCGTCCACATGTACTGGCTGGGGTAGGCCCGCACGTACTTCTCGATCATCGCGCTCATGGCCGCCACGCCGGTTTCGGCGTCCTCGCTATACATCCCTTCGGGCGCCGCCTCGAGGATCACCTTGTAGCCCGAACCGTCCTCCAGGCGCAACGCGTGAAGAAAAACGCCGACCGCCTTGCCGCCGGCGAGCATGCCGGGCACGAACTTGCTGGTCAGCGCCTGGGTGGCGAAGAAAGGCACGAATATCCCGCTGCCTTCGCTCGGTTCCGGATCGGCCGGGATGCCAACCGCACCGCCACGACGGACTTCCTTGATCACGCTGAGGATGCCTTCCCGGGTCGAGGGCGCGACCCGGTTGCCCAGCTGCACGCGCTGCTGCTGCAGCAACTCGTCCACCGCCTTCAGCTTTGGCGGTCGGTAGAAGATGATCGGCTTGCACTGCGCGCAGTAGAAATGGTTCAGCACTTCCCAGTTTCCCAGGTGGCTGGTGATACCGACCACCCCCTTGCCAGACGCCAGCGCCGCCTGCAGCACCTCGAGGCCTTCGACTTCGCGAATCAGCCCGAGGGTCTTCTCAGCCGGCCAGATCCAGGCGCAGGCGCTTTCGGTGAAGGTCATGCCGGTCTGCCGCAGCGTCTTTCCAAGCAGCACATCCAGTTCGGCGGCACTCAGCTCGGGAAAGCACTTGTGCAGGTTGATCCGCGCCACCTCGCGCGAGCGGTTCGGCAGCTTCCACATCAGCCAGCCGATCGCCGAGCCCAGCCCCTGCACCATGCGCCAGGGCAACCGGGCGAAGAGTCGCAGGGAACCGACGACCAGGGCACCTTTGAGCTTTTCCACACCGCACTCCGAAATTTTCAGGTCGCCTAGTCTACCTGCATCGGGCGGCGGCGTTCAGGCGCGACGCTAGCAATGGCGCATATCTTGGTGGCATACGGCTCAATCGCCGCCGACCAGCGCGGCATGCCGTTCGCAATCGATCAGATGGTCCATCACCATGCCGCACGCCTGCATGTAGGCATAGCAGATGGTCGGGCCGACAAAGCTGAAGCCGGCTTTTTTCAGCGCGCGGCTCATGGCCTCGGCCTCGGGCGAGACCGCCGGCACCTGATCCAGGCGCTCGAAGCGATTGATCTTCGGTTCGCCGCCGACGAAGGACCAGACGAACCCCGCCGGATCCTCCAGCTGCAACCAGGCACGCGCGTTGCTGCGCGCCGCCTCGAGCTTGCGCCGGTTGCGGATGATGCCGGGATCCTGCATGCGCTCGTCGATCTCGGCATCGCTCATGCGCGCCAGGCGCTCGGCATCGAAGCCGAACAGCACCTGCCGATAGCGCTCGCGCTTGCGCTTGCGCTTGCGCAATACGGTGATCCAGGAAAGCCCCGCCTGAAAGGCCTCGAGCAAGAGGAATTCGAACAGCACCTGCGGATCGCGGGCCGGTACGCCCCATTCGCGATCGTGGTAGTCGATGTACAGCGGATCCGTGCCGCACCAGGCGCAACGTGGCATGTGGTCTCCTTGCGCAGGGCTCGTCCGATGGCCGAAACCATCGCAAGCGCAGCCATGCGGGGGGTATACTTCGAGGCTTTCTGTCGAAGCCCAGCACAGGTGAAATTTTGAGCCAGACTACGCCTGCCGTGCGCACCTTCCAAGACCTGATCCTCGCCCTGCAAAGCTACTGGGCCGAGCAGGGTTGCGTGGTCCTGCAGCCCTATGACATGGAAATGGGCGCCGGTACATTCCACACCGCCACCTTCCTGCGCGCCATCGGTCCCGAGACCTGGAACGCCGCCTACGTCCAGCCTTCGCGCCGCCCGGCCGACGGCCGTTACGGCGAGAACCCCAACCGCCTGCAGCACTACTACCAGTTCCAGGTCGTGCTCAAGCCCAACCCGGACAACATCCAGGACCTGTACCTGGAGTCGCTGCGCCGCATCGGCGTCGATACCTCGGTGCACGACGTGCGCTTCGTGGAGGACAACTGGGAATCGCCGACCCTCGGCGCCTGGGGTCTGGGCTGGGAAGTCTGGCTCAACGGCATGGAAGTCACCCAGTTCACCTACTTCCAGCAGGTCGGCGGCGTCGAGTGCTACCCGGTCACCGGTGAGATCACCTATGGCCTGGAGCGCCTGGCCATGTACCTGCAGGGTGTCGACTCGGTCTACGACCTGATCTGGGCCGACGGTCCGTTCGGCACCGTGACCTATGGCGATGTGTTCCACCAGAACGAGGTGGAGCAGTCGACCTACAACTTCGAGCACGCCAATGTGCCGAAGCTGTTCGAACTGTTCGATTTCTACGAGAGCGAAGCCAACCGGCTGATGGCCGCCGAGCTGCCGCTGCCGGCCTACGAGATGGTGGTCAAGGCCTCGCACACCTTCAACCTGCTCGATGCCCGTCGCGCCATTTCGGTCACCGCACGCCAGCAGTACATCCTGCGCGTGCGCAGCCTGGCGCGTTCGATCGCCCAGAGCTACCTGCTGGCCCGCGCCAAACTCGGCTTCCCCATGGCCACCCCCGAACTGCGTGACGAAGTGCTGGCCAAGCTGGAGGCTGCAGAATGAGTGCACTGGATTTCCTCGTCGAACTGGGTACCGAAGAACTGCCACCGAAGGCGCTCGCCAAGCTGGCCGAAGCCTTCTGCGCCGGCATCGAGAAGGGCCTGAAGGACGCTGGGCTGGGCTTTGCCAAGGCCCAGGCTTACGCCGCACCGCGCCGCCTGGCCGTGCTGGTCGAGCAGCTGGCCACCCAGCAGCCGGACCGCAGCATCAACCTCGACGGCCCGCCGATGCAGGCCGCCTTCGACGCCCACGGTGAGCCGACCCAGGCTGCCCTGGGTTTCGCCCGCAAGTGTGGCGTGGACCTGGCCGAAATCGACCGCAGCGGGCCCAAGCTCAAGTTCAGCCGCACCATCGAAGGTCAGCCCGCCACCCAGCTGCTGCCGGGTATCGTCGAGGCTTCGCTGAACGACCTGCCGATTCCCAAGCGCATGCGCTGGGCCGCACGCAAGGAAGAGTTCGTCCGTCCGACCCAGTGGCTGGTGATGCTGTTCGGCGAGCAGGTGATCGACTGCGAGATCCTCGCCCAGCGCGCCGGTCGCGAATCCCGCGGCCACCGCTTCCACAGCCCGGGTCAGGTGCATATCTCCAAACCCTCCAGCTACCTGGAAGACCTGCGCGGCGCCCATGTGATCGCCGACTTCGCCGAGCGCCGCGAGCTGATCGCCAAGCGCGTCGAGCAGCTGGCGTCCGAGCAGAACGGCAGTGCCATCGTGCCGCCGGCGCTGCTCGATGAGGTCACCGCCCTGGTGGAGTGGCCGGTGCCACTGGTCTGCTCGTTCGAGGAGCGTTTCCTCGAGGTGCCGCAGGAGGCACTCATCTCCACCATGCAGGACAACCAGAAGTATTTCTGCCTGCTGGATACCAACGGCAAACTGCTGCCACGCTTCATCACCGTGGCCAATATCGAATCGAAGGACCCGGCGCAGATCGTCTCCGGCAACGAGAAGGTCGTGCGTCCGCGTCTGACCGACGCCGAGTTCTTCTTCAAGCAGGACAAGAAGCAGCCGCTGGAACGCTTCAACGATCGTCTGAAGAACGTGGTGTTCCAGGCCCAGCTCGGCACCGTGTTCGACAAGGCCGAGCGCGTCTCGCGCCTGGCCGGGCTGATCGCCGAGCGCACCGGCGGCGACAAGGCGCGCGCCATGCGTGCCGGCCTGCTGAGCAAGGCCGACCTGGCCACCGAGATGGTTGGCGAGTTTCCGGAGATGCAGGGCATCGCCGGCTACTACTACGCGCTCAACGAGGGCGAGCCTGAGGACGTTGCACTGGCGCTGAACGAGCAGTACATGCCGCGTGGCGCCGGTGGCGAGCTGCCGAGCACCCTGACCGGTGCCGCGGTGGCAGTGGCGGACAAGCTCGACACCCTGGTCGGGATCTTCGGCATCGGCATGCTGCCGACCGGCTCCAAGGACCCCTATGCACTGCGCCGCGCTGCCCTCGGCGTGCTGCGCATCCTCATCGAGAAGCAGCTGGACCTGAACCTGGTCGAGGCGGTGAACTTCGCCATCGGCCAGTTCGGTACCCAGGTCAAGTCGGCCGGCCTTGCCGATCAGGTGCTGGAGTTCATCTTCGACCGCCTGCGTGCGCGTTACGAGGACGAGGGCGTCGACGTCGCCGCCTACCTCTCGGTGCGTGCCGTGCAGCCCGGTTCGGCGCTGGACTTCGATCAGCGCGTGCAGGCGGTGCAGGCCTTCCGCACCCTGCCGGAAGCCGAGGCGCTGGCTGCGGCGAACAAGCGCGTCTCCAACCTGCTGGCCAAGTTCGAGGCCAAGCTGCCGGAAGCGGTCGAACCTCGCTGGTTCGACAACGCCACCGAGTTCTCACTGTATTCGGCGCTCCAGCAGGCCGAACAGGCCGTGCAGCCGCTGGCCGCCGCACGCCAGTACCGAGAGGCACTGGAGCGTCTGGCGCACCTGCGTGGTCCGGTGGATGCCTTCTTCGAGGCAGTGCTGGTCAATGCCGAAGACGCTTCGGTACGCGCCAACCGTTACGCCTTGCTGGCCCGGCTGAGAGGATTGTTCCTTGGCGTTGCCGATATTTCCGCACTTGGCTAAGCCCGTGAAGCTGATCGTGCTGGACCGCGACGGCGTGATCAACGAGGACTCCGACGAGTACGTCAAGTCGGTGGAGGAGTGGATTCCCATTCCCGGGTCGCTGGAGGCGATTGCGCGGTTGTGCAAGGCCGGCTGGACGGTGGCGGTGGCCACCAACCAGTCCGGCGTGGCGCGCGGCAAGTTCGACCTGAGCACCCTCGGCGACATGCACTTCAAGATGCAGCAGCTGGTGATGGGGCAGGGCGGGCGCATCGACCTGATCGTGCATTGCCCCCACGGCCCGGACGATGGTTGCGACTGCCGCAAGCCCAAGCCCGGGATGTTTCGCACCATCGCCGAGCACTTCGGCCTGGCCGATCTCAAGGGCGTTCCGGTGGTGGGCGACAGCCATCGCGATCTGCATGCCGGCATGCTGCTGGGTGGCGTCCCCTACCTGGTCAGGACCGGCAAGGGCCTGCGCACTCTGGAAGGTACGCTGCCGCCGGGTACGCAGGTATTCGATGACCTGGCCGCCGTAGTCGATCATCTACTCGAGAGTTCTCGATGAGCCTCCTGTTTCCCCTCCGCATCGTGCTGTTCTATTTCCTGCTGGCCTTCACCGCCTTCGTCTGGTGCCTGGTGAGTCTGGTGTTCGCGCCCTTCATGGCGTTTCGCGCCCGCTATCGCTTCGTGGTGCAGAACTGGTGCCGCTGCGCCATCTGGCTGGGCAAGACGCTGGTCGGCCTGCGCTACGAAGTGCATGGTGCGGAGAACGTACCGGCGCGTCCCTGCGTGATCTTGGCCAAGCACCAGAGCACCTGGGAAACCTTCTTTCTTTCGGCCTACTTCGAGCCGCTGACCCAGGTGCTCAAGCGCGAGCTGCTGCGGGTGCCGTTCTTCGGCTGGGCGATCATGCTGCTCAAGCCCATCGCCATCGACCGCGACAACCCAAAGGCGGCGCTGCGCCAGGTCGCCAAGCAGGGTCACGAGCGACTGGAGCAGGGCGCCTGGGTGCTGATCTTTCCGGAAGGTACCCGTGTACCGGTCGGCCAGCCGGCCAAGTTCTCCCGCAGCGGCGCGGCGCTGGCAGTCAATGCCGGACTGCCGGTGCTGCCGATCGCCCACAACGCCGGCTTGTTCTGGCCCAAGGCAGGGTGGGGCAAGCGCCCCGGCACCATCCAGGTGGTCATCGGCCCGCCGATGATGGCCGAGAGCGAAGGCCCGCGCGCTGTCGCCGAACTCAACCAGCGCGCCGAAGACTGGGTCAACGCGCAAGTCAGTCAGCTCGAAGTACAGGGTCGTCCGACCCACTGATCAACGCCGGGGCCGGCAGGGACGCCCGCCCAACCTAGCGAGTCCCTATGCAGCAAATACCCAACCATCAGCTGGTCGCCGAGTGGCTGCGCCTGCTGGACGGCTATCCGGCCGAAGCCGCCGCCGCTCTGCAGGCGGTGACCGCCGAGAAGAGCCAGGAACTGGCCGAGCACTTCTATTCGCAGATGCTCGCCGATCCCCATTCGGCCAGCTTCCTGTCCCACGATCAGGTGAAGAACCGCCTCGGCAAATCGATGCAGAAGTGGATCGTGACGGTCTGTTCATCGACGGCCCACAGCGACCTCAATGCCGTGATCGACCTGCAGCGCAAGGTCGGAGACATCCACGCCCGTATCGAGATACCGGTCAGCCTGGTACTGCGTGGCTCCCGCTCGCTCAAGGGTCGCCTGCGCCAGTTGCTGGAACAACGCGAGCTCGCCGAGCCGATCAGGCGCAAGGCCGCGCGCATGGGGGCCGACCTGATCGACCTGGCGGTGGAGATCATCTGCTTCGCCTATTCCCAGTCCCATGACCGCAACTCGCGAGCCGAGGAAGCCTATCGGCTGTTCTCCGTGTCGCAGAACAT
>Ga0114944_1000203_pt1 | contig 14502 bp, 17 predicted proteins | sample OV2TP2_FD_89582 | JGI IMG/M metagenome (GOLD analysis project Ga0114944, IMG submission 89582) | Hot spring microbial communities from Beatty, Nevada to study Microbial Dark Matter (Phase II) - OV2 TP2 | ecosystem: Environmental > Aquatic > Thermal springs > Hot (42-90C) | place: USA: Beatty... | reverse complement strand
CGGTTGTTATGCCAGAATCTTCAGCGCGGTACAAGACCCGCTAATCAATTACGTTCGAGATAAATGCCACGAAATGTGGGGGTGATCGAGTCAGTCCGAATCGTGTTGGTTCTGGTCCGCATTGCCGTTCGTGTTCTCAGGCGATTCTCCCCGTAGCTTCGTCGTCAAACTGCACTGACTGAAGCCGAATCTGACCACTCGGTCTTTGACCGAACGGCACGTGCACGTGTGCCGGCCCGCATTCTATCGCTGAGCCGGCAGTGCCATCGTCATAATCGGTGTCGCGTAATCGCGTTAGCGCGTGGAAGCATGCTTCGTTCGTCCCGCGCGCTTCTTGCGGCGTGGTACGCGACCCCCCTGCGCGCTCCGAAGCGTGCGCGCCCCACGTGTCCACCCCTCCTCGCGAACTGCTCGGAGGAGATCCTTCGACGTCACACCCGTGACAGAGCGCCCGATGACGTTCGCAAACGGTGACTGTGCCGATTCGGTCACGAGTGTCACGGCGTACACGCGACCGTCCTGGCGTCGGATCTGGACTTCTCCTTCGCGAGATGCTTCCTCGAGCACCTCCGCGAGGCGCTGGCGTGCCGTTGAGTACGTGTACAGCTTCATAGATCCAACTCCACTAGGGACAGACCTAGCTTGTTCGCATTCCTCCGGATCGGACCGTCCAGCGCGAGCAGCGGGAATCCAGACGACCGAGCGGCTTCCAAGATGTACGCATCGTACGCGTAGATGCCCAACTCCAGACCGAGATCCACAGCACGTCGAAGATCGATTGCCAACTCTCGAATCCTCACCTGCTCGAAGTCGATGATCAGCTGTTGGGCGCGCTCCGGCGTCAGCCGGCGCCGCTTCACGCCGGCGGTAGCGGCGTTACCGACCTCCCACGGCAGCGACGCCGGCGCACACACGACGCTTCCGGTTGTGGCCTCGACCACCGCGTCCTTCTCGGGTTCATCGAGGAGGACGGCCAGAATCGCCGACGTATCGATTACGATGTTAGCCGGCATCGCTTACGTGCAGTACAATTGTACAATGACTCTGGTGTCCACTACACCGTTTCGCCTCGGAGGCGGCCACCCAGCAACATGGCGTGAAGACTCGAAGGTCGGCCTCGCACACGACCCGCAGAACCCGAAGTTCGTGCGAAAGTTCCTGCTGGAAGCGGTCGAGTAGGGGCGTTACTGTTCAGCGTGAAGGGACTGCTGCCAAGGTACAACAGATGGCCAGCCCGAACGCGCTGCTTTCGATCAGCCGCCCGTCACAATCCCCACGCAGGACACCCTTAACCGTTTCCTGCGGCCTTCAAGCTGCGGCTGACGCTTGCACCGCTCGAGCCGTCGAATGGACGGCATGGGGCCTGATTGGCGGCGACCAGCGCATATACTAGGCGTTGTGCCCGCAGTGCAGTCAGGGACCGCCCGGTGGAGATATGCGGGCGACGCCGACAGGGTGTTAGGGCACAATCCGGGGCACAACCCGGTTGTCGGCTCGAGCCAGGCTCCCGTAAGTGCAAGATTCTAAAAGCACGGAGAGATGTCCGAGTGGTTGAAGGAGCACGCTTGGAAAGCGTGTGTAGGGGAAACTCTACCGTGGGTTCGAATCCCACTCTCTCCGCCACCTTCGCGCACGCTTGCCATCGAACGCGTGAGCTACGGCTGGCAAGCCAGGCCGAAGGTTGTCCGCCGTGCCTCCTTCGCCGTTGATCGCGGCGGCTTGCTGAGCGCCTATGGCGAGCGCGAAGGCGAGGCGAGCCTCCGGCTGCTGCCGGCAAGAACCTGACCCCTACGCGTCGGCGGGTTCTCGAGCGTGCGAAGGTCGAGCTGCGCAGGGCCTTCGCGCGTCGACGGAGCCAATCGCTCTCCGCTCTGAACGTCTCGCTCGTGGCTATCTCTTGCGTTCGAAGCGTCCCATCAGTTGCGCGTGGGCAGGGTGTGCCGGCGGAGGGAATGCTCGAGTGCTTCTCGAGTCCCGCCGGGTACGTCGAGGGCCGACATGCCGATGGCGTAGACGCGCTGCACGAGATCGACCGAAGGGAGTGCTCACCGCGTTTGCGCGTGGGCGCTCGGCCTCTGCCCCAGGTAATAGGACGCTCCGGGCTGGGTCCCGTGCTCGACGAGGTTGAACCCCGCGTCGGTGAGCGCGGAGCGCCACCGCTCGATGTCCTGCTGCCGCCCGAAGTAGCCGTGCCCCGGCGGCATAGGCAGCGCCACGCGGATCCACCCGTCCACGCGCAGGTTCACGATCAGCATCTGGCCGCCGGGCTTCAGCACGCGCGCAGCTTCGCCGAGCGCGCGTCGGACACCGTCGCGGTTCAGATGATCGATCGCGAAGCTGCTGACGGCGCCGTCGAACGACGCGTCGGGGAACGGGAGCTCGCGCATGTCGCCCATCTGCACGTCGACGCGGCCCGCCGCCCCGGCCGCGGCCACGTTGCGCTTCAGGCGCTCCGGGGTATTGTCGTTGATACCCCAGTAGCCCTCGTAGAGATCGAGGGCCACTACGGTGGTCTGGGGTCTGGTCTGGAGCACCCCCACGGTCGCACGCCCGGAACCAGCGCCCATGTCGAGCACGCGTCCCGCGCCGTCAGGCAGAAAGCGGGATGTGGGGAGGGGGAGGGGTTGGTTGACCAGCAGTACCTGGTTCACGATGAGGAATCCGGCGAGCCCCCACACGGCGAGGATGCCTGAGACGGCGAGCGTCCACGTGCGCCACTCGAGGCGCCACGCGAGGAGTGCCAGGAGTCCGAAGAGGACGAAGGGCACCAGATGGCCCCACGTCATCCACCACGGGTAGCCGAACTCAAAAGGCGAGCTGAACATGGGCGGTCGCTCGATGGGCCGCCGGCTACCGGGACGTCTTCGCGGCGGCCTTCTCGGCCGCCTCGACGTTGCGCGCGATGCTGAGAATGTTCGTCAGATCGTGATTGCCCTCATGACAACCGTACTCGTAGAGCAGCCCATCCGCCTTCGTCAAGGGAATCTCCGCGCTCCAGGGCTTGGTCCAGGACGAGGCGTCTTCGACCGTAAACGTGTAGCGGATAGTGTCGGCATCGACTCGGGTGAATCGCTCGACGACGCGCAGGCGCTCGCTGGACCCTTGGAAATGCGTCCGGTCATTGAAGTTCACGGTCTCGACGAGGAGCGTGTTGCCCTCCCAGCGGCCGCGCGAGTCGCCGGGCCACTGGCGGATGGAGGGTGGCAGATGCGGGCGCCCATCGAGCGGAACGATGCGCACGGCGTTGTTGCTCATCTCCTGCTGAATGACGACGTAACCGGGCGCCTGGAAGATCTGAAGCCGGTCGTTGTAGGACGGCGGCAGCATGGGCGGGCCTTCGTGCCGCCACACGAGGCAGCGCTCCTGCAGCGTGCGAGTCTCGTGGCTGTCGTACGACTGCTTCGCAATGTTCTCCACCAGAAAGCGGCTCGTCCTCGAGCGCTCGGCTTCGCGAGCGCGGGCTTCCGCTGTCAGAGCCGGAAGGCGCCCATCCGACGGCTCGACGATCAGCGATGTTCTCCTGGTCGAGAGACCCTTGGATCGCCGCTCGGTCAGCCAGACCGCGTTGTCGTAGTGAATGTTCTCTTTGGACTGGCGAATCCGGTCGCGCAGCTCCTCCTCGTCGTCTGCAGCAAGCGCGGTCCGCGCCAGAGGGTCGACACCATCAGCCGTCAGAAGCTTCGTCAGCTCCGCGGCCTCCCCTTCGGTGAAGAACTCCTTGCCGGCAAGGTTCTTCGGTCGTTCGAGCGGGGTAAACGTGGCCATGGTCCACACGCCCTGCAGGTCCGGTTGGCCATCCACCGTTCGGGGCGGCGTCCACCGGTCCGCCGGCGTCCTGGCCGCTTGGCCGGCCGCAGGGGCCTGCATGATGCACGCGACCGCGGCCGCCGTCACCATCGCTGCGAAGAATCGGGTGCTCACAGCTGCCTCCTGCCTGTGGGCCGCACGTCAACGGCTCTCCTGCGGCTTGGCTACGATAGACCTTTGCGGTCCACCGGGCAAGCGTCTCAGCCGCCCGGATCTCAATCGAGTTCCCGGCTTCCCCACGAATCAGCGGCGGACGGCTGGACACGGACCCCGACTCCCGGTATCGTGCTGGCCGGAAGAAGGAGGAGACAGATGGCAACAGTGCTGCGCTCGGTGTGGCTCAGGGGCCTGCTCGGGACGCTGTCGGCCACCTGTCTCATCATGATTGCAGGCGCGCGCGGCCCGTTGGGCGCCGGCCAACGATCGAGCTGGACCGAATCGCCGACCACCGACTTCCCGATGGCGGGCGGCGATTACTACAGCCAGCGGTACTCGGCCCTGGACCAGATCAACACAACCAACATCAACAAGCTCGGCGGGGCGTGGTCGATTCACGTCGAAGAGCCTGGCGCCGGCGCAGCCGGCAACCTGGACGGCACGCCCGTTGTCGTTGGCGGCGTGATGTATGTCAGCACGGCGCGGCTTCATGTGCTCGCGATTGACGCGGCGACCGGTGCGATCAAGTGGAGGTACCGTCCGGGTGAGACACGGATCGGGGCGAACAAGGGTGTCGCTGTCGGAGACGGCAAGGTGTTCGTCGGACGCCGCGACAACGTCCTGGTCGCGCTGGATCAACAGACCGGACAGGTCGTGTGGGAGAGGAGGATGACCGACCATCCCGCGGCCTACTCCTCAGCGGCGCCCGTCTTCTACAACGGCCGCGTGTACCTCGGCACCGCGGGAGGCGACAACGGCGCCCGCGGCCAGCTGGCCGCCTACGACGCCAGAACGGGGCAGGAAGTCTGGAAGTTCTTTACGATTCCCGGACCGGGCGAGCGCTTCGCCGATACCTGGGAAGGCGACTCGTACAAGATCGGCGGCGGCGGGATCTGGAATCACGTGGCCATCGATCCGGAGCTGGGCCTGGTCTACATGGGTGTGGGCAATGCGGCTCCCGACGTGTGGGGAGGTTCCCGCGGCGGGTCGAATCTCTTCACCGCGTCAGTGCTCGCGCTCGACGTAAACACCGGTGCCTACAAGTGGCACTTCCAGGAAATCCACCACGACATCTGGGACCAGGACTCCGCCTCGTCGCCGATTCTGACCGACATGCGCTACCGGGGTCGCGACCGGAAGGTGCTCGTGCACGCCGGCAAGACCGGGTGGCTCTACATTCTCGACCGAACCAACGGCCGGCCGCTGATCGGTATCGAGGAGAAGCCGGTTCCGCAGGAGCCGCGAATGAAGACGGCCAGGACGCAGCCGCACCCGATCGGGGATCGGTTCGTGCCGCTCTGTCCCGAGCAGCTGCTCGAGGGTTTCGAACGAGGGTGCCTGTTCACGCCGTTCTGGGAGAAACCAATCCTCATCTTCCCAGGGAGCTCGGGCGGCAATGCGTGGGCGCCCATCAGCTACAGCCCGAAGACCAAGCTCGTCTACATTCCCGCCAACATCGTGCCGACGGCGTTCTCCGCCAAGCGGCAGGTCTGGGACGAGGCCACCAAGCGGCTCGTCACCATCGGCGATTCGCAGGGATTCTATCGGCCGGCGGGACTGCAGCGCTCGGGGACCCTCACTGCGATGGATCCGACGACGAACAAGGTGGTCTGGCAGAAGGTCACGAAGTTCCCGATGGGCGGGGGCAGCGGTCTGCTGAGCACGGCCGGCGGCCTGCTTTTCCACGGCGAGTCCGACGGGAACCTCGTGGCGTACGACATCCGAAACGGCGAGGAGCTCTGGAAGTTTCAGACCGGCGCGGGCGCCAACGCGGCGGTCTCTACCTACGCCGTCGGCGGCGAGCAGTACGTCGCCGTGCTGTCGGGAGGCAACGCTTTGTACATGTCGCAGCGTGGCGACCTGTTGTGGGCGTTCAAGCTTGGCGGAACCGTTCCACCGGCGGCGGCGCCTCGCGAGCCACCTCTGATCCAGCCTGCGCCAGCACCGGTGGCGACACCGCCGCCAGCGCCCTCCAGCCCAACGGCTCGCTAGGCCATCGCTGGGCCGTCCGTGCGGACCTCTACACGCCATGTCCGATCTGCCGAGGGGGTGGCGAAGCGCGCCCAGCGCTGAAGTCCGCCGTTCAGCGCATGTAGGCGTAGACCAGGGCCATCGCCATTGCGAGCACGCCAGCGAGCACGACGAGCCTGCGCCGAACGAGCCGCTCATGAGCATGACCGCGCATCACCCAGGCGTCCCAGCGGGCGTCGAAGTCCGCGTCGAGCGGAACGAGCGGAGCGGACGTGTTGGCGACCGGAAGCGGAGCGAGCGCTGGGATGCTGGACATGCTGCCTCCACGGAGTGCTTTGGTGAGGGCTGAGGTCCAGGATGGCCGCAGGGCTCAGGAAAGCGGAATAACCCAGTATGGGCCGCGGACTCCATCTGGCACTGTGCAATAGCGCACAGCGCTGCCCTGACATCAGAGGTACGCTGATCACCTGACAGGAGCCGATCGCGGCTGTCTTGCACGTCTCGATCAGGTGAGCGGTTCCGAGCGAGATCCCGTTGGGAAGCATGTGGAGGCAGCGGATATCAGGCCGCCGCGCCGGCACCGCGCAGCCCGAACGTGCCGCAGAGAGGATGAACCGCGTGTTGAAACAGATGCGTCGAAGAACAGCGATCCAGATCTGGTTCGGGACGGTGGCGGCCGTGGTCGCCACCAGCCTGGCTTTTGGCGCGGGTGTCGCGGCCAGCACGTGGGCCATGCTGCTCGCCATGAGCCTCGTGCCGCCGGCGATCGTGTGGCTCCTGTGGCCGGGAGCCCAGTCGCCGACAGTCGCAGAAGTGCTTCATCGGGTCGATCGAGGAGCCTGACTGCGCCAGACCTCGCCCGCGGCACCACGTTACCGCGGCAAGACACGAAGGCCTCCGCGCGATTCGTCAGTCGTGCAAGACCACGCTCAAGAGCGACGTGTTGATCTTGAGGCCGCCGTTGTACTCGATGAACCCCAGCCTCCTGAACTTGTTCATGAAGAAGTTCACTCGCGACCGGGTGGTGCCGATCATTTCCGCCAGCACCTCTTGAGAGAGCCTGGGCAGCACGCGCGCCGGCTTGTCCTGCTTGCCGTAGCGCGCGACGAGCAGCAGCGTGCGTGCGAGCCGTTTTTCGCTCGAGTTGAACAGGTGATCGATCAGATCTTCTTCGATGCGGATGTTTCTCGCCAGCATGTGCGTGATGAAACGGTCTGAAAACGCATGCTGCCTGTGCAGCAGCCGGATCATCGCCTGCTTCTCAACGACAAGGATCTCGGTCGGCGACATGGCCGTCGCGGTCGCCATGCGGAGCGGCTGACCGGCCAGGCAGCCTTCGCCCAGGAAGTCGCCCGGCCCGAGCATCGCCACCACCGCCTCCTTGCCGGCCTTCGACAGCACCGAGAGCTTGACCGCGCCGGCGTGGATGTACATCACGCTCGTACACGGATCGCCCTGAGAAAAGATGGTCGCCGACCGCTTGTAGGTGACGATTCTTCTGGCCGCGCCAGACGAACCGAGAAACCGTCGGGCATCGAAGGCCCGGGTCCGGAGTCTTGTCCGATCCAAGGTGGACATGCAGGCTCATCATGCCACGGAAGGGCGTCCAACCGCTTGCGAGTCACCTGTGGACCGGCGGCCGATCGACTCCGGCGTCGCGAACGGTCAGGGCCCGCTTCGGCAGCCGCAGCGAGCGAGAAAGGCATGACAGGCAGGGATCCGTGGGCTGGAGTGGGGGAGTGTGCAATCCGAGACATCGCGGACGCTCGAACGCGAGAGACACTGGCCACTGATGTTCAAGCTCATTGCGACGATGCGGCGCGGTTCCTCCACGGGTCTGGCACCGGCGTGGGCCCGGTATCCCACTCTCGAGGCTGCCCGCGCCGGCGTCTCGGCGCTCCTGCGCGACGATCGCATCCTGCGCGTCATGATCGTGCGCAACGAGATTCCGCCGGCGTTCGTCGAGTGGGTGGAGCGGTAGGGTCGCCCTGCACGAGTGAGAGCAACTCGCGCCCTCGCGGGTTCGGCGGACGTCTCAGAGTCGCTGCGCGATCTCGAGAAGGAGCCGCACGAACAGTGCCAGAGGCGTGCCTACCAACAGAATGACCAGCGGGAAGAGCAACACAATGAGCAGCAGCACCGCTGCATCCTCGATGAGTCCGGGGATCTTGCGCAGCCAGCGCCGTCCACCTCCAGGTTTCACCTGTACGCCGGCGCCCGGGTCTCGACGAGCGCCGGACGCCGGGTTAGGCACTGACCACGGGGCAACCGAGGCGATCGACGTGGTCACGAGCTTGGCCATTCCAGTAGACCGCATGCCGAGCTGCTGCGTGCGGCTGTCTCGCATTGCACAGTCGTGTTTCGTTCTCCCCCATATAGTCGCGGTCGAGATGCGCGGTCGAGGGGTGCGCATTCGCAGCGTCCGAAGTGCGCGACCTGTTTACGAATGGAAGCGAAGTTACGCGTGATGCATGCATTCAACCCGGAGTGTCTCGAGGCATTGGAGCGATTGTTAGCGCGGCCCGATCCGGAGGACCTGCCGCGACGGGCGCACGTTCTCAGATGGGAAGGCGAGCCCAACCGGCGGTCCACGCGCTTGCTACCAATCGTGATGGGCTGGCTGCAGCGGCGATTCCTTGAGATCGATATCGACGAGCCACAGGCGCCAGTCGTGCAGCGGTGGAGGCGACCCGCGCGCGTGCCGACGTCCGAACTGCGGCTGCTGCGGCGGACCGGCACGGATTAGTCAAGGCTGGGGATTCATCAGTTCAGGGAGGTAGCCGTGGCGTACGAGGGCAGCGAGACCTACGCGCTTGGGTATAAGGCCGTTCAGGAGAAGGCGCCGAACGCGTCTGGTGTGTTCACTATTTACACCTCGCAGCAATGGCTATATGTTGGCGAAAGCGACGATATTCGGCAGAGCCTCTTTGGACACTTGAACGAGCCACGCACGTGTTTGGAGCGACGTGGCCCGGTCTCGTACTCGTTCGAGCTGGTCCCGGCCGCAGAACGTGTCGCTCGTCAGCAAGCACTCGTTGCGGCGTTGGAGCCTACCTGCAATCTCCCGACACGCTAGAGCGGGCGCGACGGACCTTGGCCCGCCCACACGACGGCTATGGTGGCCGACTTAGGATCGTCGCCAGGACGATGGCGCGGCGCCGGTTGCGGACGGGCCGGAGCCACCGCACCACCGAGTGCCCTTCCAAGGGCCGCTGCACCTTCTTGTGTGTCTTGAGGAGGCCTGACCGTGCCGACGCCGCGTGCCTCGCACCGATCCGAGTGAGTGGCACGAGCTCGGCGGAGGCAGGTGCTGGCAGCGCTGGCGAGGGCGAAGGCCGCGGCGACATGACGGTCCTGTGTGCCGGGACGGTCCCGGAGTCGCCGGGCCGGCTATTCTGTGGACGGCTGCTGCGCGTTCGCCGCAGGCGCGCCACGCCGTCTAGCAGTGGCAGCAGAACCACGGCCGCCAGCACCGCCCATTGTTCGAGCGACATGATCAGTCCCTGCCTTCAATCCTTACGCCCAGTGCGCTGTCCTCGTGCGGACGCGTCTCACCGGACCGCAGGGGTTCCGCCTTACCGCCGCACACCTGCAGGCTCGCCGTTGTCTGGGGCTGCAATGGCCTCGCGCATCGAGGAGTCTGCCTGGATGTTTTTCATCCGGTAGTAGTCCATGATGCCGAGGTTCCCCTGCCGGAATGCCGCGGCCATGGCGCGTGGCACTTCGGCCTCGGCCTCGACGACGCGGGCGCGCATCTCCTGCTCGAGCGCGACCGCCATCGCTCGCCGCTCCTCGGCTTTGGCCTGCGCGATCTGCTTGTCGGCGTTCGCCTGGTCGATTTGCAGCCTGGCGCCGATGTTCTCACCGACGTTCACATCGGCAATGTCGATAGAGAGGATCTCGTACGCGGTGCCTGCATCGAGACCGCGGGCGAGGATGTTCTTCGAGATGTGATTGGGGTTCTCGAGCACATCCTTGTGTGTCGCGGCAGAGCCGATGGTGCTCACCATGCCCTCGCCAACCCGAGCAATGATGGTCTCTTCGCCAGCGCCGCCCACCAGCCGATCGAGGTTCGTCCGGACGGTCACACGTGAGACGGCGACGAGCTGAATCCCGTCCTTGGCAACGGCGGCGATCGACGCCGTCTCGATGACTTTCGGGATAACCGACATCTTCACGGCCTCGAGGACGTCGCGGCCCGCCAGGTCGATCGCCGCGGCGCGGCGGAAGGGCATCGTGATGTTGGCTTTGTCCGCGGAGATGAGCGCATTCACGACCCGCACGACATTGCCCCCCGCGAGATAGTGCGCCTCGAGCTCGTTGATCGACACCCCCTCGAGTCCGGCCTTCACGGCGCTGATGTGAGCGTTCACGATCGTCGCTGGCGGGACGCGCCGGAGCCGCATGCCGACGAGCGTGAACAGCCCGACATACGCCCCCGATGACCAGGCGGCAATCCAGAGGGGTACCGGGACGAAGTACAGCCCCGAACCGAGTGCGACAACGGCAACGATCAGCAGTCCGATGGCGCCGACAGCGCCAGTTTCGAATCCAGTCATGGTGCTCCCTTCATTACGCCGCGTGCTGTTGCCGAACCACGATCCGGTTTCCGTCCACACGCGTCACTTCGATGACCGCCTCCGCCTCGATGAACCCGCCCCCTGACACGACATCGAGGCGCGTCCCCGCGATCTCGGCAATCCCCGCCGGGCGCAGCGCCGACAGCGCGGTTCCCGTCCGGCCCAGCCAGCCATAATCGGTCGCCGGCGCCGATGCGTAGCCCCGTTCCGCGGCCATGTCTGCATCAAGCACGAACCGGCGGCCGAACGGAAGCCGCGGCAGGATGCGCAGCAGTGCGAGCCAGCCGCCGAGGGCGAGCAGGACCGAGATCGCGACACGCCCGAATGCGCCAATGACCATCGATGTCGTGGCACCCGCTCCCACAAGGGTCATCCCGAGCGCGGCCACCAGGGCCACGATCCGGCGATGCCTGCGACGCCGAAGCCGGGGATCACGAACACCTCGGTTCCGACGAGGAGCACCCCCGCGCCAACAAGAACGAGCTCTTCCCGCCCCGCGAGCTGAACGAGCCAGTGCCCCCCAAAGAACAGCGCGAACGACAGCAGCCCGGCAAATCCAGGAAGGCTGAATCCTGGCGCGCGGAGTTCGACGAGGATCCCCAGCAGACCGATCGTCATCAGCAGCGAGGCGACGATGGGGCTGGTCAGGAATCGAACGAGCGTCTCCGCCCACGTCTCGGATGCGCGCCGCACCTCGGCATCAACCAGGCCGACCGCGCCAAGCGCTGATTCCAGGGTGGCGGCGGTGAACTCCACGATGTGATGGTCCATCGCCTCCGACAGCGTGAGCGTGAGGAGCTTGCCCTTTGCGACAACGCCAGGGATCGCCACATCGACATCCACCATGGCTTCAGCGAACTCGGAGGGACGTCCGCGGTGCTCGGCCGTCGCGGCGAACTCCTTCCGCAGGTAAGACACGGACTTCTCGTCTGCCGCCTTGAGCTCGCCGCCGCCACTGAGAACGGGCATGGCGGCGCCGATCGTGCCGCTGCTCGTCATGACAATCGTCTCTGTGGCGAGCGCAAGCAGCGCACCAGCAGAGATGGCGCGCGGATTGACGAACCCGATGGTCCGGATGCGAGCCTGGAGAATCGCGTCGCGCATCACGACCGCCGCGTCGACGCGTCCACCCAATGTGTTGATATCGAGCAGAACGGCCGCGGTGCCCGCCTGTTCGGCTTCGCGGATCGTCCGCGCCAGGAAGGGGGCAAGGCCAAGGTCAATCATCCCCTCGATAGGCGCGACATAAACAAGCGGCCGGGCCGTCTGCGCCGACGGGATGCTCCCCGTTCCCTGCGTGGCGAACACCTCGCGGCGCGCGCCATGGCCTCCTCAATCGCCGGCGCGCATCGGACCGCCTTCGTCTTGCATGGCCAAGGACGCGTTGACTGAGGCAGCGTCCGCAAGCGAGGCCACAACGCTCGTGCCGCTCGCACCGGACGTGTTCGTCCGCTTCGGCAGTCGAGCCACGAATGCGCGAAGCCGCTGCCGGTGAAGCAGCTTCCGTTTGCGCTCTTTCTGGAACCGAGCTCGGTCGCCATTGCGTTCCGACATGCATCCTCCGCTCGCGCCCAGGACGATCTCGGCCCCGGACACGTCGTCAGCCTATCCGGGCATGCTGAATTCGACTGTACCGTTCTGCACACCGGTATCCGGGCTATGTGCCAGGCGGTCGCGGGAGCCAGACGCCGGATTCAGCTCCTCGAGTCGCACTCACGGCCAGCTTCGCAAGGCGGTTTGGGATCCGACACCTGCGATCGCGTGGGCCGGCGACCTGTGATGGGTCGGTCGGCACGAAGACGCGGCGATTCGATCGTCAGAAGGCGTCGCCGTACCACTGCTGTACGCTCGACCAGCGCCCGCGCATGACCGCGGCCTCTGTACGGGGGCTCGGAGAACACGGTGCCGATCCCACAGACGCGCACGGGCTGCCGATCAAGGACCCCTGCGAGGTTGTACTGCGTCGCGCTGGCGAGCACGTCAGCGCCCTCGACCAGCGCGTATCGCGTCTGGTGACGGGACGCCCAGGCCGTCTTCATCTGGGCGGCGTCGAATCGGCGGTACGCCTGGCGATTCAAACCATCGTGCCAGGCGGAGCAAGTCGACTCGAGAATGCGGTCGAGAATGACGCCCTCGGCGGGAACGATAGTCGTCATTGGATGAATCGCGCGGCCGGGCCGGACGAGCCAGGCGCGTTCCTCCTCGGTGGTTCGGGGGCGATCAGGCACACGCGGTAACCGGGCGAACTCGTGGTGGCACACAGTCACCGGACGTCAGGCCGGCGGACGCGGTCTGGGTCGGCTGCTGCGGATCCGGGCTCGGTGAGCGCGCTGCGGAACGTCCTGCCGAACATCTCCCACGTCGTGACGAAGAGTGCCGCCAGGATCGGGCCCAGGATGAAGCCCATCGCGCCGAAGAGCAGGAGGCCGCCGAGGGTGGAGAAGAAGATGAGCAGGTCGTGCATCTTGGTATCCTGGCCGACCAGCCGTGGCCGCAGCACGTTGTCCACGCTTCCAACCACGAGCGCGCAGAACACGGCGAGCGCGATGCCTCGCCAGACCTCGCCCGTGGCGAGGAGGATGATCGCCGCCGGGACCCACACAATCACGCCGCCGACGCCGGGGATGATCGACAGGACGGTCATCACCGTCCCCCAGAAGATCGCTCCTTCGACACCCACTGCCCAGAACGCCAGTCCCCCGAGCACGCCCTGGGCCGCACCGATCAGGATCGTGCCCTTCAGCGTGGCGCGGGTCACCGACACGAACTTCTCCACCATGCGTTGCTTGTCCGCTTCTGAGAGCGGCAGGTGCTCCAGAACTGTGCGGAGCAGGCGCGGACCGCCGGTCAGGAAGAAGAACATCGTGTAAAGCAGCACAAAGAAGTGAAAGATGAAGACCGCTGTGGCGCGTGTTGTGGCGGAGAGCGCGGCGAACAGAAATGCGCTCAGGCTGCCGACGAGCTCACCCGCCTTGGTGAGGATTTGTGCCCGGTACGGCTCGATGAGCTGATACCCAGGAAGGGCCCTGAGCCGGCTGTCGAGCTCGCCTGGCTGATCCACGAGCTCCTGCAGGCGCGGACGAATGGTCTCGGTCATTCGCAGCGCTTCGTTCGCACCCGCTCCGAGCACGCCGAGCAGCGGTGCGACGACAAGTAACAGCAGCAGAAAGAGGGTCGTAATGGCTGCCAGCGCCTGGCGGCCGCGCAGCCGGCCGAGCAGCCAGTCATAGATCGGGTAGCTCAGTCCCGTGATGATGGCCGCCAGCAGGATCGTCAGGAGGAACGTACGGATCATTGCCAGGAACGCGGCCGAGATCATGGCGACCAGCAGAACCAGGAAGGCTTGACGGAAGCGGGCGTCAGTCATGGTGCCGCGGATATGCGCGTCCCGTGGCATTCTACGGGTGTACGACGCGATCGCCACTCCGGGGGACGACTACCCCCTGAGCGGATGCCGGCCCTGAATGACCCGGAACAGCAGACCGAGTATGGCGACCGCCAGCAGGACGTGGATGAGGCCTCCGAGCGTGTTCGCCGTGACGACGCCGAGCAGCCACAAGACCAGGAGGACGATGAGAAGTGTTGAGAGCACGTGACTGTCCTTTCTGACCGTCGGCAAGCGTAGCGCCCGGTCGGGAACAGCGGCTGTTCTCTTGTGCACACATTCATGGCCTGCCCGCGTGTCATGCTTGGCGCATGGAACGTCGAAAGCCCTCCAACGGTGCAGCCAAGCCGGCGCCCGCGTTCAGCGTGCCGGCGGTTCTCGAATCGGCCGGCGTGGCGAAGACCAACCATTACGCGCGCGGTGACGCCATCTTCACGCAGGGGGATGCCTGCGAGCACGTCCTGTACGTTCAGATGGGCGGGGTCAAGCTGTCGGTGCTGTCGAAGACCGGCCGGGAGGCCGTGGTGGCGATGCTCGGCCCGGGCGACTTCTTCGGCGAGGGGTGTCTGGCGGGTCAGCAGTTCCGCATGGGGAGCGCTACGG
>Ga0114944_1000202_pt1 | contig 14509 bp, 15 predicted proteins | sample OV2TP2_FD_89582 | JGI IMG/M metagenome (GOLD analysis project Ga0114944, IMG submission 89582) | Hot spring microbial communities from Beatty, Nevada to study Microbial Dark Matter (Phase II) - OV2 TP2 | ecosystem: Environmental > Aquatic > Thermal springs > Hot (42-90C) | place: USA: Beatty... | reverse complement strand
GTATAAGTTCCATCAGAATTATTAGTTCCCATAGACCAGTGGAGATGCGTTCCTGGATAGGGTGGGATTGTTCTTATATCTATTTCCACATATTTTCCATTTGATAAAACAAATCCCGAGTTTCCCATTTGAGCCACTGGTTGTCCTTGTAGAACAGTATCGCCTATCTTTACAGGAAAAAAAGCGAGGCAGTGCCAGTAGGTATAAGACACTGCGGGATTTTCTACGCTCTGCAATCTTATGCCATATCCTCGTCTTAATTCTTCCCCAGTACTTTCTATATTTTCAGCCGTGATTGTATTTAATATTTTTGAATTACAAATGGCTACGAGGAACTCCCCGTATTTTCCAGCAAAATCTACTGCTTGGTGAGATTGCGAGAATCCCTGTGTTAAAGATTGCGGTGTGCAATTCCTAAATGGCTTTGATATTTTTAACATTTTTTAATGCCTCTCTCTTAATTTTATTTTTTTCATGTTTAGTAAATTTAATTCCCTCTTTTGCTGCCATTCTAAAATACCTTTTAAGTTCGTTTTTTTTAATATAATATGGATTAAATCCGCTAAACTCTGATTTTACTTTTTTCATTGTAAAAATAGGGATGGATGGCGAATGGCGTATCAAACCATCCATCCCCTAAGGCGACACCTCTTCTCTGTTCTGACCACAGATAGGATTTAGACCCTTATCTGTGAGACAAGACCACCTCCTTCCGAAGAATATTGATTACTCTCTGTAGCTCCCTTTCATTCCTAACCTCTGTTGCCGGAATCTTTTCCCGTGTTGCCATTAGCACCAAACCCCCTTTCTTTAAGCTTGCGCTTTAGGCTCAAACAAACCTCGTACAAAATCATCAGTCTCTTTTCCTTTGGTATGGAGCACATCAACTCGGTAAACTTCTTGGGCAATCCTACGGCTAGTCTTCTCCTCCTGGTCCGTCTCGGTTTCTTGTCTGAATCGGACATGGTGCTTCCACCTTTCTGTATCCGAGACTTTTAGCAATAGCCAAAATCTCGCAGCAAGTTGGAAAGGGATGACTCTTTTTGTAGCAATCCATCGCCTTAAGAAACTCAATCTCGTCATCAGAATAGTCAAGTCCGGTCCAGACAGTTGGAGCCTGTCCATTCATCAGTTCATCTCTCTTTCTTTAAAGGGAATTGAAGTAGGCTGTCTTTCTGGGTTGGTTCTTGGAGTTCGCGCCAAAATTCCATGACGAGGATGCCTCCTTCTAGCTTAGCAAGATTCCAGCAAAAGCGGATAGGACCGATATCGGCTTCAACATCAAACTCCTTGCGGATGATGACTTCGTCCAACTTATTGCTTTGCTCTGGTTTCATAGGTCTGGCTTCCTTTCTTTGCGGAGTGGATTCTTTTCTTGTCCTCCCCACCATTGGTCCTCCCTCTCAATCATTCTGTTGAGAATTAGGACAACGGATTTTGTCCTATCAGATATCAAGGCTTTGAATTCCTTTTCGTCCTTTGATGTCCTAAGGACAGATAAGGCTTCCTCTGTTATCTTGTCCTCAAGCCAGAGATGAGTGGCAACACGCCAGTTAGTCCACTTAGGACTTCCATCGTTGTACTTGCCATCCTTGCTAGCAAGAAACAAGTGCGGGTCAGAATAATCGTAATCCTCCTCATGGCAAATCCATGGCAATTCGGGATAGTCAATAACAATCTTGAACTCCTTGCCGGCAAGGTACTTTGACTCAAATCCTCTGAGGAGTTTAGCAATTCTTTGCTGGACTTCCAACTCGTCATCCTTGCGGTCTCTTAGCTCTGTGTAGAGCTTGAAGTTCATCCTCTTTGCCAAGGACTGTGTCGCTTTCTGCCTCACGGCATACTTGTCACTGCTGAGATCAGCCACATCGTCTCCCCTCACAAGTATTGCGAGGAGGAAAAACCAGGCCAGCATTAATAGCTGGATGGCGATCCCTCGCGCTACACGCTTCATTTTTTCCCTCCTTTCTAAGGGGTAAGTTAAAGAGCTGACATGTGTTTAGGAAATCTAAACACGTCTCAACTTTTAATTTTCCCATACACGCAATATGTATTAGGCGAGATACCTGTAGCCTTCTTTGTCACTAACTCTCAAGAGTTGGCGACCTATGAGAAGCACCGCCAAAAAGGTAATGGCAAAAAAGATTATTAACTTAATTATCCTTCTATCGAAAAGATAAGTCAAGTGAGTTATCTGCTATATAAACTTCTGCAAAGCCCATATTCCTAATGCTCCTAACACAGATGCCATACCTGCATTACGCCACATATTTGTCTCCAGTTTTCTTATTCTTACTTCGTAGTCATCCTCTTTTTTGATGGCTCTGATTTCAAGAGCTTCTATGCTTTTTCTTATTCCTGCTATATCGCTGCAAATTCTTGGTATTTGAGAACTATCAAAAAACTTTTTATTTTCTCCATCAGGACTAAAATACTCTCGTAATACTTGTTTAAATTGTTTTATTATTTCCTGTTTTGTCATGTTACTTATTCAGCCACTTAAGATTCTCTAAATACCAAATAATAGTCTTACTTAAACTTTCCTCAAATGTCTTTGGATATTCAAATCCCATTTCTTTTAACTTAGTTCCATCAAGACCATATCTTAAATCGTGTCCTGGTCTTGAAGAATGGAAATTAACTAACTCATAATTTAATTTTGGAACTAGTTTACCTCTTAGTGAATAATAATGCTTAATAATATCATATATTTTCTCTGCCATTTCTAAATTGCTTATCTCTTTTTCTCCTACAATATTGTACTTTTCTCTATTCACTCCATTTTTATTTAAAAATAATAGGGCTTTTAGAACATTTCTTGCATGTATCCAATATCTTGTTCCTGAAATTGTTTTAGTACTATCGGAGTGTATTAAAATCTTATCTCCACTTAATATCTTTCTAATACAAAGCGGAATAAACTTCTCAGGGTGTTGCCTCTCTCCAAAAACATTCATAGTATGAGTGATAATTATCGGTATTTTATATGTATTCTCAAATGCTACACACATTTCCTCTCCCCCTGCCTTTGAGGCGGCATACGGATTTGAAGACTTATACCTATCCCATTCTTTAAAGGCACTGTTAACTAAAGGCCCAAATACTTCATCAGTTGAAAAGTAGATAAATCTTTTTATACCTATGTTTTTGGAATATAAAAGTAGATTAGTTGTCCCAACTACATTATCCATAACAAAACTTATTGGGTCTTTTATGCTTCTGTCCACGTGCGAGCTCGCTGCTAAATGCCAAATGTAGTCAATGGATCCTATCTCTCTTGAAACATATCTATTAACAGCACTCTTCAAATCCCACCAAATAAACCTAACGCGGTGTTTTTCTTTTTCCCAAATATCTGTTTCAGTTAACCTTGCTGGGTTTCCTGAAATATCTAACCTGTCTAAAATTACAATCTCCCAATTTGTTTCTTTAAGTAAACCGTATGCCACATGACTTCCAATAAATCCCATTCCACCTGTAAGTAGTAACTTCATTATACTTGTTTAAATTGTTTTATTATTTCCTGTTTTGTCATAACTTTGTGGTCTTTTAACTAAAATTACTTGCAAGTCAGGAACTGCATTTATGTAGTTTGAAACTGCAAAGAACTTAGTTTCATCACTTCTACTTATCCATTGTCCACTTATTATATAATTATAGGAAAAATCAAAGTCGCACTTTACATCATAATGTTCCAATTTGTTTAATTTTCTCCATTCTTTATTAAAGTATAAAAAGCTAGCTTCTGATAAGGGCGGCCATTGATGGGTATAATCTTGTATCGCCCTCATAGAACTATAATATGGCACAATAAAAACTACCCTTGGTCCTTCTCCATTCGCCTTCCCTACACCGCCCTCATAAACTCCTGGCTTCATTACTCTATATAACTCATTCATCCATTTACCTCTCAAATATCCCGGTATATGTTCAAAGAAATGAGAAGAATATACCTCATCTACCGAATTATCTTTGAAGGGCCAGGGAAATTTTAACAAATCACATACAATATCTACTGATTTTGTTTTAACAATATCTACTCCAATAAATCCTTCTTTTTTATTATCACCGGCACCCAAATCTAATTTTAATAACTTTTCTTTTTTTCTTTTCATAAAAGTAAGAGAGGGAGAGGAGAATTACTCCTTCTTTTTAAATTCCTCAAGCAGTTTTCTCCTTTCAATATTAATTACCACACAATATCATTTTCAAGGTCAAAATGGCCAGTCCGAATCCTAGTATCGCATGCAAATTTATATCCCAACCTTCCCGCCTTCTCATAAAAGTATAAATCTTGTGTATATATCTTTGTTCCAGCTCCTGGTGTAAAACTTTGTTCTGTTTTAAACCAAGGCTTTTCCAGTTTTTTGTTTTTAAATATCTCCATTCTAAAAAGATTAAATCCCATTCCCAATCCGTTGCATTCCTGTAGGGTGTCTGGGATAGGTATTTGAGGTATGAAATTCTTCGGCATCGTTTTGGGGTTTCCGTAGATCATTGGCTGACCTCCTTCTCCTTTCGTCCAGTAAAGACCGCCCACTACATCATATTTTTCTATCCCTTCGTATAATTTTAGAAGTCCATCTGGGGGAGGCATATTGTCTTCTTCTAGTGTTAAAATATATTTCCATTTTGAAAGTTCAGGATTAGATAAAATTGCTTCAAATGTTTGATTATAAGCGTCTCCTACCTCCATTTGTATAACAAACATTCTAAGGAACTTCTGGTTCATGGGAGTCATCATAAACATCCAGTTTTGAACCACTTTCGCAGGTATCGTTGCTCTTGTAGGAATGATACATATAGTTGATAAATCTTTATATGTCTTGCCTCTTGATAACCTTTCATTAGTAGTTATCAAGTTTAAATTATGTAATCCTTTATAATCATCTATAATAATTTGTGGTTTCATTAGAATGTAGTTACTTGAAGATTATTAAATATAAGATGAGGGACAAAGTAAGCTATAACTTCTGTTTTTCGTAAATCCTCATTAGCAATGGATTCTGGTAAGGCTGAGGTGGAAGCACTGTAAACTCCATGAAATGGCATCCCTCCCCAAATTGTTTGTCCAGTAGTTGTTCCGACTCCCATAGTTCCACTTCTTACACCAGACTCAAGAAAAACTGCACCATAAAGAGAAGCATTATTAGAATTACTGCTCGAGCGAAAGAGCCAAGCTCCATAGTAAAGAGACTGTCTCATTGAAAGTTGGGCAGAAGCCAAAGAAGAGTTCATAGTAAGAAACCTCTTCCCTTGGTAAAGAGATGATTGAACTGGAACGGTTTGTGTTCCTTGTTGAGATACCCCCCAAGTTGTAGAGATACTATTGATAAGGGAAAGTTGTGTCCCATTAACAGTATAGAGGCCAAACAAGAAAGAAGAGGTAAAAGGTTTTGAAGATTGGGTATAGTTATTAGTCATTCCCAGTAAGACAGTTTCAACTGTCATATTCCCAGCGAAAATATTATTCCCGATATCAAGGGGAAAAAAGAAAAGACTATCGTAAGTGATTGCCCGATTAACTGCGTTATCCGTACTGGCAGGGATAGCATTCTGCCAAAAGGACATATTTTGAGCACCTGGATTAGCACCAGAGATACTAGCTGTTCCTGAAGCTCCATCTAAAGACTGAGAAATAGTTATTTGATTATCTCCTGCCAAAAGATATCTTATCTGTGCCCCACTAGCTATACCTGTTGTCCCACTAGTATTTCCTAAATTAGACATTCCAACCGATTGTGATTCAACTGTTTGATTAAAAGCAGAAACTGTTACAGTCCCGCTAACGCCATCTAAGGATTGACTTAAAGTAACATTATTGCCTCCTGCAAACAAATATCTAATAGCACTACCACTTACTATGCCAGTTGTGCCTGCTGTATTACCAAGATTAGACATACCTAAAGTGTTTGAACCAGCTTCGCCACCAGCAGCCCCAGAAACAGTTACGGTCATAGACCCTCCATCAGTAGAACCAGATAAAGTAATATTGTTTCCACCAGCTAAAACTAATCTTTGTGAAGCTAACCCAGTATTACCTGCCGTGTTTCCAATAGTAGAGATACCTGCAGAATACTGTGAACCTGTTTGATTAAAAGCAGAAACTGTTACAGTCCCGCTAACGCCATCTAAGGATTGACTTAAAGTAACATTATTGCCTCCTGCAAACAAATAACGAATTGCGCTACCTGAAATCACCCCAGTTGTTCCTGAAGTATTTCCGAGATTTGACATTCCCAGAGTATTGCTTCCTGCTTCTCCTCCTCCTGCTCCTCCTGTTGGACTTAATCTAAATCCTTTGACTGGCATTTTGTTATTGATTTATTTTTTAATACTATTGACAAGGTTTTATGGTTTGATATACTTAAATTGTTAGTATGAGTAACAAATTTTCACGTGAGAGTTTTCGGCAATTATCCGCTTACTCATACTAGGCGGATTTTTGCTTTTACTATAACCAATAAAGAAGAAAGAAGGAAGCTCTGTTTGACGACTTAACAACTTCATAACCCTATATTAAATCTTAAAAAAATTAGGTAAAATCAATTAAAATTATTAAAATAAATCTGGCGAATTTTTAAAATTATGTGGGAAATTATTGAAACTTTATTAGAATTCTATCAAATAATCGGAGTGGCTATTTTTATCTCACTTGCTTTTTTCATTTTATTTAACCATACCCGCACCTTTAAGTGAGGGTATAGTTATCCCTCCTCCCTTTAACGATGGCGCTCCTTTAATATCAGTTTTTCCTTGATAAGTCTGAAGGCCTACACCGAAAAATCCAAATATGCTTAATGGCAGTAAAGATGGGTCATCTTTCATAATATCATAAACACTTTGTATAACCATTGGAATAAAAAGTTGTGCTACTTCTGATTTTAAATCTATTTCTTGTCCTGCAAATGTTTGTCCCTTTAGTAAATCAGTGGCAAACGAAAACAACGGAGCTTCTTTACTTTCAATCTGCCTGAATAAAATATCATATCTTGTTAGTGGTTTATATCCTTCGCCTAACGTAATTACCTTTCCTGTAGTTGAGCTGACATACTGTCCAGTTAGAAGTTGTCCAGCAATTCTTAGATATTGCTGAAATCCAGCACCAATATCAACTCGTGTATTCCCTATTTTTATTTTTAGAAAATCAGAACTTCTTGGGTCAGTTCCCACATCCAACCCACTCGCCTTTGCCAATCCTAAAATAGTAAGTCCCGTTCCCGCAAAAGCAAACAAAGATTTTAATGCTTCTTTTCTCACAAATGGACTTGCTTTTATGTAATAAGCTGGATTTAAAAGTGTGAGTCGTGAAGACATTAAGCGAGGCGAAAAGAAAAAACTATTTAAAGCATTTGCCGCTCCTTGCAACTTTCCCAAACTACCCCTGCCACTTCCAACATTTACAAAGTTTCCTGTTTCTTTCAATAGGTCTTTATTTTTTGAGGGATTTAATCCTAATCTTTCTGCATTTTTAACCATATCATCAAAAACATCTGCTCTTATCTTATTTAAAAATCCTGTATATGCTCTGCCAGAAGCTCTAACTCCTGGTATTTTTTCTGCCCAAGAAGACATAAACTTTTCTTCTCGTTGGCTTAGAATGTCATCCATTTGAGATAATGCTAACTTACCTTCTTGCATCAACTTAAAAGTGGGTCTTCTTATTATGCTTTCTTGTAAACCTTGAAATGCCTTTTCGCTTCCAAATTGCTTAAACATACCTATAAAAGTTTTAAAAGTTCTTACGGGATGAGTAATCGCCTGTTTAGGTAATAAAAATGCTCCCTGCCTGAATGGTGCAGATAAATCATAAGAAGCCATCACTGAACGGGGAATGTTGGATAGTTGGTAAATAGCATCTTTTGCTTTTTCAACAAAAGGCTTTTTGCTTAAAAGCGATTGAGTAAATTCTTTTGGGAAAACCCTATTTAGCAAGATAAGTTCTCCCTCTGTTGGAACTCTACCGCCAGATTTTCCGAATAACTTTACTAATGATTGCCGTGCAGTAATTTTATCCCAGTCGTTTAATAATGGGCTATTTTTTACTTGATTAAATATATCATCTATATCTGTTTGTCCAATTTTTCCCCTCAAACTTTCAAATTGGACTTTTGGTATCTCGCCTTTTAATGCCCCTAATTCAGAATAAAATCCTGCCTCCCCACTTGTTTTTGCTCCTATTGCTTTTGATTTTGCTATTTTTGCTCCTCTTTCTGCTGTATAAATAGTTTCTTGTAACTTTCTTATTGGTTTTGCTTCTTTTAAGGCACTGATAACTTTTTGCACAGGAGTTAATTGTTTTACCACATTCATATCCGCTGTTCCCATAAAACCCATTGTCAAGTCTTGTGTTCTTTTTGCAAAAGTTTTCTGTCCCTCTTTTAATAGTATATCTTCTTCTGGTGTAAGTTGATTACCCATTTTCTTTTTTATCGCCAACCCAAACGAAGCATCTATTTGCGATTGCTCGTCAATAGGATTTATTTCTGCCCTTTCTCTTACTGTTTTTAAAGAGGGAATAAAACTCTGTATCTTTTTTGTAATAGGTGTAATTACTTTTTGTATTCCTTCTTCAACTTTACCCAAAAATCTGCTTTCTAAAACTTTCTTTTCTGGTGCTTTTTCTAACTTTAAATCAGTATCAAGGTTTGGTTTTGCATAATTAGGAATTTGAATGCCTATATTTTTTAATGAAGGTAGTGCCATATTATTTCCAAAATTCCCACCATTTTCCAGTAGATGGGTATAACTCATCTAAAATACTTTTTACAAGTGGAGAGATAGTAGTGGTATTGTTTTCCGACTTCCATTGGTCTTCAATTTGTTTTCTTGTATATCCAGCAGTTTTATACTGATTGAACACATCTTTTGCTTGAGTTTGAATGTCTTGAACTGTAGGAGTTGGTTTAAAGCCAGTCGGTTGTAGACTTTCTGGCAATTTATTTAGATTTCCTTTATCCATTAAAGATTCTGCCGGAAAGGCTACTTTAAAGTCAGATGTAGTTCCTCCCTGTGAAATCCAGTTTTGAGCTGCCTGTTGATATGTTTCAAAAGCTATAAGTCCATCTAAACCCTTTTTACTGTCAATAAAACTTTGTATATTTGAAACCCTCATTGCATCTTTTCCTCTCCCAACTGGCGCCGAACTCAACTGCTTCACATACGGCACTCCATCAGCTCCCTCCATTACAGCGAAAATACCCTCATCGCGAGAATATATACTACTTACTTTATCTGCCCCAGGACGCAACATTAAGTCAATTGTTTCAATTGGCAATCCTGCCTCCAAAGCATAAGTTTCCAACTGTGTTCTCAACTGTGAAGTAAGTTGCAATGTTCCCTTTTTGGCTATTAAATTAGAAATAGTGGTAAAAGCAGTCAGAGCATCAGCTTTCTGACTATCCATTTCCTCATTTAATAAATTCAAAGCTTTTAAATTCTTATTATACTCAAACTCATATTCTTGTCTTGCGACATTATAATCTTGCTGACCTAATCGTAAAACGTTATTGATATAGGCATTTTTAGTATTCAACCTTTCTACTACCGCCTGCTCACGAATCGCCAATGACTCAAGCCTCTGAATAGCATTCCTCTCTGCTTCGCTTACCGCCCCTATCCTCCCCGCCTCCGATACGCCTTCTCCCGCCCGACTGGCAAATTCTCTTAAAGATTGCCTAATTTGTAAAGCCTCATTTTGTATAGCTTGCATTTCCTGTTCATCCAAAACTACTCCTTGTTCCTTCCTCAACCTATCAAACTCCTCCACCGACCTGAATTGAGCTGGCACAGCCGCTCCTGTTTCAAGCAGTTTTTTGTATTCCTCAATTTTTTGTTTTCTTTCCGCCGCTCTTAAAGCAGACGAATCTCCCACTACGGGCTTGGGAGTTGGGGCAGGAGGAGTTGATAAAATGCCCTCAGTAGCCCCTAATTGCTTCTGTGGCGCATCTTTTTGCGAAAGTTGAGGCGCGGTAGGGCTAAATGGTTTTAACTGCTTTCCTGTAACAGGGTCAAAGTATTGTCCGCCCAGCAATCTATTGGTTTCAGTGACCGAACCCAGTCCAGTTTTGGGTTGGTCAAAACCTTTGGCTATATCTTCCACATAAGTTCCTGTTCCTGGAGTAGGAGTGATAGTAGTAAGCTTACCTGTTTTTGGGTTATATTCTTGATAAGTAGGTGGAGGCAGTTTTGCTTGAAAAGCCCTATTGGCTTGTTCTGGCGCAGGAGTCCCCTTTGGGACATAAAGAGGAGCTTGGGCAGTTCCTATATTTATCGTCTCTCCAGCAGCAAATGCCCTTTGTTGTTCTTGCTGGGCAGCTACTTGACCCTGTTCGGCTAGTACACCTTGGTCATTGATAACAAATTGCGAGCTTATCCCCCTTTGGTAATCTGCCAATCTTTGTCTCATTCCAGCCGTTTCTTGTTCGCCTCGTTCTGCCAATCCTAAACTTCTTGGATCATTGATGTTAGTCTGGTAAAATTGTTCAGCTTGTTTTAATTCGGCCGGATCAGTAACTTCTTGTTGCCCAGACGGAACATCAGGCGACAAGTCATAAAAGGTTTTGCCTCCTACGCTATATTTTACAAATTTTAGTTTAACTTCTGCCATAAATTAAGAATCATTAGTATCTAAAAACCTGCTTTCTAAACTTGCAAATCGATAGTAAGAGCTGGTTTTTACAGAAGCCATACTTGGATTCTCCTTCAAATAAGATTGTTTTAACTTTTCATACTCTTTAGCGTAGTAGTCTCTGTCTCTCTCGTCCCGCAAGTATTGGCTGGCAAGTTCTGCCGCCTTTGCCATAATCACCTCAAACTCATCGTTCTGCACTAGCAAAGCATGTGAGTCGTTGGTTGAGTTTTCCGATAAAACCAAAGCGGTATCTTGCCAAACATACCTTGAATAATAACTTAAAAGATAATACTGCCCTCTTTTAAGGACAAGATTGTCAAAACCCCAGTCAGTATCATTTAAGTGAAGCAAAGCCGTAGTGGTTGTGTCTCTGTTCCAAAAGATGGCGGCATAGTCTATGGCGGTGTCCACCGGCGTTCCCACAGTTGTTTTATTTTGAAAATCCCATCTGATTTTATTCCATCCCGCCACAAATGCCGAGCAGTCATTCTGATTGGAATCGTTTATCTGATAGTAATTTCCCGAGTCAGAACCCAATCTCAAACTAATCTGATGTATCCCGGTATCGGCTACTGTCAGTTTGGCATCCACAAAAGCCGAACCTCTGGCTAAGTAAGCTGAAATATTAAAGTCCTCAATAGAATCATTTTGAATCCCCACCGCTGAATCTGTAGTGTCTGTGGTATCCGTTTGAAATCTTATTGATCCATTGCCTTCAATGTAATCATCATTGTCCACTTTCACATCTGAATCATTAACCGCGTCAGTGTCAAAACTGCCCCAGGCAGTATCTTCCAACGTGCTTACCTGAAGTTTATCGTCATCCACATTGGCGGAAATTCTTAATACCCTTGTAAGTCCATTATTGGTAATAGTGGCAATTCCTGTTTCCACCCCTTTTCTACGGTCAAATTCCGCCTGCGGTACAATATCATAAGTCTCAAACTCCCCTCGTGAGTCGGTTACTTGGGGTCTTAGGTCAACAATGGCATCTGCTTTGACATCAACAGGCAAAGCATAGTCATAATTATTGTCTGTTAGGTTAGGTGTCAAAACCGACTCTCTTATATTTCCTCTAAAATCAATATCTGACAAAGCGATGCGGACTGCAGAATTTATTAAGTCTCTTTCTACATTTGAATCACTAGTGTCTCCCGAAGAAATATTGGTAAGTCTGCGGCCGTGCAGTTTGGTCGTTAAGTCTCTTTGTATTTGTGAATATGTATATATTCCTCTTGTTGGCAAATTATTTAACCAGAAGCAATGGATGTGAAACAGACACCATTTCGTCTATTTCCATCTCACGGCTCGGTCCCCTTAATTCTATTTTGAACCTTACAAAACTGGATTCTAACCCCACATTGACAAACCTTCTATACACCGTTGCATCCGAAATAGTGGCACACTTTTTCCATCGGTCAAATCTGATGATTGACGTCCCCGAACCAGTGGAGACCGTCTCGTCAACCGTAATGGTCTGCAATGCCGCATGAGCTCCTGAAATAGTTGTTATATGGGCAAGATATCCTGAATTAGAACCTGTCTGCACTTCTATTTCGTCTCCAACTTGCAGTGAATCATCACCCGAAGCCAAAGTTACGGTAAAAGTGGTGGTGGAAGTCCAAGTAGCTGTTCCCTCTAAAGGAAGTCCATTGGTATCCACCAAACTTCTTACCCCTTGAGCTTTGACAATAATTCTGTTGGCGGCAGTAACAAATCTTTTAAACTTGACCCAAAGCGTATCCCATGTTTCATCAATTTCTTCCGCTGGAATAAACTGAGTGATAAAGTACCCTCTTTGAGCGGTGGAACTTGTCGTATTTTCCATAATCCAAATAGCATTTACCGAAGCATTTGAGTTATTTCTATGGCTTCCTCCCACCAAAAACCCTCTTTGCGTGGTTGTTGCCGCATTGGGGGTTGAAAGCGAGAATAAAGCTCCCGCTCCCCCGCCTAACCTTTGCTGACCGAAGTCAGTTGATCCCCATTGTCCAATTGAAAATTTGTTATATAACCTTCCGTTAATAGGATTTAAGCACCAAATGCCTGCAGTTTGACGGGGTGAAACATTAAAAGGAGTATCAAGGTTCATATAAATCAATCCATCATCGTCAATCGTCATTCCCCTCCTTGACATACTGGTTGTTCTTAAAAAAAAGTTAGCTTCTTCCTCTGAAACGGGCAAAGCTATTTTCTGTCCCGACCTTACCATTGGCGCAAATCCTCTGCCATCAAACTCCAGCAGAACGCCTTTGTTATTTAAAATAACTGGAATTTCTAAGAAACCGACTCCGCCTAATGGAAGCGGACTATAAATCGTATGAATATCATTATATGTTTCCTTTGAACCATCCCATTCAATTACTTTTCCGTCCCCCTCATAAAGATGCCTGCAAGTAATCCAAGCCCTGTTGGTAGTGGTAAAAATATGCTGAATTTGTAAATAGGAAGGCAAAATAAGTCTTCTGGCAGTTATGGTGTCATTAGCAGTATCTGATGGGCGGGAAATTGTATGGACGTAATTTCCATCTCCCACTAACATAATTCTCCGGTGAGGAAAGTAAGTAATTGGATGAGGAGCACCCACCTCTAGGGCAGTTTGGGATTGAGTTGTTACCCACCAATTAAGATTCCACCCTCTGCCCCCTGTGTCGTTTAATACCGCAATATCAGTATCTCTGGTAACAAATAACTGATTTCGGCTTGTATCTCCAAGAGTATCTTTTTCAAAGTTATCAAAATCTCTTGCGTCAGTCGGAGTGCTTGCCAGAGTGTCTTCATCCCATGTTGCCGTGTCTAAAACCAAGGGATTTACTGTATCAGTTCTTGCAAGCCTCCCATTTCGGTTAAGCGCCCACCACCTGTCAACACAATCAGCATCGGTTCTGATAAAAGCGTCCACAATGCCAAGATTAGCTAAATTTGCATCAGTCGTGTCAGCTACTGTTGTCAACCTTCTTGAGAGCATAACCGTACCCTCGTTTTTCTCTAAATCAATATTATGGGTTTTCCAAAGGACACCATAATACTTTCCTAAGTAAGGACCAGTCCATCTTCTCAATTCAGTTGGTGGGATATGTATTTCCAAATTAATTCAATGGTCTTACTAACATCCACGAACCTGCATATACTGTGATGCTTGAAGTTCCGTCTCCGCCAGTAATTCCCCATTGAAAAGTTATGTTTCCCGAACTTGAACCAATTTTTATCACTCCTCGCAAACTTATCATTACATCAAGATTTAATGTGCCAAGTCCAACATTATCATTGGCCGCCTCTGAAACTTTTGTTGTTATTCCTGTTGCTAATGCGGCAATTCTCACAGCATCATAAGTTCCCCCTGCCGGTAAATTAAAATTATAAGATATATTAGCGTTTCCATCGGCGGTTCTTACGCAAAAAATCGTCATTTCCAATAAATAATCCGTATTTTTTTCACCAAAAAATGAAAAATCACTATCGTTTTCTAATCCTGCATCACTTCCTGTGCGTACCTTGTTTACAAATTTTCGCAAAATATTTCCAATACTAGTTGATGGCACATCAATATCCCTCACCGTTCCTTCACTAACATCTGCTTTTTTGTATGTAAGATTAGAAACAGCATTATCTTCCGCATTAAGCGTATTGACAAATTTTCCCGTTGACGGCTCTTCTTCAAAGGCCACTCCAAAGTTAAAATTATTTTTCATAATTTTTTAACTAATAATTGACTGTGAGGAACCTTTATATAATATTTCTTTAAAAAAAGGTTATACTTTTTTAGAAATAAGTAATTACAATAGCAATTCCTGGCGCCCCTGCGCCTCCTGCACCTGAGTTAGCGCCGTTGGTAGAAGCTCCGCCTCCGCCTCCTCCTGCTCCATAATTACCGCC
>Ga0114944_1000200_pt1 | contig 14610 bp, 12 predicted proteins | sample OV2TP2_FD_89582 | JGI IMG/M metagenome (GOLD analysis project Ga0114944, IMG submission 89582) | Hot spring microbial communities from Beatty, Nevada to study Microbial Dark Matter (Phase II) - OV2 TP2 | ecosystem: Environmental > Aquatic > Thermal springs > Hot (42-90C) | place: USA: Beatty... | reverse complement strand
GTTTAAAAAAACAGTTCGGGAGAAATTGAATATTGAGATCGAATAGTTCAGGCGGTTCCCCCGATACATCGGGGCCGCCCCACACCACACAGAAACCCTGACAGCGATGTTGGGGTTTTATTTTTATCAGAAACAGATAAAGCTTATTTCAATACCCTGTTTCTGAAAAAGTAATGAGCAATAATAAAGTGGCTGTAGTAATAATAGTCCCCATTCATTTGAAAATAGAGCTGTTCATCTTTGGTTGTTACCACTTCATCAACACACATAAAGCCTTTTCTTAAATGACCTTCAATAGTTTTCGTAAGCAATACAAGAAAGGGGCAACGTACAATTTCAAGTTGTCCATTTCTATTTACAATAAACAGGCATGTAGAATCATAACCTTCTTCATTACCTGGATCGAAATACATAGATTTTTAATTTAAAAGTTTACTCTTCCTTTCTTTTTACTACCAGGTACCAGTCATTTTCCAGCGGCAGGTAGCCGTAATCATAACAATAAAAATAGGTTTTGCCGGTTTTGGTAGTGTAGGTGTGTGTATGGTAGGTAAAATGAAACCCGAGACGTTGCAGTTTATCCCTGTTGGCTTTGGCGGTTTCTTCTCCATCGGGCAAAATACTTCCAAGGATCCTGCGGTTTTTCAGCAAGGTATTGTTGATGTTTCGCACATAGGCGCTGTAATTCCCTTTGGCCTTCTGCTGGTTGTTGTAATTATTACGGCAATAATCATCACAGAATTTTTTGTCGCTTCTTCCCTTTAGTGGTTTGCCACAGGCAAGGCAGGTTTTGGTTTCTGATGCAAGCATACCAGTTATTTACACAAACAATATACAGAATTTTATCCGTGTGCAAACGCTTATACACAATTAGTATAAGGAGTAAACGGATAAAAACCGGCTCCGGCCTTTTGCCAATCACATCTTTGCGTTATCAATCGGAAATCATGACGGTTGATTGAGATAACAAAATTTTTAACCCGTTCCGGCCTGAATACCGGGACACAAATTTTAAAACCATGTACGCATTAAAAAACAAAGTTCAGTTGATTGGCAACCTGGGTGGAAAACCCGAAGTAAAGAACACCGAAGGCGGAAAAAAACTGGCGCAGTTCAGCATCGCCACCAGCGAAAGCTACCGCAATGCCAAAGGCGAAAAAGTAACCGAAACCCAATGGCACCGGGTGGTGGCCTGGGGCAAACTGGCCGAGATAGCTGAGAAATACCTTGACAAAGGCAAAGAAGTGGCTATTGAAGGCAAGCTGGTAAACCGCAGCTACAACGATAAGGATGGCAACAAAAAATACATCACCGAAATTCAGCTGAATGAGCTGCTGATGCTGGGGGCAAAGCCTGCCGGTGAATAGTTTAATTATTTAGCTGCAGAAGACACACAGCTGTGTGTCACCTGCAGCTTTTATTTTTATAGATTGTCTGCTGATTGTATTTTAGAATATGATTTATGATAATGAAAATGAAATGTTCCGACTTGCTGACGGCCTGGTAAATCAAAGCTCCCGCAATATTTTCATTACCGGCAAGGCGGGAACCGGGAAAACAACGTTCCTTAAATACATAAAAGAGAACTGCCCCAAACAGCTGGCTGTGGTGGCGCCAACGGGTGTGGCGGCCATTAATGCCGGTGGAGTCACCATGCATTCTTTTTTTCAGCTCCCTTTGTCGCCATTCATTCCGGCTGATGGTGGATTTCGGAACCAGCATGAGGAAGTGGCGAATAAAAACAGCTTGCTCAGCCGGCTACGAATGACCACTGAAAAGAAAAAAGTTTTACAGGAACTGGAGCTGCTTGTCATTGATGAAATCAGCATGGTGCGCTGCGATACACTGGATGCAGTGGATACCGTGCTGCGGCATACCCGTCGCAGGCACCATGAGCGGTTTGGAGGTGTGCAGGTATTATTCATCGGCGATATGTTTCAGCTGCCGCCGGTGATAAAAGATAACGAATGGAACCTGCTGAAAGAATTTTACAACAGTCCTTATTTTTTCGAGAGTCTTGTGATCAGGGATGAACAACCGGTGTTTATTGAGTTTGATAAAATTTACCGGCAGAGCGAAGAAAAGTTTATATCGGTGCTCAACCAGGTGCGCAACAATGAGCTTGATGAGGAAGGGCGGCAGCTGCTGGAAAGCAGGTACAATCCCTCCTTTAAATATGGCCGTGATGATGGCTACATCATTTTAACCACGCACAATGAAAAGGCAAGAATAAAAAATGAAAATGAGCTGAATAAACTGAACGGGCCCGTTATTAGTTTCAAAGCAGAAGTAAAAGGTGATTTTCCTGAAAACGCATACCCTGCTGATGAAATACTTCAGTTGAAAGCCGGCGCACAGGTAATGTTTATTAAAAATGATACGGAAAAAGTGCGGCGGTATTTCAATGGAAAAATCGGGATAGTGACTGATCTTGGCAATGAAAAAATCATAGTGCAATGCAAAGATGAACCTGCGGCCATTGAAGTGAGGAAAGAAACCTGGGAGAATATCCGCTACACGGTTGACAAAACCACCCGCAAGCTTGAGGAAGAAGTGCTGGGCTCGTTTACCCAGTATCCTTTACGGCTGGCCTGGGCTATCACCATTCACAAAAGCCAGGGACTCACTTTTGATAAGGTGATTATTGATGCAGGCGAAGCATTTGCGCCGGGGCAGGTGTACGTTGCGTTGAGCCGCTGCACTACGCTTGACGGAATTGTATTACAAAACAGAATCAGATCTGTGGGACTGTTTACTGATGAGAGAATAGTTCGCTTTTTACAAAATAATATTTCTACCAGTGCTTTAGCAAATGAGCTGCAGCAGGCAAAGAAAAATTACCTGCTTAAAATTATTCTGTCGTTGTTTGATTACAGCGGTATAGCAGGAGAAATAAAGGAACTCAGAAAATACCTGAAGGAAAATAAAAATTCATTCAATGAAGAAGCACAGCCGTGGGCGGAGGAAATGATTTCGAAAGTGAATGCGCTGCAAAATACGGCCGAAAAATTTCACATGCAGATAGAGCGGTTATTTCAACAGGGCGAAAATCCCGTATTAAATGAACAGCTGAATGAGCGGTTGAATGCAGGTGCAGAATATTTTGCCAATGCACAAAACAGGGTGCTTGGTTTTTTGCAAACAACTCCTTTGTTAACAGACAGCAGACAGCACGCAAAAGAAATGAATGAATTGCTCAGGGAAATTTTTGTTCAGCTTTCATTAAAACAGCATTTGCTCACCGGATTTTCGGGCAGGGTTGAAACAGAATCTTTTCATAAAAGAAAAAAAAGCTTTGTAGTGCCGCCATTTTCAGTTAATACTTATGCAGGGGTGGCAAAAGAAAGAACGGAAAGTCCGCATCCCGTTTTGCATCAGCGGCTCAGAAAATTACGGGATGCAATCTGTGCGAAATCTGATTTGCCGATTTATATAGTGGCAGGCAGCAGCACGCTGGATGAAATGGCCCGTTATCTGCCGCAATCATTGACGGAGCTTAGAAAAATCAGCGGTTTTGGCGATGCCAAGATTGAAAAATACGGCCAGCAGTTTCTGGATATTATTTTGGAATATTGCCATGACAAAAATCTCGCTTCATTGATTCATGAAAAGACTCCCAAGCGGGAAAGAAAATCAACAGGCAGTGATAAGAAAGTAAAGGGAGAAACAAAACTTGAATCATTTCGCTTATATAAGCAGGGGAAAAACATAGATGAAATTGCAAAAGAAAGAAATCTTACCAGGGGTACCATCGAAAGTCACCTGGCCTATTATGTCTTTACAGGTAATATTAATAATATTAGTGAATTGGTAAATCCGGAAAAAATAACATTGATAGAACCGGAAATCAGAAATCTTTCAGGTAAATCAATCACAGCAGTGAAAGAGAAGCTCGGCAATGTTGTTAGCTATGGCGAAATACGGCTTGTAATGGCCTGGTTGGATAGAAAAAAGGATCAACGACCCATATAGACCATCAGTATCTGCACATCGCTTGGATTTATGCCCGAAATACGGCTGGCCTGGCCAAGCGTGGCAGGTTTAATTTTCGAAAGTTTTTCTCTTGCTTCGTTTCCCAGGGCCTGGATTTTTTTGTAGTCAAACGATTCAGGAATTCTCAAATCCTCCAGTTGTGACATTCTTTCCACCAGTTCCTTTTCTTTAACGATATATACTTCGTACTTGATTTGAATGGCAGCCTGCCCCGTAAATTCAGGTGAATATTTTTTCAATTGATTTTGTAAAGTGGGCAAATGAGCTGCAAGGTCTTTCAGTTCAATACCTGGCCGAAGCAATATTTTTGACAGTTTTTGTTTTTCAGTAACCGGGGAAGAGGAAGATTTTTCAAGGAAAGGATTTATTTCTTCCGGCGAAACAGACATTTCATTCAGTAAAGAAATAATTTTCTCGACTCCTTCCCCCTTTTCCCTAACCCTGTTCATTCTTTCCTGCGAAGCAAGGCCGAGCCGGTAACTTAATTCGGTCAGCCGCAGATCGGCATTATCTTGCCGAAGCAGGGTTCTGAATTCCGCCCTCGATGTAAACATCCGGTATGGCTCCTCGGTTCCTTTACTGATTAAATCATCAATTAGCACCCCAATATAGGCTTCGCTTCTTTTAAGTATTACCGGTTCCAGGTTCCTGATTTTTTGATGTGCATTTATTCCTGCCACTAAGCCTTGGCATGCAGCTTCTTCATACCCGGTTGTGCCATTTATTTGGCCGGCAAAAAACAGGTTTTCAATAAGTTTTGTTTCAAGGGTGTATTTAAGCTGTGTTGGAGGAAAATAATCGTATTCTATTGCATATCCGGGTCGGAACATTTTTGCATTCTCAAACCCCGATATATTACGAATAGCTTCGTATTGAATTTCTTCGGGTAAGGACGTAGAAAATCCGTTTAAATAAACTTCTATGGTGCTTAAGCCTTCAGGTTCAACAAAAAGTTGGTGCCTTTCACGATCAGCAAACCTGTTGATTTTGTCCTCGATGCTTGGACAGTATCTTGGCCCAACGCCTTCAATTCTACCTGCAAACATCGGACTTCTGTCAAATCCGGTTTTAAGAATATCATGAACTTTTGGATTGGTATACGCTATCCAGCAGCATTTTTGTTTTTCCGGTTTTTTTGTGGGTAAAAAAGAAAACCCAACAATTTCTTCATCGCCAGGTTGCTCTTCCATTTTACCATAGTTCAGGCTTCGCCCATCTATCCTAGGGGGCGTTCCGGTTTTAAGCCTGTCGCTTTCAAATCCAAAAGCAACAAGTTGCTCTGTAATGCCTGTAGCAGCTTTTTCTGCTATTCTACCTCCACCAAAGTTTTTTTCTCCTATATGAACTAAGCCGTTCAGAAAAGTGCCATTTGTAAGTACCACTGCTTCAGATAAGATTTCATGTCCCAAGCCTGTCTTTACACCCACTACTCTGTTGCCTTTTACCAATAGCCCCTTAACCATATCCTGGTAAAAATCGAGATTGTTTGTTTTCTCCAGCATTTCTCTCCACTTCCAGGAAAACAGCATCCGGTCATTCTGAGCTCTCGGGCTCCACATAGCAGGTCCTTTCGATCTGTTCAGCATGCGGAATTGTATCATCGTTTCATCTGTTACAATTCCGGAATACCCGCCCAATGCGTCAATCTCCCTTACTATCTGTCCTTTGGCAATTCCACCCATAGCCGGATTGCAGCTCATCTGGGCTATGGTTTGCATATTCATTGTAATTAGCAATACCTTAGAGCCAAGGTTGGAAGCTGCAGCAGCAGCTTCACAGCCGGCATGACCGGCGCCTACCACCACTATATCATATTTCGGAAACATAGGAACCTGCAAAGGTATTTTTATATATCAGAAATAGTTAAGCAGGCTCCATTCATCTTCGTCAGCACATCAAAATTTATTATGTGTCACGTGAAACACTATTGAAGTAGCGGGATAAGTAAAGATTTTCCCTTTTTGCCATAATCTTCTTTTGCATTATAGTTTTATCTGAATAGCCACACAAATGAAGTGCTCCATGAAAAATAACCCGTAGAAGCTCGGCTGTAAAGCCGGATTTTAAATTCAATGAATTTTCTTTAATCCTGTCAATACTGATATATACATCTGCAATAACAGGGAGATCGGGCTTCGATAATTCAAAAGTTATTATATCTGTTAGAAAGTTATGCTTCAGGAATTGCTTATTTATATTAAGTAGGTATTTGTCTGTTGTGAATATAAAATTAATGGTTTCCAGCTGCTTATTTTCACTTTTGAAAATCTCAACAATAAAATCTTTTAATTTATTTCTGTTCTTCAAATGAATTTTTACTCTATCTGAAAAAAAATAAACTTTAGGATTTGACCTGAATGGCATAATTTCAAAATTCGTAATAAAATGTAGTTCAGCGAATTTAGCTTTGTATTCAATTTTTTATGAAACTGTCAGAACTAAAGCCCGGCCAGGAAGCAATTATCAGCCAGTTTGACAATAATGAGATTTTCCTCAAGCTTATGGAAATGGGATGTGTACCCGGTGAAAGAATATATCTTGAAAAAATCGCTCCTTTAGGTGACCCAATATCAGTAAATATTTCCGGTTACTCCCTAAGCCTGAGATTAAATGAGGCTGAACATATAGAAGTCAATTTAATTAACTGAATATCAATATTTTAAATGAAGATCGGGCTGTATTTTGGCTCTTTCAATCCTATTCATATCGGCCATTTGATTATTGCCAATTACATTTTAAACGAAACAGAACTTGAAAAAATTTGGCTAATAGTATCGCCTCAAAATCCATTTAAACAAAACAGTAGCCTTCTCAATGAATTCGATCGCCTGCATCTGGCAAGACTCGCAACGCAAGACGACACAAGAATAAAAGTCTCCGACATTGAGTTCAAACTTTCTAAGCCGTCATATACTTCAAACACCATGGCTTATTTATCAGAGAAATATCCGCATCACAGGTTTTCCATCATCATGGGAAGCGATAGTTTTCAGAACTTAAAGAAATGGAAAAACCATGATTACATCTTAGCCAACTATCCAATTTATGTTTACACAAGACCCGGTTTTGAAATAAAAAAGAAACCGGGGCTTAATCTGCATGTTCTCGATGCGCCGCTTATTCAAATCTCCGCTTCACAGATAAGAGAGTATATCAAGAAGGGTAAATCTATCCGATACATGGTGCCCGAAGCAGTGAGAGAAGAAATAGAAACCAGAAAATTTTATAAAAAATAGACATTAGAAAACATAACCAAGCAACAGGCATCCTACCACTATAAGCGGAGGTGGAATCTTTGTGTATTGTAGCAGTGTAAATGTGCCGGCAATAACAATAGCATTTATTAAACTCCCCAGGCGTATATCGAGCAGCGAAATATCTTTCATCAGGTAAAGTGTTGAAGCTACCATAATGCCGACTACCACAGCATTTATCCCTTCAAGCGATCGGTAAACTGCAGCATACTTTTTCAGATTGTGCCATATCGGGAAGAAAAACAAAACCAACAATGCACTCGGAAGAAAAATCGCAACAGTTCCTATTATGCAACCCACAACCTGCATAATCGTTCTTTCTTCCGGCGTTTTTCCATACTCCTTCATTGCCATGCCCCCGGTAAAAGAAGCAATTGCAAAAACAGGTCCGGGCATTGCTCTTACTATGCCCATTCCCGTGTACATATCATCTTTATTTATCCTTATCACCTCCGGGTCCTTTTCTTCTATTGCATAGGGACGAACGGAAAATTGTTCATACATCATTGGCATTAATACCTGCCCCCCGCCAAACACAAGACTACCCATACGGTACGTATTCTCAAAAAGGTTTACCGGCGCACGGTTGGGCCAATCATTTTTTTTAGCCGTCTGACTAAAAAATCCCGCTGTAATAAATATTATTCCAAATAACCAAAAGTTCCACCATTTTATTTTTTTTGGCTTTTGCTCCATCTGCGGAATACGTTTACGACTCAGGTTAGTGGTCACGCCTCCCAAAACAATCAGCATAGGAAATACCCAGGGCTGCTTAAATAATAGATAAGTGGCCACTGCACAAACTCCCATAATCACCCATGTGATTGTATTCCTGATGGTGATTTGAAATGCAATAACTGTAGCATAAACCAGGAAACCTACCGCCATCGGCGGTATGAATTTGAAAATATCAACATGCAGGGCCTTTTTATCTATATAATGAAGCAGAAATGACAGGGCGCCCATCAGTGTGCTGGCAGGTAAAATCCAAATGATAAGCGTGAGCACTGCAAGCGGCACACCACCTCTTTTATAACCTATAAGTGTTACCGTTTGTGTAGATGAAGCTCCAGGAAGCAGCTGGCAAAAAGCATTATATTCTATAAGTTCCTGCTCGGTTACATAAGGCCTTTTCCTGGCAAAGGTTTTTACCATCATGCCAATATGTGCCTGCGGCCCCCCAAAAGCAGTAACACTATAAAGAAATACAGTTTTTAAAAATGGTATATGCCGCAGCAGCATGATTGACTAAAAGTAAAAAAAATAATTTCAATCACACGGCGGCATAAAATGAAATATTATTTCCGGTAATTTCAACAAAATTTTTATTACATGATAAATTTCATTTTACCCCTTTCGCTGTTGATCATTTCATCTGCACTTGTTGCACAGAAAAAAACAACAGATCTGTCGGAAAAAATAAGTATTGCTGCCGACAATATAGAATCCAAATGCATTGCCTGGCGCCGTGATATTCATCAGCATCCCGAGCTGGGAAATAACGAGTACCGTACAGCCAAACTGATTGCAAACCATCTCCGGTCGCTTGGAATAGAAGTGCAGGAGGGTATTGGTAAAACCGGTGTTGTTGGAATTTTAAAAGGTACAAAACCCGGTCCTTGCATCGGTTTGAGAGCTGATATGGATGGATTGCCCGTTGTGGAAAGAGTTGATCTGCCCTTTGCCTCAAAAGTAAAGGCCACTTACAACGGGCAGGAAGTTGGCGTGATGCATGCCTGCGGTCACGATACGCATGTGGCCATACTCATGAGTGTAGCAGAAATTTTATCCGGTATGAAAAACGAACTGAAAGGAACCATCAAATTCATTTTCCAACCCGCCGAAGAAGGCCCACCCGAAGGTGAAGAAGGCGGCGCCCCGCTGATGATAAAGGAAGGTGTGCTGGAAAATCCCAAAATGGATGTGATGTTTGGTTTGCATATCGGCTCCCAAACCGATGTAGGAAAAATAACTTACCGCAGTGGGGGTGTTATGGCTTCATCGGATTGGTTTACTATCAAAGTAAAAGGAAAACAAACCCACGGCGCCAGCCCCTGGGGCGGTATTGACCCCGTGGTAGTTTCTGCACAAATAATAAACGGGCTGCAAACTATTGTGAGCCGTCAAACCGACCTTACAAAAAACCCGGCGGTGATTTCAGTGAGTACCGTGCATGGCGGTGTACGTTCCAATATTATTCCTGAAGAAGTAACCATGACAGGCACCATCCGTACACTGGATACTGGCGTGCAGCGCATCATTCATGAAAAGATGAAGCTTACCGCTGCAAAAATTGCCGAAGCGTCCGGCGCAACAGCCGAAACGGTTATTGAAACCAAAACACTGGTCACTTACAACGACCCGGCGCTGACAAAACAAATGATACCAAGTTTGGTAAAAGCTGCCGGCGAGCAGAATGTAATGGAAGTGCCGCCACAAACCGGCGCTGAAGACTTTTCCTACTTTGCCGAAAAAGTTCCTTCGCTTTTCTTTTTTATCGGGGGCAAGCAACCCGGTGTGGACCCGACAAAAGTTTTTCCGCATCATACTCCCGATTTCTGGATTGATGAAAGCGGCATGAAGACCGGCATCAAGGCATTTCTGCATCTCGTGTTTGATTACATGAATGTGCAGACTGCCGCGCCATCGGCAACACAGAAAAAACCGTTTTGATGAATAGCTACGCTGATGACGCAGATTGAGTAGATTAAGACGGATAAAATCTGCGATAATCAGTTATATCAGCGTCATCAGCCTTCCTGTTTTTATAAATATAATTACTGTTTTATGAGAAAAAAAATTTCCTGTTGTTCAGCTTGTTCAATGTATTGTTGGTACAGGTACCAGTAAATGAATAACAAAAAAAGTAAATGAAAAATGACCATCACCCCCACCCAATAAACCCCCAAGCTCACAACCTACCACATAGGTTTACTCTATGCTCCTATGTGCCTATGATTCTATGGGGTTAAAATAACCGGAAACAAAAGTAAAAATCAAAATTAATGCGGTAGTAGAACTATTATAAAAGATATAGCCCCCTCACCCTACCACCCCATACACCACCCAGCTCATCAAATAAGCCAGCCCCGTCATATAGATTAGCTGAACAAGCGGCCACTTCCAGCTGCGGGTTTCACGCTTTACTACGGCAAGGGTGCTCATGCACTGCATGGCAAATACATAAAATATCATCAGCGACAGCCCGCTGGCCAGTGTATAAACCGGCGTGCCGTCTTTCCGTACCGCCGCTTTCATTTTATCACGCAGCAAAAGATCATTTTCTTCATCGCCTACGCTGTACAGCGTCGCCATAGTGCCCACAAACACTTCCCTTGCTGCAAACGAAGTGATCAGTGCAATTCCGATTTTCCAGTCGTAACCCAGCGGCGTAATCACCGGCTCAATGGCTTTGCCGATGATGCCTGCATAGGAGCTTTCCATCTGCACGGCATCCTTTTCTTTTTCCAGTTTGGCCACATCGGCGCCGGGCTGTGCTTTCATTTGTTCATACTGCTGTGCCAACCGCTGCATCGTATTACCCGGGCCAAAAGAACTCAGCGCCCAGAGTATCAAGCTTATTATCATGATTACCTTGCCCGCATCAAACACAAAAATCTTTGCCTTGTTCACCATTGTATGCACCACATTGCCCCAGCGTGGCGAACGGTAAGTGGGCAGCTCCAGGATAAAAAAACTTCTTTCCTTGATTTTTATAAACCACCGGGCCACATAAGCCACCAGCAGCCCCATAAACAAGCCCAGCAGGTAAAGCCCCATCATCACCAGGCCTTGCACACTTAAAAACCCAAGCAGGTAATTGTTGGGAATTACCAGTGCTATCAAAATAGTAAACACCGGCAGCCGCGCCGAACAACTCATCAGCGGCGTGATGAGTATGGTCAGCAGCCGCTCTTTCCGGTTTTCAATGCTGCGTGCACTCATGATGGCGGGCACGGCGCAGGCAAACCCGCTTATCATCGGCATCACACTTTTACCATTCAGTCCTACACTTCTCATTAAACGATCCGAAAGAAAACTGATGCGGGCCATATAACCGCTGTCTTCGAGCAGCGTGATAAGCCCGAACAAAATCATTATCTGCGGTACAAACACCATGATGCCGCTCAGCCCCGCAATCACGCCATTGATGAGCAGGTTGCTCCACCATGCTGACGGCAATGAAACAGAAAGCGCCGAACTCAGTTTTACAAAACCCAGTTCAATCCAGTCCATCGGGTACTGCGCTATCAGGAATACACTTTGAAACAAAAGGAATAAAACAGCCAGCAGAATCACGTAGCCCCAACGGCGGTGCAGCAGTATGTTGTCCAGCTTATCGGTCAGCAGGTTTTTTTCAAGCGGGTCGGGCTCCACCACGGTGTGCTGCATGATGGCTTTGATGCGGGCATAGCGGTCGGTTATTTCTTCGGCCTGCGAAAGCGTTTTATTTACCGGGATATTTTTTATCGCATCTTCAACAATGCTTTTTATCTCCGGTTTTACGTCAAGCTCTTTATGATTGAAGGCAAGATGCAGCGCCTTGTAGTCGCTGAGCTGCGACAATTTTTCTTTGATGGCCTGCACGGTGCCACGGCCCCAATAAGCACCCGGCACAAAATTGCGCAGGTTTCTTTGCCCGAGGTGCGCCGCCAATTGCGTCAGCGTTTTTTTTAATTCTTTAATTCCTTTATTCTTTCGCGGGTTCACCGGCACCACGGGCACACCCAGCTCACGTTCCAGCCCCGCCACATCAATCTCCACTCCTTTTTTGTGTGCAAGGTCCATCATAGTGAGCACCACCACGGTGGGCATTTTCAGGTCAATCACCTGCGATGCAAACAGCAGGTTACGCTTCAGGTTCGATGCGTCCACTATCACCACCAGTATATCGGGATGCTCTTCATGTTCCTCATTCAGCAGCACATCGTAGGTCACCCACTCATCGTGCCGTCGCGGGTACAGGCTGTAGGTGCCCGGCAGGTCAAGAAACTCGGCCCACAGTTTTTCATCCAGTTTCCCGTCGCCCACTTTCAGCTCCACCGTCACGCCGGGTAAATTGCCCACCTTCTGGTTCAGCCCTGTCAGGCAGTTGAACAGCGAGCTCTTGCCACTGTTGGGATTACCCACCAAACCAATATGTATGTTATTTCCACCCACTGTAACCTGCAAATGTAGAAGGTAGCCCTCTTTGCGATTTACGAAATCGGATTTTTGGCAGGGATGATTTTTGTCATATCGGGAATTTTTAAATTTTGTTACGTGATGTTTTTTTTGATAGCCAGCTGTAGTGCTGCTATTGGGCTAATGTTGCGACGCTCCGTTCAGGGTTCGGTTCGCTTATCAGCAAAAAACAGGAACGCGGATGACACGGATATGACGGATTTAAACGGATTTTTTTATCCGCAACCATCAGTTTTATCCGCGATTTCAGCCTTCCCATTCAATTACCAGTTTTTAAGTTTTAATGAAATCAATCGGAAGTTTTCCAAAAGCGGGTAATCTGCATCATCAAACCCTTTAAGGGTTTGGGGCATCGTCCTACCTTTGCTCCAGCCAATCAAAACATTCTTATGAAACAAGGCCGTGCACTCCTGTTCCTGGTTCTTTTGTTTACCGTACAATTTTCGTTCAGCCAGAAAAACAAATCGCCCAAACTCAGCAAAGCCGATAAAATCACATACGCCAATCTTCAAACTCATATCGGTTACCTGGCCGATGATAAACTGGAAGGCAGAAGGGCGGGTACCAATGGTGAAAAACTGGCGGCCGAATACATCAGCAAAAAATTTGCAGAGTATGGCCTGCAGCCAAAAGGTACAGAAGGTTTTTTTCAGCCATTTGAAATTTACGACGGCAAACAGATTAACAGCGCCACGCATTTCATTATTAATGATCATCCGCTGGTGGCGGGCAAAGATTTTTTCCCTTTTCCCTTTTCTCCCAACATCAGCATCGAAGCGCTGCCGGCCATCGCCGTGCAGGAGATGGACATGCCCTGGTTTTATAATTTGAAAGAAGGTCTTGAGGAGAATAAAAACAATCCCCATTTCGATTTGAACGAATACATCCGCAGCAACGCCAAAAAAGCCAAAGACCGCGGCGCTTCGGCTGTCATTCTTTACAATACATCTTCACTGGATGATAAGCTTGCCTTTAATCCCAAAGACCGTTCTGAAAAACTCGATATCCCGGTAGTGTATGTTTCAAAAGAAGCTGCCAAAAAATATTTCAGCGACCCGTCGGCCACGCTTGATATCAGGCTGAAGATTGACATCGGCGACAAAAAACGAACCGGCCGCAATGTAATTGGCTATCTTGATAACGGCGCCGCCCGAACCGTAGTGCTGGGCGCCCATTTCGATCACCTGGGGTATGGTGAGGACGGGGGTTCACTGGATCGTTCGGGGCAAAAAGCCATTCACAACGGCGCCGACGATAATGCCAGCGGCACTGCAGCGCTGATAGAGCTGACAAGAATTTTAAAAAGCTTAAAACAAAAAAACAGCAACTACCTCTTCATTGCTTTTTCCGGCGAAGAGCTGGGGTTGAACGGCTCAAAGTTTTTTACCGACAACCCCACCATCAGCCTCAGCAGCATCAATTACATGATCAATATGGATATGGTAGGCCGCCTGAGCGACAGCAGCAACACAGTAACTATCGGTGGCTTCGGTACTTCGCCTTTGTGGAGTTCTGTTATCAATCCGGCTGATAAAAAAAATCTTTTTGCCATCCGTATTGACAGCAGCGGCAGAGGCCCCAGCGATCATACGTCATTTTACCTGAAAGATATTCCTGTTTTGTTTTTCTTTACCGGCCTGCATGGCGACTATCATAAGCCGTCGGATGATTTTGATAAAATCAATTTTACCGGCACAACAAAAATTATTAATTATATCAGCGGCATTTTGCAGTCGCCACTTACATCGGAACGGAAGCTGGCTTTTTCCAAAACAAGAGACACGCAAACCACGGCATCTATGCGCAGCGGGGGAGTGACTATGGGCATCATGCCCGATTACACATATTCCGGCGCCGGCGTTCGCTGCGATGGAGTGACTGACGGCCGGCCGGCACAGAAAGCCGGAATGAAAGCCGGCGATGTGATTATCCAGATTGGTTCATTCAGCATCAGTTCCATGGACAGTTATATGCAAACGCTGGGAAAATTTCAGAAAGGCGATAAGGTGAAAGTGAAATTCAAACGCGGCAATGAAGTGCTGGAGACGGAGGTTCAGTTTTAATTTGACTTAAAAATCCACCGCCTTTGGCGGTGGTAGTGTACTTGGGGCTATGCCGTATTCCTAAATTTGTAGGATGAGCAAATATAAGAAGCAGTCCCATGTGGTATATAAGTGTG
>Ga0114944_1000199_pt1 | contig 14658 bp, 9 predicted proteins | sample OV2TP2_FD_89582 | JGI IMG/M metagenome (GOLD analysis project Ga0114944, IMG submission 89582) | Hot spring microbial communities from Beatty, Nevada to study Microbial Dark Matter (Phase II) - OV2 TP2 | ecosystem: Environmental > Aquatic > Thermal springs > Hot (42-90C) | place: USA: Beatty... | reverse complement strand
GTTTTGGTTTTATTAGCCATGTCTTAAAATATGATGATGGATTTTCTAAAACATATTCTTTCAAAATTGAATTCGCTTCGGGTTCGATAATTACTCTATCACCTTCTTTTGATTGTCTTATTTGATAATAAATATAATAAATCAGCCTATTAAACTCGTTGTTATGTCTTTGAGCAAAAGCCCTTAGGTTTTTAAGCAAAATTTCTTTTATGAGTTTGATATTTAAATCAGGAAAATCAAAGGACTTTTCAGATTCAAGGGATCTTCTCAATATTTCTCCAAGAACTCGACTTTCTGCCAATGCATCGTCTTCTTTATTTGAAAATAAATTCTCTATATAGGTAGCGAATCTATTTTCATCACCCATCATTTTTTCCAAAGCATCATATGTTCTTTTAAGGTTTTCATAGACAATCGAGGTGTATGTATATTCCGATCGTTTATTATCGATATACAACAGCGCTTTGTTAAGATTGAAAAAAGAATGAACGTCAGTGAAAAAGTTTATTCTCAAAATCTTAGTAATAAGCTCAGCTATGTTGCCCTTTTGAAAATGTAAGTCAACCAACTTCTTAAATTCTTGAAATGTTTCTTTCTTATATTTTTCAAAGTCGTCATAAGAAATATTTCCGAATAAGTCATCTGAAAAGTATCTAAGTGAGTTGCCAACGAATCGAATGGATTTAACTTCATCAAAATTTTTGTCTCGGTTAAATAGCATCTTAAGTATTTTCGATGCAATAGGATGTGTTTGATTGAGTGCTTCAGTTGGTGAAAAAGTAATAAAATCTGTCTCTTCGTCTTCGTCTTTAAATTCGTTTGGCAATCTTATATAATCGACCTTTGTACTTGATATCAATGAATTTCTCATATCATTATATACGACTCGATTTTGAAGTTTAAGCAACTCAAGCAGCAGAAAATCAATATGGTCGACTTCCTTTTCTTTTTTTCCAAATACGTGATTGAATGAATTCGAAAGCCTAATTGCGTCCCTCATATTTCTAACCGTGACTTCCCACAATGAGGCCTCATTAATTACGCTAATAGCATCAACAATTTTCGTTTTCTGCTCATCTGATTTATTTATTGAAAGTAATTCTGTCAATTCTGTTTGAAGAAGACTACTTGGAAATCCAGGCAAATCAATCTCTAATTGAAATATTTTTTCCAAAAATTTTTCTGGCCGGTCAATAACAGCGTTAAGTGTTGCTTTTACATATTCTTCATCATACGCTATAAGGAAGAATGTGTTAGGGAAGTTGAAGCTATTGCGTATTAACTTTAAAACCGAAAGTATTTCTTCCGCGTTAAGCCGATCTAAGTCATCTATAAAAATTACAAGCTTTAATTTTTTGGTTTTTAATCTTTGATTAATGCTTCGCTGTTGTTCTTCCAGACTTAAGTCAAAGTCATTTTTAAGTAAACCGAATGAAGAAAGTATTTTTTTGCCAAAGTTTTCATCAATATTCACCAGATTGATGTAATATTTTCTAAGGCTTTTTGAAAGCCCCGAGTCATAACTGGAAATTTTTTCAATAAGGATTTTGAAAAAGTCGCCTAATACCTCGTCAGTGCTTTTGCTCAACCATGGATTGAATCTGATTTTTATGGCATTATAAATTGTGTTTTCAATTTGTTTGAGAAATACTGATTTGCCAGAACCCCAACTGCCTTTTATTCCTATTGCAAAAGAGACGTTCGTTTGTTGATTCAATATAAGTTTTGCGATATAACCGGCATATTTATTTCGCTTTAGAATATCTGAGCCTTTTTTCCTAAAAAAATCGTCCTCAATTAGCTCAGGAATGTTCTTTTCTGGTTTATGTTTTCGCAAATTATCTTTTGAATTGTATATGAAGTATAAGATCAATAATACCAACCCGTCAGCATATTTAAAGTTATTGGATAAACGAAAGGAAATGAATCTCCAATTTGAAATTGCGAAATATTCAAATCTATGTAATGAGTAAATGCCCATTATAAGTATCGGCCAAATAAAATCATCAGCAACTGGTTTCCTCTTCCAAAATGACAGTGAAACTTTTGTTGCGAGTGCTATAAAAGAAAAAAAGAAAATTAAACCGAAAACTGAATCGGAAACCTTTGAGTTATCAACTAAAAAGTATGATCCGATTTTGTTAATGACTCCTTTTTCAAGTAGAGGGATATAAAATTCCAAATACAAGGCAAAAGCAAGTATCAATAAAAGACGATTGCGATTTCTTTTCTCAATTTGACTTAACAAAATTAATATTTGCTTCATCTAAGCAATCAATTTTTTTGTCAATTCCAAAATCTCCTCCACTTCATCCTCACAGCATAATTTTTCAACAGAATTAATGCAAAATTTATAAAGGGTTCTTCGTACAGGTCCTTCCCTTGCATCACGTCTTGTTCTTTTGGCCTCAACCACAGCCAGCACTTCACCATTGTCGCGATACAAACAATAATCGGTAATTCCATTAATGGGCGCCGCATCATAACCATCAACAGGAATTTCAAAACCAACAGAGCGGCGATTAGCAAGATCCCACCCGGCTTTTACCAAAAGCGGGTCAATGAGATTGTACCGGGTTTCGGCTTCGTTGAGTTGCAGGTGGTCTGACATAATGGTCTATGGAAATATTTCGGAATAATCTGTTTTATTCCCAACACTCAGATAAAAATTTACCCGGGCTAAAATTACTGAAAGAAAGCATGAAAAATACGGGGACAACATCAGAGCACAGGCTTATTTAGTAAAGCAAGAGCAGTGTTTTTTTGGTTTCTTCTACTACCCTGATTTTTTAATTTGTTATTTATCTTCATCGTGTGTCATCATAAAATTTACTTATTATAGCATGGACAACACATTCTTTTTAATGCCGGATAAAAAATTATTTATTTACCCCGGTTGTTGTAGTAGTAGCTGCCGGAGCAGAGTTCCTTGTAATTGTAGTGGCTTTCTTCATAAACCCTTCAATAAAATCGGTGCCTGCATAGCCCGCTGCAACGAAAGCAAATATTTCCGCCTCGTTAATTGCTGAATTTACTTTTGACATGGCGGCCAGCACCCCGGCAATGGCGCCGATGGCGAAAGCGATAAACAGGCTCATCAGCAATTGTTTTGTTTTGAAAAGTTCGTCGGAGCTGATACCCTCACGGGTGGCGGTATCGTTCATTTTCTTTAGTCCGACCACTACTCTTAAACCCTGGCCCACCATACCGAGTATGGCGCCAAGGATGATAACAGCGAGTATATTAAACGGGGAGGCAGTCAGGTTCATATTATCGGTTTTTACAGTTTCAGCCGGTGCAGTTCTTTCAGGCCGCGGTACTACGGGTGAGGTACTAATCATATCTTCATCGCCGGGGCCGGTTAATGAAACGAGGTCAATATTATCTATATCAACCAGCTCAATACTGGTGATGGGATGCACTTCCCATGCCGAGGCCCGCCAGTTGTCTCTGCCGGTATTATCATCGGGATCTTCGGCAAAGGCTTCATTTTTATGGCTGAAGTCATAGAAAAGCCAGCCCTGTATTCTAATAAACTTTCCCTCGATGGTTTGCCGCAGGTTTTCGGTTGTCCAGTCAATCCCTTTCTCTGCCATCACCTGGCGGAAGCGGGGCGTGACTTCAACTATCACCCTGTCTTCGGGTCCCGTTTCAGATGAGTTGATGGTTAATTCAATATGGGTATCGCGGAAATAAGATTCAGTTGCTTTGCAATTGCAGGTTTCGATGCCTCCTTTTTTTACATCATAGACATAGCCTTCAATTTCCACGGCTTTGTTTTGTGAAAAACCCGTTTCATTTTCTTTGGCCCTTATAATATTTTCCAGTGTAATGGCTGTATTAAAATCACCCGACCCCGGGAAGTCAAAACGGTTTTTAAAAACATTCTGATCGTATTCTTTTCTTCCCGGCTGGGCATTGCCATGCTTACCGCAGGGAACGCCGTTAATTATCAGTTCTGTCGGGTCGGGAGCAAAAGAAGAATTTAATACAAAGAGGAAAAAGAACAGCAGGATAGTCAGTTTTGATTTCATAAACAGCTAAAATGGTTAATGGTTTTTGACCAGGGGGGATGTAAAGCTGCTTCAACCATTTTAATTGACGGCAGGTAATAATACCGGCGGCCGGTTCCGTTTAATACAGTTTGTTTTTCCGTAGTAATACGGTAGTTACTGTAAAAGGAATGATGTATTAAAGGGAAATCAAATAGTATAGATGCCGTTTTTAATGGCATACACCACAATGCCTGCGGTATTCCTGACATCCATTTTTTCCAGAATCCTGTCGCGGTAGCCCTCTACGGTACGTACACTCAGGTTGAGCCGGCTGGCCATTTCTTTGTTGGAGAATTGTGCGCAGATGAGTTTAATAATATCCATTTCGCGGCCGGTGAAATCAATTTTTTTTGCTTTTTTATAAGGATTGAATTTGCTTTTGGCAATCATTTGTGCCAGCTTGTTTGAAGTGTGATGACAGTAATAGGTGCCTTTGTTGTACACGGTTTTAATTGCTTCGAGGATTTCATGTTTGGGGGCATTTTTAATCAGGTATCCTTTGGCGCCCGATTCCAGCATATCCACCACGAGGTTATCTTCATCAAACATGGAGAGGGCAATGATGCCGGTTTCGGGGAAGCGTTTGGAAAGAATCCGGGTGGCTTCGATGCCATCCATGAGCGGCATTTTAATATCGGTGATGATTACATCGGGCTGAAGTTTTTCTGCCAGTTCAATCAGTTCCTTGCCGTTCTCTGCTTCGCCAACCAGTTCAATATTCTTTTGTTTTTTCAGCATGGTTTGAAAGCCGTCCCTGAAAATTTCATGATCATCTGCCAGTATGGTTCGTATGGGCAGGTAATAATCGTGTGGCATGGGGCTTAAAATTACAAGGGTATTTCAAAAGTATATTTTGTTCCTTTTCCCGGCCGGGATTCAATATACATATTCCCGCCCAATACATCGGTGCGGCTGAGGAGGTTCCGCAGCCCCAGGCCGGTATTTTTCCTTGACTGCTCTATATAATCGAAGCCGGCGCCATCGTCTTCGGTAAGTATCACCAGGGTTTGCCTGACGGTTTTACATTCAATTCTCAATTGGGTAGCACCGGCGTGCCTGATGGTATTGTGAATGATTTCCTGCATCATCCTGTAGATATTGATGGCTTTATCTTTTTCGATGGCGGGCAGGTGGTGTGCAAACTGAATGCGCAGCGGCCCCATCCTGTTGAAATCGTCAATGGTTTCTTCCAGGGCCTCTGCAAGGCCTTTGCGCATGAGGGTATTGGGCAGCAGGTTGTTGGCGATTTCACGCATACGGCGGATGATATCGTCAATATTTTTATTGGATTTGTCGAGGATGACCTGGTCTTCGGGGGAGCGGATATCGAGGCTGTTGATTTTGAATTTTACGGCGGAGAGGACAGGGCCCAGCTCATCGTGGAGGTCGGATGCAATCCTGGCTCTTTCTTTTTCAAGCGTGGTTATTTCGGCCAGGATTTTGGATTTATAGAGTTGCTGGTTGCGCTTCTGGTGCCTGACGATGGTAATAATAAAATAAACGAGGACGACACCCAGTACGATACTGATGATCAGGACGGCAGAGAAAAGCGATGTTTCGTGGGCATCCATAATACGGCAACGGCGTAAATCAGGTTTGCTACCAGGTTAATATATGCAAGTATAAGATAAATATTATTTCTGAAATCCCGGCTGTTGTTCAGGCCGTAGAGCCAGAATGCTTCGACCAGCACTTTATAAGTATAATATAAGACAAATCCCACACAAATCAGGAAAACAGAATTATTCAGGATATTTTTTTTCTCCCTTATGAGCAGCGCATTAAGCTGGTTGATGCTTAGTAATGTTAATGCGGAAGAGTAAACAATGCGAAAGTAAGAGCTGAAGTAATTGATTTTTGAAACAATAAAATTTTCAGTAATCCAGACAAGTAAAAAAATTAATATCAGCAGATAAAATATGTTTTTATGCCTTTCAAATATTCCCCATTTTTTAAATTGCCATGTAATTAATACCGATTCAACCAATACATAAATATTGCTGTTTAGCGCATTTGATTTCCCGTTTCGGATTACGATGAAGCTGATAATTTCATTCACCAGGCCGATCCAAAGGCATAATAAAAAAGGATAATAGGCCGGATTGATTTTTTTGAACCGTATCCAACCTATTACCGCGGCAAAAACCAGGCTAAAGCTGGAAACTAAAACCAGCGTTTCATTCATTACTGAAAAGTTATGAATTAAGTGGTGATGCCGGCGGGCAAATATCCGGGCATCGCTGTCCATCCTCCGCTATTTTTTCACTGCCGGGCGGTGATACCGGCAGAATATCTTCCTTATTGCTGTTAACGCCCACAATCACAAGCTTAACTTTTAACTGGGCATCCATCGAAAAATAAACCCGGATGGCGGCACAGTCTGTTTGTGCAAGCAATTCATCGAAGACGTCACGGCCAAACGTTTCGCATACCGGGAGGATATTTTGCCCGCGGTGTGCAGGCAACAAAATATTTTCTTTTTCGGCCCGGTACGTAGTGGTCATATCCACTGCCTGGGACAAAGGAATAAAATGATTACTCATACAGAACTTTTTTAGGTGGAAAAATAGTTTCTGAAAACGAAATTGCCAATAAGCGCAGGGGCAGATTAGGGAATTATCACTTAAAAAAAATTCCGGTTAGTACCTGAAAAAATACCGTATTAATACCTGTTTTTGGGATGCAGATTGTTTATTGGTTTGCTGTAGAAATTTTTCATGCACATACCCGGCCTGCAGGCAGGCGGCAAATTTGAATGGCAGAAACGGAGCGGAAAACCGGCCGGAAATGAAGATGAAGATTTATACCCGGAAACCCGCCGTAAAAATTTTAAACCGGAACTTACTATGGGATACCGATTCTGTTGTACGGTCATCATCTGTTGTTTTCAACTGGCGGCACAGGGCCAGGAAATGGCGGATAGTGTGCCGGCACAAAAAATCAATGCAAAATACTTTGAAGCTGTTTCCAAAAAAGCCGGCACACTTGAGCAACAACTTGACAGGAGATCGGAAAAAGCATTGGCCAAACTGCAAAAGCATGAAGAAAAGATCAGAAAAAAGTTGGCCAGGCTGGATTCCACAGCCGCCAAAAACTTATTTGCCGGTGCACAAACAAAATACAAAGAGCTTGGGGAAAGACTGAAAGGCCCCCATACACTCACCCAATACATTCCTCGCCTCGATACGCTTGTTACAAGTTTCAGGTTCCTGCAGCAAAACCAGGAGTGGCTCAGCCAGGCAAATGATGCAAAAGAAAAATTCAACAATGCTTACAGCAAGGTGAGGGAACTGGAAAGCCAATTGCAGAAAGCAGAGGATATAAAACAATTCCTGAAAGAAAGAAGAGAGTACCTGGAAGAGCAGCTTTCAAAATCTGGACTCAGCAAAGAACTGAAGAAAATAAACAAAGAAGCATACTATTATGCACAACAGATAAAGGAATACAGGGAAATACTGAAAGACACCAAAAAAATTGAACGCAAGGCGATAGAACTTTTAAGCAAAACAAAACTGTTCCGGGATTTCATGAAGAAGAACAGCATGCTGGCATCCCTGTTCCGCATGCCAGCGGATGATCCCAATGATCCTGTTTATATCGCCAGTCTTGCGGGGTTACAGACAAGGACACAGGTAAATACATTAATACAAAACCAGCTTGCTGCCGGCGGGCCTGGCGCACAGCAGGCATTTCAGCAAAACCTGCAACAGGCGCAATCGCAACTGCAGCAGCTAAAAGACAAGGTGAACAAATGGGGAGGCGGCAGCAGTGACGATATTATGCCGGAGGGTTTTAAACCGAATAATCAAAAAACAAAAAGCTTTTGGCAGAGATTAGAGTTGGGCACAAATATTCAAACACAAAAAGCAACAAATCTATTCCCTGTTCGCAGCGACATTGGCTTTTCAATTGGTTACCGTATTAATGATTACTCAATAGTCGGTGGCGGACTTGCCTGGGGTATGGGTTGGGGAACAGGTTGGAACAATATCCGGATTACACATCAATCTGTGGGGCTAAGAACCTATGCTGATATAAAACTAAAAGGTTCCTTCTGGATTACCGGTGGTTATGAAAGAAACTTTCGAAATGAAATAAGAAATATTGATCAGTTGAGAAATCAATCTGGGTGGCAGCAAAGCGGGTTGATAGGGGTGAGTAAGGTGGTTTCTGTAAAAAGCAAAGTATTCAAAAAAACGAAAGTGCAGTTGCTGTGGGATTTTCTTGCAGAGCAACAAATTCCCAAAGGGCAAACGATAATTTTTAGAATTGGATACTCCTTTAAATAAAATTCAATTTTCAGAATATGATACTTAGAAGAAAACGCTTTCAATTAGTTTTTTCCGTATTGATCATGACAGTGGTCATGAATTATGCCAATGCACAATACTCCGCGAATAAAGAAGAACTTTATAATGTCTCGATACCAACTCCTCAAGCAGTTGCATTTAGTGAATATGGAAAATTTCCAGTGGATCTTTTTTCAGGAAAGCCCAATGTTTCCATTCCTCTTTACCAATTTCCGGCAAAGGGGTTGGACATCGGCATCAATCTGTCTTACAATAGTGGTGGAATTAAGCCCAATGAAAGAGGTGGCTGGACAGGTGTTGGCTGGTCATTAATAACAACCGGAACAATTACACGGATTCAGAATGGCTTGGCGGATGAATACAGAAACACCACCTATACTGACCCTAACAAAGGGTATTACTGGAATAAATCCGTATTAAATAATAGTGACTGGAATACAGTAACAGGAGTGAATAATTTTTTAAGGAAAATTATTTGCGATGCATATTTAGGAACTGCAACTGGTTGTACCAGCGCTGACAGGCTATTTGATTGGGCTCCTGATGAATTCGTTTTTAATATTCCTGGTTATTCCGGAAGTTTTTGGCTTGATCATTTGGGCAATTGGGTGGTTCGGGAAAATAATGGAGAGAAACTTAAGGTGACAGAAACTTTTGGAAGTTATTCATACAAATATCCTCAGCTACCAAATCTACCTGATCCCGGTACAGTCTATCTCTCAAACATTTTCACGGGCTTTACAATAAAGGACGGCTATGGCAATAAATTCATTATTGGCTTCGATGCCAACAATATTGAATTTAATCGCAATTCACAATACATTATTGGAAATTTTGCAAAGGTAACTGCCACAGCATGGTACCTGAAGCAGATCATTACGAAGCAGGGCGAAATAATCAATTATGAATATGAACGCAAGTGGCCATCGGCCATGATGTTTACATCAATGGATTGCTATAAATCACAAGTGGATAATTCTTATTATCAGGTAGCAAAATTTAATCAACTATCCGGAGCACTTCATGATCCGGTGCATCTTAAAAAAATTACGTTTAATGATTTAACAGCAGAATTTACTTATTCTGAAAATGAAATTAATAATGCTTACGCTTATGATTTAAAGCACAAAACAAATGTTAGTGCCCTAATGGCAATTCAAGAACACAGAGCGACATTACCTTCCGATGAACCCGGCGAGGTTTTCCCAATAGATTATAAACTGGACCTGATATTTATTCAACAGGGAAATTTTTCCCGTCAAATCCGCTTCACGTATTATCCTTCATCAGAGGCTAACAGGTTGTTTCTAAAAAACGTACAAGTAGGAAACCTCACCACCCCAATTAAATATGAATTTGATTATTACGGGAAAAAATTTCATGTTGGGCATGCTGCTCCCAATATTATTTATGATGGTGCTGTAACCACCAAGATAGATCATTGGGGATACTATACCGGAAAACTTCCCTTTCCAACTAACTTACCACCAGTATCAAACGGCCAAACATCTTGTTCATCTCCGAGTCAATATTCCACATGCTTCCCAAGTACTTCTTTTATCAACACTTATTTTGCTAACCGGGAGCCTATTCTGGATTCTGCGATCATTGGATCATTGAAAAAGATTAAGTACCCTACCTGTGGCTCAACAGAATTTATTTACGAATTGCACGAATATTCTTCAAAGCTTAATGATGATAACACTGTTGCAAGTCTTGGCAGCAATTATAAGGCAGGCGGTTTAAGAATAAAAGAAATAAAATCTTATTCCGGGTTGCCTGATGACCCACAAATAAAAACCTATAACTACGTTGGAACAAACAGCTATTCATCTGGTGTACTCAATTCCGGAGGAGTCAGATATACCGATGAGCAAACAACTACAACTGTGAATGGACAAAACGTGTCATTCAAATATTTTTATGATAATAACCAATATCCATTACAAGGCTCAGGTGGCAGTTCAGTAAACTACAGCCGTGCAGAAGAGGTGTTGAAAGATGGCTCAAAAACAGTATATGAATATACAAATCATGATAATGGATACAGAGACATCATGCCCTTCACCTTTAGTTCAGGAATACAAAATCCCGTACCCCTATACAACAGAGAATCCAGTAGCAGGGCATTTGCAAGAGGAAAATTATTGGTTTCAACGACAAAAAATTCTGTCGGTTCAAGCCTCACAAAAGAAACTAATACGTATGAAGATGATAATACTTATATAACCAACCAGGTTGGAGTAAGGGCAATCAGCTTGAAGACAAAGAACATAAAGATGATGAACTATCATTCCCAATGGTCAGGACCTTTTCAGAATTCCTATACCATAAATGGACAAGCTACAATTTGGTTCTCCAATATGAGCACTTTTCTTTTTTACACATATCCACACAATTTGGCCCAAAAAGAACAGATAACTTATGATAACTCAAATACTATAATAACTAAAGAAGTATATACCTACAATGCTTTCAATAATAAAGTCAAAACAAAAGTATTACAGAATCTTTCCCAAGGCATTAATAAGACCACAACATTTACATATCCCAATGAATTGACATCCGGCAGTTCATTTTACACAGGTATGGTTAATGATTATGTCATTAACCCGGTTATTAAAGCCGTTAAAACTAATGCCAACAACCTGCATTTGGGAACAAACGAAGACTTACTAAATCTTTACAACATTAATCAGAATATATATCTGCTGGCACAGCGGGAGAAATATCTTGATGTATTAGCAAAGGACAAAGTCGTTATATCCCGTTACGATATTTATGGAAATCCTGAATCTGTTTTGGGAAATGACGGAATTCAAACCAGCTACAAATGGGGGATAATAATTAAGCAACCGGTTTTTAAAATTCTCAATGCCGGTTTTGTCAATGGCAATCCTCAATTTTTCTATCAGGGTTTTGAAGAAGATTTAGCATATCAGAATTTCAATGGCTATGCGGGTGATGGTGGTTATACAGGTGATTATCCAGTAATTTTTACACCTCCCGATTCAAGAACTTACGAAATTGATTACCGTTACAGATCTGGAGGAATCTGGTATTACATAAGGAAGAACTATACCGCAAACATGATCCTGAATGAAGGTGACATGATTGATGAAGTACGTGTTTATCCCAAGGATGCTATCGTAACCAGCTATACATATCGCCCACTTACAGGAATGACCAGCGAGTCGGATGCTAATAACAAAACGATATTCTATGAATATGATAACCTTCAGCGATTAATCAGGTTGAGGGATCAGGATAGAAATATCGTAAAGCAGTTTGAATACAATTATTGTAAATACAGTCATTCGAATGCAGTATGGTTGGCAACGGGAGCTACCCGCTGTAAACCCTGTTCCTTAAATAGCAATTACATTACAAATATTTTGCAGCAGGAAGAAATAGATGATAATACCCAAAGCGCAACCTATGGACAACTCAGATGGACAGATGTCGGGCCGAGCAGTTCTTGTGTAGCTGCTGTATGGCAAAACACTCAAACACCCATACGGTGCCGGGTAGTGAACGGTGAAAATACCGGAGAGCAAGAGCAGGAACAACTTGACCTGAACCCTTGCAGTTCTACTTACAATCAAACCCGGTGGGTAGTTATCGGTACTAATTTCACTGCATGTCCGCTGCCTTGTTACATGACTTGTTCCGGTGAAGGTTATAAGTGCGTTTATGATGTATGTGAACTGGGAATAAGAATTAATACTGATTCCTACTATGATCCCGGAATTGGCATGTGGGTATGTATATATCATTACGAGTGGAGTGATGGAAGTTGGTCGGGTGATTACTATCAATATTCTCCATCGGGAGGTAATTGTGCAATTCAATAAAAAAAACAATTTTTATGAATAAGAAGACAATTATTTTATACATCGCATTGTCAATGTTTGCAATCAACGTTAAATCGCAGACAACAAACCCTGCTGAACAAGTGGCCGATAAAATTGCCAGGAAGATGAAAGATACTTTGAATTTAACAGGCCTGCAGCGAAACCAAATATACGATGTGAATATGTCGCTGCATTATCAGAAGCAGGTAGCCCGTCAGTTGTATACTGCCTATGATTCACTGACAACAGCGATTCAGGCAGTTGAAGGAAAAAGAGATTCGCTTTATCTGCCTATCCTGGGACAGGTAAAGTATCAGTTGTATTTATCGAAGAAAAGAAATCTGGTTAACAACAATTAAGAATTTTTCGATCGGGAAAGTTGTGATGATTTTATTTAAGAAAAGAATTTTAATAAAATGAATATGGAATTGAGAATATTCACCGGAAAGCAGCATATTATTATCGGTATAGGCTGTTTATTGTTTTTACACGCTTCAGGTCAAACACCGAGAACAGTGCCTCCGCAGTATTCTGTTAATGTCAAATTTAATTATCTCCGGACATGGGATGCAAGTGCACCTGAGAGTAATGAAAATAACCTTATTGCACGACCCCTGAAGGATGTAAAGCAAACATCAAATTATTTTGATTTATTGGGTCGAAAACTCCAAACGGTAATAAAAGAGGCCTCCCTGGAAACAGCAAGCGGTATTAAAAAAGATATCGTAAGCCCTGTAGAATATAATTCATTTGGTAAGGAGGAGTTTCAATATGTTCCCTTTGTATCAGGCACAAATGAAGGCAATTTCAAGCTGGATGCTTTTCAGCAACAGGCATCCTTTATGAGTACACAATATGGTGGGCAGGGAGAAACTTTTTTTTATGGACAGACAATCTATGAAGCTTCGCCATTGAACCGTGTACAGGAAAGCTTTGCTGCTGGCAATAGCTGGAGCGGCACATCATGGCAAAGCAGTGAAGCAAACCGGCGGTCGGTGAAAATGAAATACTGGGCCAACACCGCAACGGACGACGTAAAAAAATGGGTGGTGACAAATGTGAGTAACAGTTGGGGAACTTATAGTACTTCGGTAAGCTATGCTGCCGCTGAGTTGTATAAGAATGCTACAGTTGATGAACATGGTAAACAGGTAATTGAATTTAAAGACAAAGAAGGTAAAGTAATTCTAAAAAAAGTACAGCTTACTGCAACTGCTGATATCGGTACAGGAAGTAATTATACAGGATGGCTATGCACATATTATATTTATGATGATCTCAATAATCTGCGCTGTGTCATTCAGCCCGAAGGTGTAAAGACATTAACTTCCAATGGCTGGTCTTTAACAACCACACTGCTCAACGAGCAATGCTTTCGCTATGAGTACGATGCACTAATCCGGATGACGATGAAAAAAGTTCCTGGTGGAGGTGAAGTGTGGATGGTGTATGATAAACGTGACCGTCTCGTGTTAACGCAGGATGCTAAACTGCGATTGAGCAATAAATGGCTGTTTACAAAATACGATCAACTAAACAGGCCGATACTCACTGGTTTTTATACTGATGGCACTAACATCACACAAAGTAGTATGCAGAATTATTTGTACGCACAAAACATGGCTTTTTCTGAAACATATGACCAAGCTAATTATCCGCTCTATTCTTTAAACCAATCATTTCCTGTTGTTAGTTTCAGCGATGTGTTAACAGTAACTTATTATGATAATTATAGCTGGGGAGGCTGGTATGGAACTTATGGAGCAAAGGATGATAGTTATGATAGTTATTTTTCATCAGCAAGCAATACTTTATATCCTTACCCGCAACCGCTTACTCAGTCGAATGCAACAAGGGGAATGGTTACCGGCGTTTGGGATGCATCAAATAGCGGATTGCTTACTACCAGCTATTATGATGACAAAGGAAGAGTGATACAAACCAAATCATTTAATCACAGGGGCGGAGTAGATATAATGACTACTCAATATAGCTATAGCGGGCAGGTGCTGCAAACAGTTTTGAAACAGGAGAAGCCGGGAACGAATGCTCAAACAAATATTGTGATTACCAAATTTGATTACGATGACCTGGGCCGGGTAACCAAAGTGTATACGAAAGTTAGCAATACGTTGGTAAATGGCGGCGCCATGCCTTCTACTTTTACCACCATTGTACAAAATGACTATGACAAGTTGGGACAATTAAAGATAAAAAAACTTTCTCCCACATTTAATAGCAATGCAGGAATTGAAAATCTTACTTACGATTATAATATCCGTGGCTGGATGCTCGGTATGAATCGGGACTATGCCAAAGATGCAAATAGCAGTAACTGGTTTGGTTTTGATTTAGGTTACGACAAGTCCAATAATAATATCATTGGAAATCAAACTTACAGCAATCCTCAGTACAATGGTAACATAGAAGGAATGGTAT